>Ga0049114_1000143_pt1 | contig 15982 bp, 8 predicted proteins | sample WorMettanBELIZE2_FD_55211 | JGI IMG/M metagenome (GOLD analysis project Ga0049114, IMG submission 55211) | Marine gutless worms symbiont microbial communities from Max Planck institute for Marine Microbiology, Germany - Olavius tantulus BELIZE.2 | ecosystem: Host-associated > Annelida > Digestive... | reverse complement strand
GTGACCGTTGACTGGGGTGACGGCACGGCCGATACGACCTTTAGCGAGGCCGCGGCCGGCGCCCTGACCGATCAATCCCACACCTATGCCGACGACAGCACGTACACGGTGACGGGCACGGTGGCCGAAGCCGGTGGATTGATCGCCGGATCGGACACCTTTGATGTGGCGGTGGCCAACGGCAATCCAGCCATTACTGCAGTATCGTCCACGACTGTGGAGGAGGGCAGTGCTTCAACCCTGACCATCATTGCCAGTGATCCGGCCGGTACCAACGACACACTCTCCTATTATTTTGATTTTAATAATGACTTGGTTTACGAGGTCGGCCCTCAGCCCGGCGTTTCGGCGGATCATACCTATAACGACAACGGCGATTACACAGTCAACGTGCGGGTGGATGATGAAGACGGCGGATCCATCACCAGCACGACGACCGTAACCGTGATCAATGCGAATCCGGAGATCAGTGCGGTGTCTTCCACAACGGTAGAGGAGGCCACCCCATCAACCGTGACCATAACAGCCACGGATCCGGCCGGCCTTAACGACACGCTCTCCTATTTTTTTGATTTTGACAATAACGGGACTTACGAAGTAGGCCCTCAACCCGGCAGTTCGGCGGATCATACCTATAACGACAACGGCAGCTACACCGTCAACGTCCGGGTTGACGATGAAGACGGTGGAACGATTACCGACACCACGACCGTGACGGTAAACAATGCGAATCCTGCGATCACCACGGTTTCATCCGACACGGTGGACGAGGCGAGCCCGTCGACCGTGACCATCACGGCCACAGATCCGGCCGGTACCAACGATACGCTGAGCTATTCGTTTGATTTTGACAACGACACGATCTACGAGGTGGGCCCCCAGGCCGGCGCGTCAGCGACACACACCTATGCTGACGACGGCAGCTACACGGTAAACGTGCGCGTGCAGGATGAGGACGGTGGATCCATCACAGGCACCACGACCGTGACCGTGAACAACGTTGTACCGATTGTCACTGCCCAAGCCGACGCCAAGGCCGTTCGAACTTATTCGTATACCTTCAGTCTGGGATCCTTTGTGGATCCCGGTGATGACAGTGACTGGAGCGTGACCGTGGATTGGGGTGATGGCACCACGACCCCTGTGACCATGACCACCCCAGGGGCTATTCCCGACCAGTCCCATATCTGGGGCACCACCGGAATTAAAACGGTGACCGTCACTGTGGCCGAGGCCGGCGGTGTGATTTCCGGGTCGGATACCTTTCAAGTCACGGTGAAACAGGATTATGTGGTGCAAATCGGCTGGGCCGGCACCGGCGGCGGTACAATCGAAGTGTCCGGTGTGAGCATCCAGCCGGAATCACCCTTTTCTGCGCAGAGCCGTTCCGGCAGCTTCTCCGGATCCACGCCCGATTTCTTCGTGGAAGTGGAAGAGGACGACGTGATCCTGGTGACCGCAACCCCCTATGGCGCACCGGGCGCCCAGGGATCGAGATTCGTCGAGTATGACAAGAACGGGGCTACGGAAACCGGTAATCCGTTGACAATCGATTTCGACGCTGCCGGCAGCCCCACCAACGTCGGGTTGACCGTCACCTTCAACCAGCAGTGGCAGGTGGCCCGGTCCATCACCGGGGAAAGCACCCAAGTGGCCGTGACCTTCGACGACACCAATGCAACAAACACCAACAATCCAACTGGAACCGCAGATCCGGAGGTTTTAGACGAGGGCGTGCCTTCCGACACCTACACCTTCACCCCAACAGAGGGCTATTTTGTCAATCTGATCGTGGACTCGGTAACCGAGGAGACCAGCTCCTTCCCCGTGGACAGGCAGTTTCCCGGCATAGGCGCAGATTATACCATCGAGGCCAACATTCTGCCCAATCCGCTGGTTGTTGCGACAACCGGCGACAACGGGTCCATAACGCCGTTGGGCACCGAGGCTTACTTTTACGGCGATACACCGAGTTACAAGATCCAGGCCAATGACGGCTTTTGTGTCGCGTCGGTGACCGTGGACGGCGCGGAGGTCTGGGACCGTTCCGGAACGACAGATTATGCCATCACCAACGCCAATGACCATGACTACACGTTTGCCCCCCTGACCCGCACTGGAACCAGCCCGTATACCATCAATGCCACTTTCCGGGAGCCCTGGATTTTTGCGGGAAACATCTTCCCATTTATGGCCCAGGCCGTTTGGCAGGGTGCCGGCAGCTGGAGCCTCTTCGATCAAGACCAGGGCGTCTATGTGGCCCAGAACAGGGACCACCTGGAGACGGTCAATCTGCCGTGTGACAGCCGAAACTTCACCTTTATTGTGCATGACCAGACCGGCTGGGAAACGGAAGACACCGGAGACTCGCGGGTCGGCACAACCGTGCAATTTGCGGTGACGGTGTCCGGCGACCACTCCGAGGAGGGCCGCTACAAACCGATCCTGACGGTCCAAACCCAGGGTGCAGCAGGCACCACGAACCATGGCCCCGAGACCGCCTATGAATTCCAGTCATCGCCGACCGTGACCGCCGACCCCACCGAGACCTCCACGGGCCCGATCGTGTTTGTGAACTGGTCCGGGGATGCCGATGGCACCACAGCGTCGACGGACGTGTTCATGAATGCGCCGAAAACCGTCATCGCGGTGTTCAGGGAGAAAACCGCGCTGGACGTAGATAACGACGGAGATGGCAGATCCCCAAATCCGGATGATCCCGTGAAAGGACAGGACTGCGACGACAACGATGCAACCCGGGCGCCGCACCTCCTGGAGATCGCCGGCAATAACGTCGACGAGGACTGTAACGGCGTGGCTCTCCCCGAAGGACTGGGTACGATATGCCTGCCCATCTCGGACGTCCCCCTGGACACCGAACTCCAGGCGGCGCCGGCCAATGTCATGTTCATTCTCGACGACTCCGGCTCCATGGCCTGGGAGTTCATGACGCCGGAATCGCAGGGAAGGTTTGACGGGGAGAGCTACCTGTTTGACGGGCATAGCACCCGGAGCACCCTGGGACACGGTGGCGGTGATGCCCGAGCCAAGTGGCAGTCGCAGTGGCACGAGTACAACAAGATATACTACAACCCGGCGGTCACCTATACCCCCTGGCCGACCAAGGAATCGCTGCAGGACCCGGACACCCCGCGCCGGTTCCCGGGCGCCACCAGTACGGCAACGACCGCCATGGATGCCACCTTCTACGACCTGAGCATCGCCGGACAGGGCGGCTCCCCGGTGAACGAAGCCACCGACCTCATCATTGACAACGAGGAACCTCCGGCCGGCATCACGGTCACCATCGACAACACCGATCCCGGCTATTCTGAAACCGGCACCGACTGGAACAACGGAAGCTGGGGAAGCGGGTATGTGGGAAGCAACTACCGTTGGACGAGCAAGAATCAAGACGGTACCGCGACTTGGGACTTTAACCCGGCAAACGGCGGACCCGGACACGATGCCGGAGACTGGATCGTGCAAGTCCGTTATCGGGAGTCAGACAGTTGGACTGACGATGCCAAGTACACGGTCCACCACGACACCGGAACGACGGTGAAATTTCCCTTTCTAAACCAGCGGACCAACGGCGGGGTGTGGCAGTCCCTCGGTGAATACACATTTAACGCCAATAGCGCCAGGGTCGTCCTGGAGCGCGAATCCGACGATAAACGGGTCATTGCCGACGCGGTGCGGATTGTCAAGGCCGCGACGGCGGCCACCGGTGTTCCCCGCTTTGAGATCATCAACGGCAGCTGGGATACGGGCACCCAGGGCTCCAACGAAGCCTACCTGGATCATTACCATGACACCCCGGGCGGAGGCGACGACTCGACGACCCACATCGCACACTGGTACCCTCACGTGACGGAGGATACCGATTACGAACTGTTTGTCCGCTTTAGGGACAACGACGTCTATGGCAGTAACATCACCTATGATATCTATTACAACTGCGGCACCGAGACGACCACCCTTCCGTTGACGACAGAGCCGATCACGCAAAAAAGCAATACCTTTGGCGGCCAATGGAACCTGCTCGAGCATAAAGTCGGCACCACCACCACTACTGCGTTTCCTTTCAGAGGCACCGATCCCCTCACCGGGTGCACTGATCCGGACAGCGAGTACGTGGAACTGCGGTGGAGGCCATCCGATCACAGCGACTACGATGCCAACGCCGATGCCATTGCCTGGGTCGCGCAGGGCGCCCCCAGCCCGGCACTGGTCAAAATGGCCAACTCCCACTATTATGTCCGGGGAACCGATGATGAGATCTATCTGGTCAACCTGACCGGCAAGGTCAGCGACGATACCCTGGAGCGCAAGGTCTACCTGTTTGACACAGCGGTTAAAACCAATGAGGACGACACGGTGGATCCCGGTGATCTGACCGAGGTGACCGACCCGGCCACCCTTCAGTCCCTGGGGCTGCTGCAAACGGACAGCCGGACCGCCACCATCGATACCGCCACGGCAGGGGATCTGACCCTGAACGTCAACGGTCTGGAATCCGCACCAGACCCCGGTGCGTTCTTTACCATCGAAGGGGATACCACATTCTACCGGGTGCTGAGCAGCACCACCAGTGCCATAACCCTCGATCAGCCGGGCACCGGGCTTGCGGCGGATATTAGTGCGTCTAAAGCGATCACCTTCTACCGAAGTCCCGAACAGGACCGGCGAAACTTCGCCAACTGGTTTTCCTTTTACCGGGCCCGCCATCTGGCCGCCAAGGGGGCCGTGGGCCACGCCATCAACCAGATCCGTGGCGTGCAGATCGGTCTGTATTCCCTGTGGGGCCGACTCAATCAGCCGGTCCTCAAGGTCAAGTTGGGCAGTCATCCGGACAGGACCAACGATCTGCTCAATATCCTCTACAACTACACCAACAGCGGCGGCACGCCTCTGCGGATTGCCCTCCGCAATGTCGGCCGGTACTTCCACAACGATGACGGCCTGGACGGGGGTATCGAAGGCGACGATGCGACCCTGACCGGCAACCCCTGGTATCCTGAGGATGCGGGCGGCAACTGCCAGCAGTCCTTTGCCATCCTTATGACGGACGGATTCTGGAACGGATCGAACCCGGAAGTGGGGGATGCCGACCAGGGCAAAGATCCGCCATACCGGGATCACCCGGACACTACGGCGACCACCTATGCCAATACCCTGGCCGATGTGGCCCAGAACTTCTGGAACACGGACATGGTGTCGACCCTGGACAATGATGTGCCGACCAATTTCAGGGATTCCAACAACCAGCAGCACATGGTCACGTACACCGTGGCTTTCGGGGTTACGGGAACCCTGAATCCCGATGAATACGACCTGTACAATACGGTGGAGACCGACCGGTCGTTTCCGATCTGGCCGGACCCCTTCTCCTGCTCCAACTGCCAGAAACAGATCGACGATATGTGGCATGCGGCTGTCAACGGGCGGGGGATCTTCCTGAGTGCTGAGGACCCAGGGGAACTGGTCTCCAGTCTGACCGACGTGATGCAGAACGTCCTCTCCCGGATCGGATCCGGAGCCTCGGTGTCCATCAACGGCGAGGAGCTGCATGCCGGCACCGTGATGTTCCAGTCGAGCTACTCCTCCGACGGCTGGACCGGTGATGTCCGGGCCTATGAAGTGGTGACCATCGAAAACCAGGAGGCGGGTGAAAAAATCGGGGATGTCCGATTCGACAAACCGCTCTGGTCGGCCAGCTTCCTGCTCGGAGACCTCCTGCCCAAGCCCAATCCGGACTGGACGGAAAACCCGGACTGGGACAGGACCTCCTGGGATACCGGGCGGGTGATCGCCACCTACGATCCGGTCAACGAACTCGGAAAGAAGTTCCGATATGACCAGTTGACGACGGCCCAGCGGGACTATCTGCCCGGCGCCACGGCAACCGAGATCACCCGGAAGATCAACTACCTGCGTGGTGACAACACCTTTGAAGAAGACAAACCCGGCGGCAGTTTCCGCCAGCGACTCAGCAAAATGGGGGATATCGTCCACTCATCGCCGCTGTACCAGGGATATGTAGACGGCAGCAACAATTTCGGCGTCCTTTACGTGGGCGGCAATGACGGCATGCTGCATGCCTTTTACGCGGACGAGAGTAAAACCCATCCGGACAACGGCAAGGAACTGTTTGCCTACGTACCGAACCTGATTTTTCCAAAACTGAACGATCTGACCCTGCCCACCAGCACCCACCAGTTCTACGTGGATGCCACCCCGTTTGTGCGGGATACGGGCACCCAGAAGATCCTGCTCGGCGGTTTGGGACGGGGCGGCAAGGGGATCTATGCGCTGGATGTGACCAATCCCCTGACCCATACCGAAGCCAACGTGGCAGACTGGGTCCTGTGGGAATATCCGAGGGACAACACCCCGCAGACCGAAATCGATCAGCTCGGGTACACCTACGGCAGGCCGTTCATGGTCCGATCCAACGATCCGGAAATCGGCTGGGTGGTCTTGATCGGCAACGGATACGACAGCAAGGCTCAGTGCCCCACACTATTTGTGCTACGGGCTTTCGATACGACGGAGGGCGGTGTGACAAGTCCCGCCGGTACCGCCGTGGTGGCGATCAAGGCATCGGCTACCCCTGCCATCCCTACCTGCACCGGGGACTGCAACGGCCTGTCCGAACCTCTGCCTGTCGATCTGGACGGCAACTCCACGGTGGATTATGTTTATGCTGGCGATCTCCGAGGCAACCTCTGGAAGTTCGATCTGACCTCCGCCAATCACAACGAGTGGGATGTCTACCATGAGACCGCCACCGGCGATCCGGCACCGTTATTTACAGCCAAAGGCCCGGGGAACACGATCCAGCCGATCACCACCACTCCGAGCATCATGAAGCATCCGGATAGCGACAAGCCTGGATTTCTGGTCGTGTTCGGCACCGGAAAGTACCTGCATACCGACGATATGGATCCGCCGGCAGATGTCAGTTTCTCGACAACCCAGACGATGTACGGCATTTGGGATTTCGGCGATGCCTCCCCGTCGGCCGATCAGAACAGCAACCTCAAAGACCCGCGGGAATTTCCCGGCACATTGCAGCGGGCCGGTACAGGACTTAATGAAACCAATACGTTGAGCAACCTGAACAATGTCATCTCACTGCGGAAACAAACACAGATCTTTTATCAGGAGGTCCACTTCTTCACGTGCGATCCCGAAGAAGAGGGCGGCGATCCGGTGACCCGATCGGTGGCAGAGGATCCGGCAGCACCGGATGCATTCGCCGCGGAAAAGGCCGCTTTGGAGGCCCAGGGCTGCTCCGAGGATTTCAGCCGATTCCTGCGGGTGCTCAGCAAGGAGCCGGTCAACTGGAAGACGGAACCGGATGACCGGGCGGCTGATGACCAGTCGCCCAATCCCACCGATGACGAAGCGAACCACGTGGGGTGGTACTTCGATCTGCCCCACGCCACCGACCGGGAACGGGTGATCCGAAACGGCCTGATCCGCGACGGCAAGTATGTGGTGATCACGTCCATCCCGAGGAGTTCCCCGTGTTCTGCCGGCGGCGATTCCATCTTCCACGAAATTGATGCGGCCACCGGAGGCCGCCTGCATACCGCCCAGTTCGACATCGATCTGGATGCGGCCATTGGCGCCGGGGATTTGATCGAGATCGCCAACCCAGCCTACGATCCCGATGATCCGGATGCCGCGCCGGCAACCATCACCGTGGCCCCGACCGGCATCCATTTCCGAAAGATGATGTACCCGCCGGTTATCCTGCGGATGCCGGATGATAAGACCGAAATGAAATACTTCAGCACGGCTTCCGGAAACATCACCATGGTTCAGGAAGTTGCCGAACAGCGGGGTCTGTACTACTGGAGAGTGCACTAACCCGTGTGATAGGAGATATCGGAAATGGCCAAAGCCACGCGTGTAACAGCGTCCAATAGCAGAAATGGGTTCGCAAGGGGGGCGGTCGGATCCTTAGGAATGCTCCTGATGCTGCTTGTCTGCGGGATTCCCTTGGTTCCGGCGGCAGACGAACTGCCCACGATTGCGGCAGTCAATCCGGTACCGGCAATTGAAATCAGGGAGTTGCCCCATTTTGATGTGCTTGGCAGGATTGACGAAATCCACACCGATTATATGATCGTGGAGGACACCCTGATCCGTAACGATGAGGAATTCCCGCCGGAGTATATCCGGGAATCGGATCGGAGGCAATTGACACGGTCCAGCTTCAGGGCAGGCGATTTTGTCGGGGTTCAGCAAAGCGGCATCGGCAGTCTCGAACGCTTGTGGAAGTTTGACAGGCCATTAGAATAGCGCGTTCTGGGGTGTCTGTTCATTCCCTTCCCGGAGGAAACAGGTGTTGCCCAAGCTCTCACGGATAACCGACCACATATGGATTTTCAGCCTGATCCTGTTTCTGACCTGCCTGACGGTTGGCTCGCCCCCGGCATCGGGGGAGTATTACCGCTATTACGATGAAAACGGCGTATTGCGGTTTACCGATAACATGGCCGAGGTACCGGTGGATCAGCGTCCCCAGGTGAAGCGCTATGGTGAAGAGGCCAACCGCGCCCCTGAACAGCCGGCCGGCGAGGCCGAGGTTCAAAGACGGCAGGATCTCCAGGAAAACTCAGCCCGGGAAAGCGCTCCCGTCAGAAGTGCGGACATCCAATCCGCCGAGGACTTGAGAGGCGTGCGCGAAGAGTTGGACGAGGATTATGCGGATCTGCAGCGGAGGCGGGAGGCGCTCCAGGCCGAACGCGACACCCTGACCACGCCCGAAGAGGTCCGTGCCTACCAGCAGAAAGTCCGCGAACTCAATGAAAGCATTCAACGTTTCGAAACGCGCCGGCAGGAATTCATACAAAAAGCAAAGGAGCATAACGCTCTCGTGAAATAGCCTGCTTGCTCTGCCAGTCCTGAGCATCGCCGAAGGGAGCGAGCAAAGCGAGTCGAAGGGTTGGCCGGTAGAAAAAACCAAATGCCTAAAATTTAAAATGCCTAAAGTGCCTAAAATTAAGTAAGGATACGTGAATTTAGACTATTCCCCCTCCCTCTTTCCCTCCCCCCAGGGGAGGGATGATTTCTTAAAAATCCCTTGAGAAACCACCTTGCCGGCGTGTCTGAGACACGTGTCATTTGCCGCCTGCTTGCGGCGTCATTCACTTCAAAATTTTGGATTTTGGATTGTAGATTTTAGATTGGTGGTATCGCTTCGCTCCATCAGTTCCAGGAACATATTACCTGGATTCCTGTGCTTTTTGCCTTTCAGCTTTCAGCTTTTTTACATCCCAGCATCCAGTATCAAGGATCCAGAATCCCAGCCATCCACCATCCCGATATGCCATGCCAACTACCAAATACCCAGCCCATGGGAAAAACTACTTGATAAACACCCTATATAAGCATTATTATTGGACATTCGGTACCGAAAGGAAACATCCCGGTGCCGACCTAACACGAACCCATCGGGACATTTGCATCCCATGCAGGACGTTGAACTTAACGATCCGTTTTCAGCCAGGAATATCTGTCAGGCGCTCCTAAGACAGGGATTTATTTCCAAAGCCCAGGCCAAGGAGCTGCTGAATAAGCGGAACATCCTGGACCGGAAACTGGAAAATCTGCGAAACCAGCCGGGCGGCCATTCATCCACCCTGGTGGAAGTCATCGGAGGTCTGAACATGAGCCGCGCCGACGACTCCAAAAAGCCCGTCGACGAGGAGATCATCTACGAGGCGTTGGCCGCCGACTGGGAGATGCCGTACAAGAAAATCGATCCCCTTAAACTCGACATGAAGGTGGTGACCACCACCATCCCCCGTAACTTTGCGAAAAAACACCTTATTCTACCTCTTTCGCTGGAAGATGGGCACCTGACCATGGCCACATCCCGGCCCTTGAGCGATATGGAGATGGAGGACATCGTGCGGGCGGTGAATATGAAGGTGGATCCGGTGGTCTGCTCCCGCAATGATATTCTCAGGCTCATCGACGAGTTTTTTGGGTTTCAGAAATCCATCGCAGCAGCCGAGCACCAGTTTTCCGGTCCCTCCGTGGATCTGGGTAATCTGGAGCAATATATCAACCTGAAGGATGTTTCCGCCTCGGATCAGCATATCGTCACCGCCGTCAACCATCTGCTCAGCTATGCGTTCGATCAGAGGGCCAGCGATATTCACATTGAACCCAAGCGCGAGGAGAGTATGGTCCGGATGCGGATCGATGGGGTGCTGCATGTCGTCTATAACCTCCCGAAAAATATACATAACGCCGCGGTCAGCCGTATCAAGACCATGTCTCGGCTGAACATGGCTGAAAAGCGGCGTCCCCAGGATGGTCGTATTAAAGCGGACAAGGGCGGACAGGAAGTTGAGATCCGGGTCTCAACCATCCCCGTGGCATTTGGAGAGAAAGTGGTCATGCGGGTCATGGATCCGGACGTGCTCTTCCAGGACCTGGACAACCTCGGCTTTTCGGCCACGGACAGGGAGCGCTATAATCGGTTCATCCAGATGCCCCATGGCATTGTCCTGGTGACCGGTCCTACCGGCAGCGGTAAATCGACAACCCTGTATTCCACCTTGCGCACCATTTCGTCCCCGGAGATCAACATCACCACCGTGGAAGATCCCATTGAAATGATCCATGAGGAGTTCAATCAGATCGGTGTGCAGCCGGCCATCGACGTCACCTTTTCCACCATCCTGAGGAACATCCTCCGCCAGGATCCGGACGTTATCATGATCGGTGAGATGCGGGATCTGGACACCGCTTCCAATGCCGTTCAAGCCGCGCTTACGGGCCACCTGGTCCTTTCCACGCTGCATACCAACGACGCCCCGACGTCGGTAACCCGTCTCCTGGACCTGGGTTTGCCGGCGTATCTGATCCAGTCCACGCTCATCGGGATCATCGCCCAACGCCTGGTCCGCAGAATTTGTAACTATTGCCGGGAGCCGTTCGAGGTGGGCGTCGGGCAACTGGCTGAAATGGGCATTCATCTCGACCGGCAGGGGAGCATCGAGCTATATCACGGGAAGGGCTGCCATCGCTGCCGGGGAACCGGATATCTGGGCCGGGAAGGTATCTTCGAAGTGCTGCCGTATACGGAGGCCATCCGCCGCCTGACCACCTCGGATACCAACCTGGATGCATTGTCGAAAACCGCCAGGGAAGAGGGCATGGTGACGCTCCGTGACAATGCCATCGAAAAGCTGCTCAGCGGGATCACCACCTATCAGGAAGTGCTGCGGGTGACGTGGGAGGAGTTTTCACTCACAGATTAGGTATGTGAGCTGAAAGATAGGATAAGCTGAAAGCTGAAAGTAAAAAAGCAAACACCAACGCCACCGTCTCTTCAAACGGTGGCGTTGGTGTTTCATGAATCGGTCGATTCAAAGTGGCTTGAGAAGCTTCAATCATGTTCAAGAACGCGGCGGACGGGAGGGATCAACCGGAGGAATATATCTCATATTTCGAGGATTGAGCCCTCCTGGCCAACAAAGCTATTGAACATGAGGGGAGGTTCTCAAGCCACTTTTAGTCCAGGTCGCCAAATACCGCCACATGCTTGATATTTCTTGTGGAGCGGGTCACCAGGGCCGTCGCCGTGGTATCTTCGATGTGCACAACCAGCATTTCGCCGAAAGGCACATTTTCCAGCATCGGAGTTCGGAAGGTGTCCGGGCTGAGGCTTTCGGTTTCCTGGTAGTAAACCTTGAAAATCTGGCCGGGTTTTACCCCGTCCTTTTCTCCTTTATCGAGAAACACGATGTGACCGGTGCCGATCAGTTCTTGACGTTCCTCAGACATAAACACACGGCCCCACATACCCGACGGCCCTTCGGTCATGGTGATATACGGGGATCGGGGTTCGTAGGGTATCAGATAGTCTTCAATGTGAATGGCCCGGTAGCCTTTGACGATACTGCCGACAAAATAGCTTCCCTCCCGGTCGATAATTTCCACCACGCCGACCAGGTAGTACTGATACCCGTACTTTTCCATTCTCTCCTTGTCACTTCCCGTCCATGGCCTGTTGCGGTAGATCGTATACCGTTCACCGATGGCCATTTCAGGGGTTTCCGGGTTCCGCATGATATAGAACACATCGCCGGGGCCGATCAGTTCCTTGTCATCCCGGACTTTGAAGATTTTTCCGTAGGGTGGCAGCCAGGAACGTCTGACAAAGCCGGCACGGTTTACTTTGGTGTAGTAGTACTGGAGCTTCTCTTTTTCCGGCTCCGGTTCTTCCTTGATGATTTCGATGACGTCTTTTTTGACGATCTTTTCATAATCTTTTTTTCGGAAGAGACGGATCCGCTCCCCGGGATAGATCTGATGGGGATTGCTGATCTGGTTGTTTTCTTCCCAAAGGTCCGGCCACATCCACGGTGAATCGGAAAACCGCTGGGATAGATCCCAAAGGGTATCCCCCTCTTGAACGGTGTAGTAGATGCCGGTCTCCGTCTCTACGATGTTTTCCATTTCCCGTTCGTGTTCTTCTGCAGAGATGACGGCTGGGAAGATGAGCAGCGCCATGGCTGCCGCTAGGAAAAGGATTGTCTTAGGCATGGTTCGGGTTTCCATCGATTGCCCCCTGGGTTGAGTCCTCGACGAATACGTGGTTAATGTACCCCCAACAGTCAATATTTGTCAAGCTTTTAGGCAGTTATAGCGTTTGGTCACCTCCACTAGAATTGGAGAAGAGGATTCGAGGGTTCACGGATTCAAGGGTTCGAGGGGGGATCTGCATCGTACGGGAGGCTATAGCGAATGTCATGAATCCGTACCGATTGGAACAGCGCAACAGCTCGACCTTTGCGGGCGGGTACATCCTGTCAGGTCGAAGCTACTGCGAAGACTGATGCCCCGGCCCACGATAGCTTTACAAAACTGTAACATAGGGCCGGGCTCTGTACCGGCCATTAGCGGTCGTCAGACGAAACATATTGTTGACAACGGCTATAAACTCTCGTCGATTCCGGAGCCGGGAAATACGAGAAACCATTGCATAATGAAATCGCACAGCGTTCTTATAAAAAAACCCCCCGCGAACGCTGATGGAACGCGAGGGGTTTTTATTGGTGTATGTTCAATTGCTGCGTTAAGAGCGTTTACATCATGCCGCCCATACCGCCCATGCCGCCCATGCCGCCGGCGCCGGCACCCGGCATCGGCTCGGACTTTTCTTCCGGCTTTTCGGCAACCATGGCCTGGGTGGTGAGCATGAGTCCGGCAACGCTGCCGGCATTCTGAAGGGCGAGACGGACCACTTTGGTCGGGTCGATCACGCCCGCTTCGATCAGATCTTCATAGGTGTTGGTCTCGGCATTGTAGCCTTCAGCACCTTTACTGTTGCGAACCGCCTCCATGACAACGGAGCCTTCGTAGCCGGCGTTATTGGCAATCTGACGAAGGGGCTCTTCGATGGCCCGCATCACCACCTTGACGCCCAGCTTCTGGTCGGCCTTGATTTTGACCTTTTCCAGAGCCTCGATGGTGCGCACCAGGGCCACGCCACCGCCAGGGACGATACCCTCTTCAACGGCTGCACGGGTAGCGTTTAGAGCATCTTCCACCCGGGCTTTCTTTTCTTTCATTTCGGTTTCGGTGGCTGCACCAACGTTGATGACTGCTACGCCGCCGATAAGTTTGGCAAGCCGTTCCTGAAGTTTCTCACGATCGTAGTCGGAAGTCGTCTCTTCGATCTGGGCCCGAATCTGCTTGACCCGTCCCTCGAGTGCGCTTCGGGATCCGGCGCCATCCACGATGGTGGTATTGTCCTTGTCGATATTGATCCGTTTTGCGCGACCAAGATCCTGGACGGACACATTTTCCAATTTGACGCCCAGGTCTTCGGAAACCACCTGGCCGCCGGTAAGAATGGCGATATCTTCGAGCATGGCTTTTCTGCGATCGCCAAATCCCGGTGCCTTTACGGCCGCAACCTGCAGGGTACCCCGCAGCTTGTTGACGACCAGGGTGGCCAGCGCTTCACCTTCCACATCTTCCGCGATGATCATCAGGGGCCGGCCCATCTTGGCGATTTGCTCGAGAACCGGCAGAAGATCCTTCATGTTGCTGATTTTCTTCTCGTTGATCAGGATGTAGGGATCTTCCAGAGCGGCGACCATTTTTTCGGGATCGGTAACAAAGTAAGGGGAAAGATAGCCGCGATCGAACTGCATGCCTTCGACCACCTCCAGGGTGGTTTCCATGCCCTTGGCTTCCTCTACGGTGATAACCCCCTCCTTGCCGACCTTATTCATGGCCTCGGCGATAATGTTGCCGATGGTCTCGTCATTGTTTGCGGAAATCGTACCGACCTGGGCAATCTCCCGCTGGTCTTTGGTCGGTTTGCTCATCTTGTGCAGTTCCTTGACGGCAACTTCTACTGCCTTGTCGATGCCCCGCTTAATGGCCATGGGGTTATTTCCGGCCACAACCAGTTTCTGACCTTCTTCATAAATCCCCCGGGCCAGAACCGTGGCTGTGGTCGTTCCGTCGCCGGCCATGTCGCTTGTTTTGCTGGCCACTTCTTTGACCATCTGAGCGCCCATGTTTTCAAATTTGTCTTCCAGCTCGATCTCTTTGGCGACGGTAACGCCATCTTTGGTTACCGTGGGAGAACCCCACGCCTTGTCGAGAACAACGTTTCTGCCTTTGGGCCCCAGCGTCACGACAACCGCATCTGCAAGCGTTTTCACCCCGGTCAGCATCGCTTCACGGGCTTTCGCGTCGTACTTGATTAATTTTGAACTCATCGCTACATATCCTCCAATTCGAATCGGTTTGGTTTAGTCGATAACGCCAAGCACGTCGTCTTCGCGCATGATCAGGTACTCTTCGCCTTCGATTTTTACTTCGGTCCCGGAATATTTTCCGAAAAGAATCCGGTCGCCCTTCTTGATCTCCAGCGGAACGCGTTTTCCGTCGTCTCCGACTTTACCGTTCCCCACGGCGACTACCTTGCCTTCCGCCGGCTTTTCCTTTGCCGTGTCCGGAATAATGATACCGCCTTTGGTCGTTGTTTCCTCCTCGACCCGCTGAACAAGAATGCGATCCTGCAAAGGTCTCAATTTCATGGTCCCTCATCTCCTTTTCCTAAGTTCTCAATTAACGGTTACAAAAAACTGCCACCTAAATCCTTATATATAACGTTCACGTCGCAACACTTCATGTGAGGGAGAATTGTAATCCATCTTTCTCCCGGTAACGCCCTATGATGCCATGTGTGCGAGTGGTCGTTTCAGGTAGGGTAATACTTTAATTATTGAGAATACTAATCACCAATAGAATTTTGTAAAGCCGGAACACATCCATTTTTTAACAAAATCCTGCTGTCCGCGTCGTCTGGGTCGGTCTTCCGTGCCCGCAGAGGCTCTCCATGGTACATATCCCTCTGAAAACTTTCCAGACCGGTGCCCGTAAACGGCTCTAGTCCGATGATGTATCGGATCCCTTTTCTGTTTTTGTTTCTGTCTTAGCGGTTCCTTTGGTGTCCGAGGAGGTGTTGTCCGTTTTGGATTTCTTGGCGTAGTCGGTGACGTACCAACCGGAACCCTTCAGATGGAATGTGCTCTGAGACATGAGTTTCCGCAGTTTGCCTGAGCAGAGCGAACATTTGGAAAGCGGCTTGTCGGAAAATTTCTGCAAGACTTCCTCTACATGCCCGCATTTGGAACATTCATACTCATAGATCGGCATCCCCTAGTTTCCTCCTCAAATGTAATGGATTGATTTAACCATTAAAATTAATAATTCCGGTTTTGCCATTGTCAAGGTCCGACACACCATTTTTAGAGCCTTTTGAATCGATTTTTTGGCTCTTTCCCGGGCATGGGATCACGGGTACCCGGATGTCAGAGGTCGGATGTCGGGTGTCAGCCACTGTGTTCCGGGTCAACAGTAAATCAGGACGGAGCAATCCAACAGGATTGATTTTTCATCATAGCGTTCAAGATCGTCAGGATCT
>Ga0049114_1000141_pt1 | contig 16243 bp, 12 predicted proteins | sample WorMettanBELIZE2_FD_55211 | JGI IMG/M metagenome (GOLD analysis project Ga0049114, IMG submission 55211) | Marine gutless worms symbiont microbial communities from Max Planck institute for Marine Microbiology, Germany - Olavius tantulus BELIZE.2 | ecosystem: Host-associated > Annelida >... | reverse complement strand
CCAAGGTGTCATCGGTCTGCCACACCGCTCTAACCATGGAATTCTATACTCAGTAGCTTGTTTTCAAAGAACTGTCACTTACATACAAGGTGTCAGGTGTCAGGTGGCGAGCTGAAAGTTGAAAGTCGAAGGAAAAAATCACAAATTACAAATGACAAAAACCAAGCACCAAATCACAAATCGCAAAAAAAAGTCAAAAAACACGAAATGCCAAACACGAAACACGAAACACAAAACACCAAATCCTAATAAACGAATACCCAGTACCCAATACCTAATACCGAAAACTTGGCCAACGGGCAAACGGGCAGACGGGTCAACCGGCAAACCTATTTTATCAAGGATAGGGAGTCAAACTCTCAAACCCATCTTCAGTCACCAGTATCGTTTGCTCGAATTGGGCCGAGAGAGATCCGTCCCGGGTGACGGCCGTCCAATTGTCTTGGAGAACCTTAAGCTCCTTTTCCCCCAGATTGATCATCGGCTCTATGGTAAACACCATGCCCGGAACGAGAACGATGCCGTTCCCTTTTTTTCCGTAATGGGGAACCTGTGGCGCCTCATGAAAATCAAAACCGACCCCATGGCCGACAAATTCTCGCACCACTGAACATCCACGGGATTCCGCGTAATCCTGAATAGCCCATCCGATATCCCCGATGGTGTTTCCGGGTTTAACCGCGGCCATGCTCCGCTTCAGACACTCCCGGGCTACTGATACGATCTTATCCGCGTCTTTTCCCGGGGTACCGACAAAGAAACTCTTATTGGCATCGGCGTAATAACCTCCGCGTATCGAGGTCACATCGACATTCACGATATCTCCGTCCAAGAGCACACGCTCTCCGGGGATGCCATGGCAGATGACCTCGTTTACCGACACACAGACACTTTTGGGAAAACCCCGGTAATTGAGAGGGGCAGGGGTAGCGTCGTTCTGAATTGTAAAATCATGGACTAGCGTATTGATGGCCTCGGTGGTCAAACCCGGTTTGATGGCGGATTCCACAAGTTCCAGGGTTTCAACGACGAGCTTGCCGACATCGCGGATTTTTGTGATGTCTTTGTCTTCTTTCAGCTTAATGCGGTATTTATTGTAGTAGTATTCCTTTACGGGAATGCCTTCTTTCTTGCCGAGGCAGCATTTTTTGAATTTGCGTCCACTTCCACATGGGCAAGGTTCATTGCGTCCAACCTTTGGTGACAGGTTTATTCCAATCATGGGCCTCTACTCGCGTTCCTCAATCGGGATATAATCAATTTTTCCAGGGCCAGTGTAAATTTGTCGAGGCCGGTTGAGCTTCCATTCCGGATCTTCCGCGCTCTCTTTCCATTGAGCAATCCACCCGGGGAGGCGTCCGATCGCAAACATTACCGTAAACATGTTTGTCGGGATTCCGATCGCTCTCAGCACAATGCCGGCATAGAAATCGACATTCGGGTAGAGATTGTGTTCGATGAAGTAATCGTCGTTAAGGGCTGCCTCCTCGAGTTCTTTGGCGATATCGAGCAATGGATCGTTGATGTGAAGCTTCGTCAACAACGTATCGCACATCTTCTTCATGATTTTTGCACGGGGATCATAGGTCTTATACACCCGGTGGCCGAATCCCATCAGCCGGAACGAATTGTTCGGGTTTTTGGCGCGTTCCAGATGAGGCCGGAAATTCCCGCCAGATTCATAGATGTCGGCCAGCATTTCGATGACCGCCTGATTGGCCCCGCCGTGGAGCGGGCCCCACAAAGCAGCGATCCCGGATGAAATAGCAGCGTATAGATTGACTCGGGCGCTGCCGACCAGGCGTACCGCCGATGTGGAACAATTCTGTTCGTGATCCGCATGCAGGATCCAGAAGACGCGGAGGGCCTTTACCACGTCACTGTCGATGTGGTAGGGGCGGACCGGGGAATCAAACATCATATTTAAAAAATTCTCGCAATAGGCGAGATCCGAGCGCGGATAGACGACCGTATGTCCCATGGAAATTTTGTAGGACATGGCCGCCAGGGTTCTGAGTTTCGACAATAGGCGTGTGACCGTAATGTTGTTTTCTTCCTCGGCTGTTTGGAGCTCCGGATAAAAACTTCTCAATGCATTGACCATGGCCGACAGGATGCCCATGGGATGGGAACGGCTTGGAAAATTCTGATAAAACGCCTTCATGTCCTCATGTACCAGGGAATGGTCGTTGAGCAGCACGGAAAAGCGGGTCAACTCCTTCCGGGTGGGTAGGTGACCGTTGATCAATAGGTAGGCGGTCTCCTTGAATGAGGCATGTTCAGCAAGCTGCTCCACAGGAATTCCCCGGTATCTCAGAATGCCCTTTTCCCCGTCAAGGAATGTGATGGCACTCGTGCAGCTTCCGGTATTCGCATATCCTGGATCGAGGGTGATCAAACCGGTATCGCGCCGGAGCGCGGTGATGTCTATGGCTTTTTCCCCCTCGGAGCCCTCAATAATGGGCAAATCGTACTCCTTGCCGCCATAAGTGAGTTTGACGGACTCTCTGGTTTGAATCATTTCCATAAAAAAACTCCCCCTTACCCCGTAGCCCGGGCATGACGTTGTCAACAGCTCCGTTCGGAATTAATCTTCTGGTAAAATGGAGGACTTACCGAAAGGCGGGGCTATCATAGCCAATCATCGTGTTGCGGTCAAGCTGGACAGGGGCTCCCGGCTGTGTTAATCCATTTCCTTAGATACCCCACATACCAGCCGATAGAGCGAACTTCCAAGCGTTTCGTTTCGCAGCCCTTTCCCAATAAGGGGGCAGCCATGAATTTCAAGACCAATCTGCTTCAAAAGATCGATATCGATACCCTGGCCGCGAAGGTGATCCATTCCATGGGACCACCGGACAGCGGCCGGAAAATCGATAAAGACACCATGCGGTCTTTGTTGGAAATCGGTGATTTTCGCCATGAGAATGTACGGGAAATGGATCTGTATTACCTGCGTGAAGAGTCCGACGATCTGGGAGATATCCTCGTTCTGGACAACGAGCTGCCCATTTACCACACGACGGAATCGGATGTTGCGATGCGGCGGAATCCAACAGTCAAGGAGATGATCAGTATCCGAAATGCGATCAAAATCCTGAGTGACAGTGATGTGGTGGTCAGTAAAAAGGATGCCTCTGTTCGGGCGGTTCAGGAGCAGCTGATAGAGCGGCTCGACCTGACCTTCGACGAGTCGGATATCGACGCTATCGCGGGGGACGGGATCCGCTCCCTGGAGCGGGAATACACGGACGGCGTAATGGAGGCCCTGACGTTGTTTGCCGAACTACTTGACTACCGGAAGGCGCCAAAAAAGTTGCAGATGGGTCAATACCGAATCCTCGGACCAATCACTGAACGATCTGGAGGGGAGCCGCTGTTCGGCCCCGTTGTGATATACAGCCTGATCCAAAACACCCTTTTTTGGGTCGAGCGGCAGGTTAGTCAACGGGATGAGGCTGCCATCGAGGCAATTCATCTGGTGGCCCTGGGCCAGGAAAAGCCGGATCGAGAAGATACCGACGTTTTTCTTTTTCTCAAGTCGGCGGTCATCGAGCGGTACCTTAAGGGAACGTCCCGGGCAGACCTAAAAAATGTCTCCTGATGACGATAAAATTCGATAAAAAATCTACACCATCAAGCCCACTGTTTAGGATTTTTTCAGTGAATGATCCCTGAACCTCTTGTTTGACCATCATTTTCGAGACTTCTTCTAAAAAAACCCTTGATATACAAGATTTTCCTATTGACACTGTTTTTCTTTTTCTGTAAAGGCTGTGACACAGAGGTGACAGGGCTAAAACCGCAACCAAAATTAAGGGGGGAACGCAGATGACAAAAGCAGAATTGATTGAAAAGATGGCGAAGGAGGCCAAAATCTCAAAAGCGGCCGCCGGCAAAGCGCTGGATTCATTTATGACGAATGTAACCAAAGCACTCAAGAAAAAAGACGGAAAAGTAACCCTTGTTGGCTTCGGCACGTTCCAGAAAACTCGGCGTAAAGCTCGAAAGGGCCGCAATCCCCAGACCGGCAGCCCGATCAAAATCAAGGCCAAAAATGTGGTCAAATTCAAACCCGGTAAAAAACTGAAAGACGCCATCTAGCCTTCCAGAATGCGATATCCCATGTAGCCCGCTGGTAATTTCCGGCGGGCTTTTTTATTTGTGATGCAGATCACAAAACAGCGCACATGTATAAACAGAGCAATCATCCTGTATTGAGAAGTACATATTTTGGCGGGCGATGCCCCAATTGACAAGGGAGAAAAGATGGGGTGAAACCCTCGAATTAATGAGCGCCGGAGATCTGCACATTTAAGGCGAACTGGAGGACGACGTAGGCAGCGTACAATGTTAACAGCCAGATTCCCTGTCATCGCTTAAAATAGCCCACCCGATCTGTGGAAATAAAAATCCTGAAAGAATACAGTATCAAAAGCATCGCCGGGAAATGGAAGTGGAAGAAGTTGTCGGGGACGGCCAGGGGTCGGGCCGTTGCCGCAGCCCCAATCACGAACAGGCAGTTGAGTACATCGGCGCCGACCACATTCCCCACGGCGATTTCCGGGTGCCCTTTGCGGACTGCCGCGATGGCGGTGATCAATTCCGGCAGCGACGTCCCAAAGGCTACCATGGTGGCGGCGATCACATCATCCGGGACGCCGAAGCGCACGGCACATTCAGACGCACAGGGAATCAGGACACGGGCCCCGATTACCACCAGCACCAGACCGCAAACAATCATCAACCAGGATTTTCCCAGGGTCATCTCGGGGATTACTTCATCTTCTTCGCAAAATGCGTCGATATCGCATCGCGCGCTTGCCCAGGCATAAGACATATACATGTAAGCGGCGAGGAGGAGCAAAAAGAAGATACCGACCCCACGGGAAAGTACCGGTTCCCCACCGGTGAGACCCCATGAGATCCCGGCAACCACGACCAGTAGCGTGGCGGCACCGACCTGGACCCAGCCGGTTCGATCGAGAATAAACCGGTCCAGGGGCACCTTTGCCAATACGGCAGTCAACCCGAATATCAGTCCCGTGTCTGCGATGATCGACCCGACGCCGTTACCCAAGGCTAACCGAGGGTTTCCGGTGAAAGCGGCGAATACCGAGACAAAGGCCTCTGGAGTGGTGGTGCCTAATGATACGATGGTTGCCCCGATAATGATTTTTGGAAGACCGGTGCGGAGTGCCAGCGCGACGACACCGTCGACCATCCAGTCGGCCCCCTTGGAGAGCAGCAGAATGCAGACCGCCATGATACCCAGCAATGCGATAAGCGGCAGGCCGCTGACCAGTTGGTTGAGTGCGGCTTCGTCGGCGATGTATCTTAGAAGATTGTCATCCATCTCACAGACTGGTTAACCTGTTAAATTCCTGCTCTGCCGGGACCGGCAAATGCGGCATTAAACAGGGTCGCATGGTGGTTGAGAGATCGGGCAAATTCCATATCCTTGTGATCGAGCAGAGAGCCGCCAGAATCGAGTTGGCCGGAGATGGTCCAGTTCGGTACCGTTTCAGGGGTTGAAGAGGTCCCGGATGTCCGTTTCCATTTTTTCGCGATAGTAGGCCACCCTTGCAGGGTTCGCCGTTATCATATCCAGCTGGCGCGTGTGAATCGTCAAGTATCCAAGAATGTTTAGTCGGTTGGTCATTCGATCCCGGTCGTATCCCTCCATTCTTGCTGACAGGGCATCTTCCTTGATCTGGATCTGGAAACCGTAATTCTCCAGCATGTCGCCGATGAGCTGGACACGGATAAATTTTCGCTGGGTGTCTGCTGCTCCTCCTTTAAACTGAAACGATATGTAATTCTCTGAAATCCTGTCCCCAACGATGGCTTCCACCGTGGAAAAATGAAATCCGAGGCGGGAAGAAAGACTGCAATAATGTTTGGAGATCATGAAATAGTTACGTTCCGTGTATTTTGACCGCATCCCCGGTACCAGGGATGTGTTGGCGGTGGCCTGAAACATCACCGACATCATCCCTTTGCCGTCGATGGGTGGCGGGCCCTCCCAGGGGCGTGCGCTGATGCCCTCCCAAAGGGCCAGCATGGGGACGGACACGATGTTATCCAGATCTACGTATTTGTCTTCGACCTCTTCCCGGAAACCGTCATCCAGATTCAGGACCCACCATTGCATCGGCACCTCAACTCGGAGCTGCTTGCTCGATTTCTCAGGAAAATCATGGCTCTGTCCGAATCGAAACATTTCTCGAACCGACTTTTCATGACAGTAGCGGGTGATGTCATGAAATGTCCGACAGTTGGCAATTTTAAACGTCGGTGCACCCGGATCCAGCAGGTTCAAGGGGATGATATGCTGCGATGCACCTTTTAGGGACTCATATACGGGACTTCCTTCAAGGACGTTTTTTTGGGGCACCTGTTTGTCAAGAATTGCTTCTATGCGGCCTTCATATAAGCGACGGTTGTCGGCATCCACCGTGATCGTCTGGCCATTAGTTAGTTTCGACATGGCCTCCGGCAGGCCGAACACCGCGGGGACCTTGAACTCCCGGGCCACGGTAGCCAAATGGCCGGCGGCGCTGCCATGTTCGGTGATGACTGCCGCAGATTGGTTCATCAGCGTGGCCCACCGGGGCAGCGCCTGTTCGGCCACCAATATCGCACCCTTCGGGAACTGGAGGGTGTCGGCGTTTTTGCGTATCCGGTGGACCGGCCCGGCGGCCGCACCGGGACTGGCGGTGATGCCGCCTTTCAAAAGAAACGGTCCAAAATCTTCGGCATCGACGGGCGGTTCGTCTCGCTGTTCCGGAAAGAGCAATTGGAGCGGGCGGCACTGGAGAATAATAAACAGACCATTGGTATCAATGGCCCATTCAATGTCTTGCGGTTCGCCGTAGTATTCTTCCAGCCGTATGGCCAAGCGTGTCAGTTCACTTGCCTCGTCCTCAGTCAAAGACGGGTCCGATGATTCTTCAAAACTGCAATCGAGGCGACAGACACCTTCTTCCGGGTAGCAGAGAAACTTGCACTGCTTCGGCGGGTTGTGTGCTTCCAGAACTCGGGGGGGGGACTCTCTGGACATAATGAACAGGTCCGGGTCCAGAGTACCGTCCACAACCGGTTTGGGGAGTCCCCATACCGAGTTGATGAACAGGCGGCGGTCGGAAAAATCAACCGGATTGCGGGAATACATCACCCCTCCGGCATTGGCATCCACCATTTCCAGGCACCCAACGCTCATAGGTACGTCCTCATCCCGGATCCCCCGGTTGAGCCGATAGCTCATGGCCGGAAGACCATATTTGCTGGCAACAATTTCCTTATACGACGGGAGCAGATTTTCCGGGTTTACATTGAGCTCGGACCGATACTGCCCGGCAAAGGAGACGCCGAGCATATCTTCCCCAAGGGCGCTGCTTCGCACGGCCAGGCGAAAATTTTTTTCCCCGGCCCGTTCCATGCGCTGGTATTCGGCGGTGATGGCCTGGGCCAGATCGGGCGGGATATCCGCATTGATAATCATCTGCTGTATCCTTGAACTCAGGGCGAAAAGCTGATCGAGGTGGCCAATGTCCGTCGCCTGAATGCGCCGGTCGATTTCCGTCTGGAGATCGTTGTGGGTCATGAACCGGTGGTAGCCGGCAGCGGTTACGGCAAATCCGTCCGGAGTCGCCATTTGGACCTGGTTGGCGATTTCACCGATATGGGCCATCTTTCCGCCGACCATACGGGTAAACCCCTCATCGATATCCCGTATCGGCAGAACCAGGGGGCCGGACGGCGTTGTGGTCCCCGACCGGATATGAGGATTGATCTGCATTTGAATCTGTTTGAACTGCTCAAACAGCGCATCATATTTACCCGGTGTCAGCCGGGTCATATGCTCTACGATCCGCCATACCTGGATGGAAACCGTTGTGCATCGGGATCGTACAAAGTGCATACCGAAAGGTTCAGGACCGGCCAGGGCCTGTTCGATATCGGCCATGACTTCAAGGGCCTTGTTATTCGCTTTCAGAAGTTGTCTGAAATTGTAGTAACGAACCTTGAAGTCTGCGCGGAGTTCTTCCGGAGACGCCGTTGACTCGGGTTTTGTTTCCTTGAGTAGTTTCTTTAGGAACCGCAGCATGATGACGGACTCAATTTCGACTTGAGGTAAAATCATTGCCGAAGTGTGTTTTGGCAATGATGGGATGCACACAACACATGAAATTCGTCACATCTTAGCTTAAAACACTGATTTTTCAAGCCCGCAAAACATAAAAGGGCTGAAGGCGAAATTTCGCCTTCAGCCCTTCAATAAATCCCTTTCGAGTTTGGAATAGCCCAGATATTGCACTAAACTGAAAAGAATTCATGCAATTTTCGGGTTAATGTTCCAGCTGCATCCCCCACCCCTCGAACATGTACATGACAGCAAATCCGTACCACAGGGTGTAGAGGACGTAGAACACCAGGGAGAAAATCACGACCCCGATCCTGTCGCCGATTTTCACCGGTTCGATTCCGTAGAAATTGAACCCAGGCTCCACCGCCTTTTTTATGGCGAAGGCAACTACTTTTGCCTCTTTGAAGGCTTTTTGCTTGTTCAGATCTTTCTCCATGGCTTTTAGTGCATTCCACCAATTGTACATGGCCTGACGGCCTTCAATGCCGTATCTGGAGTAGAGCGCATCACTCCGGTTGAAAAACATATCACGAGAATCGTCCACAACCGCGTTTAGAATGACTCCAATATCGCCGGTGACTTTAATCTCGCTACCGGATACGTTTACTAGGCCGCCGCTTTTCATGAACATCGTCGCGGTTTGCTCGGCTTGAGTGTCACTGGCCATGGCCAGGGTCACCTCGATTTGTTGGCCCGCTAAAGGTTCCGCCTGTCGCCGAACTCTCTCCATAAAATTTGCCGATCCCTTGGCGATGGAATTGTACAGTGCGTCCAGGTACTCGAGGCCGTTTTTTCCATCGAACAGTGGCATAAACATGGCCACAAGGACCACCAGAAAGCCCACCATCATGCCGGAGCCCAACGCGAATTTACCCTTATTGGCTATCATTACACCACCTCCTCTCCCTTCAGCACGCTGATGTTTTTTAAAAACGTGCCGATCACCCACACGCCGAATCCTCCGATGACGATAAAAAAGGCCCATACGCCGATTGTTTCCAGCACACTGGCGATTCCCGGTGGAATCGGCAGCACCCCCATGGCCATCAGTTTGGCGGGGAGGGCAAAAATCCGATTCACAAATCCGGCCAGCACCGCCATGGCATAGAATCCCCGGATGGTGATGCCCGGTACCACCTTGGTGACCATGGCACCGATCTGGATCCCGAGAAGGGAGCCGAGCAACATGCCCATGGCCAGGGTGTAGAATATAAATCCATAGATGGCATACTGGCTGATGGACGCATAACCGGCGGTGAACACGATCTGAAAAATATCGGTACCGACGGTGGTCATGGACGATACGCCCAGCATGTACACAAAAATGGGAAAGGTGAGAAATCCGCCCCCGACTCCCATGATGCCGGCGGCAAGACCGACAAGGGCGCCACTGAGGACCAGAAACACCCAGGAGATGCTACGTCCGCCCGGTGTGTAGTCGAAGTCAAACTTTACCATTGGTGGAATATTAACAGCCTGAAGTTTTTTCGGCAGGGCGCCCATTTCAGCGCCTTCCACCTTGCCGCCGTGGGCATCACCGCCGCCATGGGCCCCGCCGGTATCTCCGCGTTTTCGAGCGCGAAGAAAATCGGTCATGGCATAGATACCCAGAAAACCCAGCATACCCGCATAAATGGTGGTAATAAACGCGTCGCTGAGCACCGGATTGATTTCATAAAGCAGCCGGTTGAGGACCCCGCCGGCGGTTGCTCCGATAATCGCACCGATTAGAAATACGACGGCCAGGGGCACCGATACATTGCCCAGTTTTCGATGAATGATGCTTCCCATAATGGCCTTGGCGAAAATGTGGAACAGGTCGGTGCCGACCGCCAGGATGCCCTTTACACCCGCGCTCATCAAGGCCGGGGCGATAATGAACCCGCCGCCGGCACCGATGCAGCCGGTGATCAGGCCGGCACCCAGGCCGATCAGAATGGACACGATAAAAATCCCGAGTGAATAATATGCCGGGCTGTAAGCCTTCTTGCCTCCCAGAATGTCCGGCAGCGCCCCTCCGATCTGATCGGCGAAGGCGATGCCGCCCAGGATAACCGGCACCGTAAACAGGCCTAAAATGAGCAGGCGTCTCCGGTCTCCCAGTATGGTACGGGAATTGTCGATTTCCCATCGGGCAAACGAACGTGCCCCTTCCATCATAAAGTAACCCCATTGTCTGAACCAATTCATGTAATCCGTCCCTCCCTCGTTTTATTTTTCCCTATCGAGAATCGCCGATTCCGGCTTTTTATGCGGTGCTTTTGGGTATTACTTATCTCCTTTTGAACTGGAATTCTGCCGAAATTGCCTGTTCTGGTTGGCATCCTGTATTTTATAAATGAGGTCGTCCAGGTCCATGGGCTTTATCAGGTAGTCGAAAGCGCCCAGCTCCATGACCTCAACAGCCACGTCGGTGTTGGCGTATCCGGTCAGGATGATCACTTCCACGAGGGGATCGATCTTTTTGATCTCCTTCAGGGTTTCAATGCCATCCATTCCAGGCATACGAACATCCAGAACCACCACATCCACCGGCTTTTCTCTGATGGTGGCAATGGCCTCTTCTCCGCTCAGGACGCCGTGGACATCCATTTCACGCTGCTTCAAGCGTTTGACGAGAAGGTTCAGAAATTCCTCCTCGTCATCAACCACTAAGACGCGGAAATCTTCCATTTCCCCAATCCTGTAGTATTGGGTGTCATCATAATGTAATGTTTGTCGTAAGCCGCATTGTCGGGTGAAATCTGGATCGAATTATCAGGTACGCTGCGGGTTGTCAATGGCTCACGGGAAAGCCGTCGCCTGGATATAGACACCCTAAATTCAAGGCCGGCGGGACTCGACATCCTTGATGGCTCAATAGGGAACACCGCCGTCAGGGTGTGTCGTCATCCGATCATGGCAAGGCTTGGGGCACATTGGGCGCACGCCTGGGCTGCCATTGATTACACGATCCATTTGAAATATAACAGACGCCCTGAAAGTCCACGGCACCATCGAAACCATCGAATTCGGGCACAGCGCGTACACTGATGAAACCTGGTGAACCCGGTCCCTCTCGCGGACCTATCTATAATGAGGAGTCGGGGAGTTTTTAGCATCAACGCTTGTCATTCCGGACTTGATCCGGAATCCAGTTCTTTTTAATGGGCCATCTCTGGATGCCGGCCTCCGCCGGCATGACGGGAGAAACACCCCGACCCCTGATCTATTATGAAGGATGATTTATCACGGTGAAAGCCCGGATTACAAACAGGCTTGAGCTTGAGAGTATCCCCCCCGACCTCTATCAATCACTAATCGACACCCTCACATTGCAGAATCCAAAGTGGGTCGACAATGTGCGGATGAAGCGATGGAACCGGGGGGTGCCGCGATATTTGAAATTCTATCATCGGGGCAATCAGGGGCGACTCTTTATACCCCGGGGCTACATCCGCCAGCTGTTCAACCAGTGCCGCAAGATCAAGGAACCGTTTGAAATCGACGACCAACGCAGGAGTCTGCCGGAGGTTTCATATAAATTCAACGGGAACCTGCGCCCGTTTCAGAAGAGGGCGGTGAAAGATATGGCGGCAAAGGAGTTCGGTATCCTGTCTGCCGCCACCGGTTCCGGCAAGACCGTTATGGCCCTGCATCTCATCGCCCACCGCCGTCAGCCTGCGCTGATCATCGTTCACATCAAAGATCTTGCCTTTCAGTGGATCGATCGCATTGAGTCGTTTCTTGGGATTTCCCGGGATGAAATAGGATTGATCGGTGCCGGAAAGCACGTTATCGGAAAACGGGTCACGGTCGCTCTGGTGCAGAGCCTTTACAAATGTGCCGATGAGGTCTCGCCCCACATCGGGCATCTTATCGTTGACGAATGCCATCGGATTCCCAGTCGAACCTTTACAGAGGCCGTCACAGAGTTCGATGCCAAATACATGCTGGGCCTTACGGCCACACCCTGGCGCCGGGACAAATTGTCCAAACTGATTTTCTGGCACCTGGGTGATGTGCATTATAAAGTGGATGCGGATAAGCTGGTTCAAAGCGGCGATGTTCTTTCTGCGGAGGTCATCTTTCGATTATCGGAATTTGAGCCCTTTCACGATCCGGTCAACGAATACTCCCAGATGCTCACCGAACTGATCGCCGATGATATACGCAATCGCATGATCACCGATGACGTGGCCGAGGAAACCAGATCCAGAGAGGGCGTCTGCCTGGTGCTGTCCGACCGGAAGCACCACTGTGAGAACCTGCGAGCGCTGCTGCGGTATCGGCATCGCATCGAGGCGGATCTGCTCACCGGGGATTTGAGCGATGACGAGCGGCGGGCAGTTCTGGAACGGTTGAATGACGGGGGCGTTCGGGTTCTGGTGGCCACAGGCCAGCTCATCGGCGAGGGCTTTGACTGCCCCCACCTGACCAGCCTGTTTCTGACAACGCCGATACGCTTTAGCGGGCGCGTGCTCCAATACCTGGGTCGAGTTCTTCGGCCGGCCCCGGGAAAAAAATCCCCCCGGGTGTTTGATTATGTAGATGTCCAGGTGGGGCCCCTGGTGTCCGCCGCCAAGGCGCGGCAGCGGGTGTACGGGGGCAAGGGCTTGGAGAAGCTTTTGGGAAATGCTTCAAATGCCTGATGCGCTGGTAAATGAGCTCACAATATGTTGTGGATTGCTGAAGATAACGGGTGGTGCAAATCAGAGGATGTTATTCACGCCTTGCTGACCTGCTACTAGTATTAGAAGGTTGTGAACTCCGTTGTCGAAGAAGATAGAACGAAGTCATCCACTGTAACGATGCCGGAGTAACACGAATCGCGAGAGGAAATCTTTGAGGGGGATCAAACGATGAGTGAACCGTCCCCTTATTGTACTCATCTCAGTTGCCAGACGCGCCGAATTGCCACCCGATTGTTACCACAGCGTAGTCGCCCTTCACCCGGTCGGTGGCGTGCAGGTCGTGCAGCCAGTTTCCGGTAAGGCTGAACTTGCCGCCACCCCATTTCGGCATCCACAAAAACGACGGGCCGATGCCGAAGGACTCGCCCTTGAAATCGCCTAGAATTGCGCCGCTGCCGCTGTCACCGGTGACTTGCTGGTAAATATAGCCATGCAGTCCCAGGGCGAACGTCTCTGAAAGGAACTGGTTGAACATCACGTCGACGTGGAATTCGTTGCCCGTCCTGTAATCCGTGGCGTGGTTTTCAGTGTTCATCATGTGCCGGCGACTAGTGAAAAATCACGACCGGCCGCCACATTCAGATTCGTTACGGCAAATACCGTGTCGAAACTCCAGTAGTTGCGGCCAATATTGACGTTATCGTTAACGTCGTATTTTCCGGTCGGTGCGACAACGAGCTCGTACAGATTGAAATACCAGTTGCCGTTGTTCCAGTACAAAGAGGCCGGCAGCAATAACATATCCCCGAGGCCCGTTGTGTTATCGTCTACAGCCACGTTGCCTGTCGGGGTAACCAATTGTGATTTGAGGCCGGCGTAGCCGAGGGGCAGGGTTGCGCCCATCGCGAAACGGCCGCCCAGTACCGACCCCTTGAAAGCATAAACCCCGGACGACATGTTGAGGTATACGGCGGTGTCGAGGTCGGCGTTGAGCCGCCCTTGCAGTACCGCACGATCTGCCGCCGCAGCATAGAAAACGTTGTAGTTCAAATAGCTCCAGCCCACTGCCGGCGGGGTTGCGGCGGCGACGGCTCCGTAGCTGCCGGGAAAATAGTTGCTGAACGCTCCCTCGGCCGCAACAGCGACACGCCCCGAACTCAGAATCAGCACACCAAACAGACAACATACGACGATTTTCGCGTGCGTTGTCGGCAATGCTTTCATCACAACCTGCCTTTTGACGGCCGATTCGCGATGGAGTTCATTATGTAGGAAAAAGCCCATGTACACGAACAAGTCATGACCGATAGACTATCCATCCATAATTCCTCTTAATGGTTTCATGCAGCAGTAACCAAAAGTCCACGAAACCAAGTGCTATATAGATTTGACGCTTGCTTTTGCTTTGTTCAAAGTTCCGCTTTCGGCCAAAAGGAGGCTTTTATATTTGAGCAGTTAGTTATCCCTTGCCGGCAGGGTATGAAGTAAAAATTATTTCATACCATGTTCTTTCTTGAACGTGTTAACCAGATCACTTTGCGCCTTGTTAGCAGGCTCCCATCTACCTGCCTTGATCCAGTCAGTCATTGGATCAGGCACCGTACCGGGTGCTGGCGGTGGAGGTGGTGGAGTCGACCCCGGTACAGACCATGCCTCTTCGGGTGATACCGACATGCGCTCGACAATCTTGTCCTTAGTGATATTCCACACCATGTTGTCAGTTGCCAGCGAGAGTGGGCCATCATATGTCGATCGTATACCGTCGTAGATACCGTAACGTGTCCCTTCCTCGTTGAAGAAGTGGTATCCGACAGCGTGACGCGGCTTGATTTCGCTCATTACTTTGCCAAAAGCCGGTGGAGATGTGTGCACTTGTGTTCCAACGCCAAGTGCTTGACCCGGTGACTGCCCATACCATTCGACCAACTCGCTGGGTGTCAGGAAAACTTCGTGAATGGCCAGGTCTGCATCTTTTGCATACTTCACGTACCACTTGTTGGGGAACGTATCGCCCCCAAAGACAACTTTCATCCCGGCGTATTCCAGCGAGAAAGAGACGGCCCCATCGCCGGCGTGAATAGCAGGCCAGGAACGGATGATGACACCATTTTCCTGATAGATGATTTTATTCAAGCCTTTGTAATCAAACTCGGTAACCTGAATCTGACCCGGCTTGGGACTCAGTTTGGCATTGCGGGTCGTTGCATCCCAGGTGTAGGCTTTGAGGAAGTGATCGACAGCATATTTGGTACCCATCTCCGGTGTGGCGCCGCTCGGCCCCAGATCTTCAGAGGTCCTGTACGGCCTGCAGTCCAGCCACCTGCCCAGATCGTTGCCAGGTCGCCCCAGTGACCCGTATGCAAGTGACTCAGAAAAATCTTGTCCAGCATGTCGTATGGTATCATCAGGGCAGCCACATTCGCCATGGAGCCTGTGCCAACATCGAGCAGAAACTTGTCACCGTTGCCCAGTTCGAAGAGGAAGCAGGTCGCAGCCTGGCCACGGCGAGCTGCCGGCAGGCCTGTGCTGCAAGCAATCAGGCGGATTTCATTCCGGCGAAGTTTCTCGGTGCCGGGATAGTAGATGTAACGATCCGGGGCGACACCGGTAGGCGATTTGACCGGCCCGCCAGCAGCCTCCGCCGTGGCGATCATCGAACCATCCGGTCCCTTATCAGCCGACAAATAAACGCCAATCCCAACCACCACGGGCAAAGCGATAGCAACCAAGATGTATTTCCAATTCTTCATTTCCTAACCTCCTAGCTGATTACGGATCAATGAAACACCGGATTATGTCGTATATTAGCACACTCGGTAATGTTGTGCCTAGACACAGGATCCAATGATTTTTGTTTGAGTGGACCGTCATATTATCAACGCGATGAAAATGATCGCTCCGAAGGCCAGGGGGAATATCAAGCGGGATAGTTTGTCGATACGCAAGGCGAGCGCTTCTTTTTTGATCGAAACAAGATACACAGTTGCGAGGGACTCGAACAACGCCAAAAACACCAGTATTGTCGACCCGACAATAAACCGGTCTAGGACTGTCAGATAGCCAAGCCTGGGCACCATGTTCGTAGTAGCGAAAATGAACGCGATTAGGGTCAGCATCGAGGTGGCGGAGAGCCCTATCTGGGGACCATACTGAGCAGGGTTTATCCAAAATACACACCAGGACATGGCGACGATCAGGCATAACGGCATTATCACCTTCCACAGGTAATAGGGCCGAATCCGTTCGGCAGGGATATGAAATTCAAACAGGGATTGGTATCTGTCATAATAAGTGTCATACCGCCGGTCGATTGTTGCCTCCACCTCTTTTATGGTCCAGTCAGAAATGTTCAATCGCCCATGTTTTCTGATCGCTTTTTTGTCAACGACTAGCTGAACCTCTTTTTCCGACCATCCCACCGGGAGAAGGGTAATAACAAAGACTTGTTTATCGAATGGGAACTCCTTCAAATGGTGATAGG
>Ga0049114_1000140_pt1 | contig 16253 bp, 21 predicted proteins | sample WorMettanBELIZE2_FD_55211 | JGI IMG/M metagenome (GOLD analysis project Ga0049114, IMG submission 55211) | Marine gutless worms symbiont microbial communities from Max Planck institute for Marine Microbiology, Germany - Olavius tantulus BELIZE.2 | ecosystem: Host-associated > Annelida >... | reverse complement strand
CTGCAGACATGATCATATCGCCTGTTTCTTAGAACAGAGATAGCCATTTTCTGCAGGTTCAATTGGAAACTTGGCTAGTTAAATATATAGGTTCCTTTTTTGCCTCTAAACATCGCGGAGAATGCATTACTGATTTCCCAGTGTACCGATGCGATTTGATCCTTTGATTCTTCATTTAAAAGACAACCCCGACCCCGCCGAAGACATCGCTGTCGCCACCGCCGATCCCAATGTTTATCCAGGGGCGTGAATATTGGCTGCGGATCTGTTGGTCCGGCCACAGGTGGACCTTGTAGCTTTCCAGCAGTGGGAAGCCGTAATCCGCATTCCCCAGCCGTCCTTCCCGGATCCCGGTGATGCGGCCGGTGGCGCTGACCGTGCGACCGATTTGATAGTCGGTGGTGTCCAGGAATCCCGGGTGGATGATGATGAACCGCCCGATTTGCTCGGTGCCGGTGCGGGGGCGGCCGCAGCTGTCCAGTGGGTAGGCGATCAGCTTGAGCTCCGTATGCTCCTTGAGATGACGAATCTCGATCAGGATACCGCCCCACTGGATCGACTTGCCCACATGCTCACCGGTAGCGGATACCACGGACGGCGTAATAGAGGGGGTGCCCACCGGCGGTAAGCAAACATTGCTTGCACAACTCGCCAGGAGCAGTAGGGAACAGACGATGGAAAGTTTGGAGTGCCGCATCGAGGTATTGCTGCAAGTTTCGTATTACCAGTACCAAGGCTGCCAGGGATAGTGCCAAGGATAATAATACCAAGGGTCCGGGTAGAAATAAGGAGGTCGCGACGGTAACGGCTTCGGCCACAGGTAAAGTTGCCCGACCGCGATCACCGGATAGGGATAAGGATACTCACCGATAGGTCGGATTTCTACGCGCTTCAGGCGCCCGGTCACGGTGAGCAACCGCTGTTCGGGGTATTCTGCCGGATCGGCGAATCCCGTCAGCAGGGCGATGAAGCGGCCCGTGCCGAGCTTTTTTCCCCGCGGCTGTCCGCGCGAATCCAGCGGGCGGGACAGGAGTTCGATCTCAGTGGTCTGCTTCCGATTTCGGACCGCGACGATAGTACCACCCCAGCGCACTCGCCGGTCGAGAAAGCGGTCGGGTTCTTGTTGTACCTGCGAAACCAAAACCGGTTTTTCCGGTGCCTTGCCAATGGCCGAGGGGGCCTGTGAGGAAGCGCAGCCAGCAAGCAGCAGGATCACGGCGGAGCAGAGGACTCCGGCTTGTCGTTTACGCATTAGGACTCGATATACTCGAAGATCTTGACGATCTTGTTCACGCCAGGCACATAGCTGGCCTTTTCCGCTGCCGCTTTCGCCTCCTGGGAGTACACTAGACCCATGAGGAATACGGTACCTGCCTCGGTGACGACCTTGACCCGGGTCGGATCGAAACCGGGGATGTCGACCTTTGTCAGTGCGAACTTGACCCGGGAGGTGATCAAGGCGTCCTCACTCTCCCGTGCAAAGCTCGCAACTGGTCCGATTGTGACCTCGTCGATCACTTTCCTTACTCGTGGCAAACGGGCCACTTTCTGGGCGAAACGGTCCCTGATAGCTTGCGTCTCGGCCTGTCCGGTGAGAAGTACCCAATGGTTGTAGCTCGTAGTCGCAATGCGACTATGCTGTTTGATGTCAGGGTTGTCGGTCAATAGCTGGGCTGCCGAGTGTTCGGTGTACTCGTCCTCCAGCACGATACGCGAACTGCGCCGCTCATGGGCTACCGAGGCCGCGGTGGCGCCACCGAGCAGGAGGACACCGCATCCCTGGAGCAAAGGGAGGGCCAGACTCAGCACCAGCACTGTCTTCAATGCCCGCTGGTTCAGTATTCGGAGCGGCCGAAAAATACGCTTTCGCAGATCATTGCACATTGAATGCATTCCGGATTCAGTCGATATGATTGTTGCCGCTGACCGCGACGACGTCGAAGCGGCAAGCCAGTTTGGTCGGATGGTGCCGCAGGTAATGGGCCTCGGCCGCTGCGAGTTTGCGTTGCTTGTGGATGTCGACGGTCTCCGCCGGGGTGTCGAAGCGCGAGGAGGCCCGGAATCTGACCTCCACGAACACCAGGGTATCCCCCTCACGCATCACCAAGTCGATCTCACCGCGTCGGCAGCGGTAATTACATTCCAGTAGGCGCAGCCCCCTTGCCTGAAGGTAATGCAGGCGAGACGTTCCGTATCGCCGCCGCGCCTTGGCGATTGGTTAATAGTCGGTATCGGCAAGGGTAGGAAACCCCTAGGTGGTGAGATGCGAAGCTGCGGCGGGACGCGGAGCCTTGTTCAGAACAGCGACTTTGCCCACGCAAAGATTCCCGGTTTTGGTTTTTGCTGATCACTCGGTGCCAGCTTGACTGGGCCGGTAGCATCCATACTGGTCAGGGTCAGCTTACGCTGGATCCGCTGCTGGGAGTCCAGGCGCAGGGTACCGGTCTTCCCCTGGACCTGTGCCTGCAGGTTACCGGACATCCGATCCAGCCGCGAGCCGAGGCGATAGGCATCGACTCCCATAGCATAGAGTCGCGGCAGCTGCTTGCTCAGTCCCTTGGCAAACACGGCGTCGTCCGGCGTCGGCTCGACGAGCCAAGGGATCTCGACGAAATTCAATCCCACCAGATATTTGTCGTCTTTGGGATCGAAATGCCCATCATAGATGTGGGAGATCGCGTAAACTTGTATTTTGGTGTCGAGCTTGCTGCGGATCTGAACCCATGTCTGGCGTGCCTGCTTCGGAGGGGCGACCAAAAACATGAAATCTGCCTGTGCGACCTGCTCGGACAATTTTTTAATCATACCTGAGAGGTCCTTGGCCTTGGGGTCGAATGCCTGGGCCGCCACCAGGGTTCTGCCCCGGGCCTTCCACTGCCGACGAAACATCTGCGACATCCGGTCTCCCCCGTCCTAAACCGGCGCAGCCGCTCAGGGCGATGACGAGGGTAGTGAGCAGGGACAGGATAGCGATGCGGATGGTAGCAGTCGAGTCGATTTTTTGGAACACCGTTCGGTCCGATGCTTATTCTTCTGGATGGTGGAACAGATGTCTCATAACTCTAGCATACTTTATGTGGTGGCGACGCCCATCGGCAATCTGGGGGATATGACCGATCGCGCCCGCCAAGTGCTCGCACAGGTCGATTTGGTCGCCGCCGAAGATACGCGCCACACTCGCCGTCTGCTGACCCACTTCGGGATCAAGGCGAAGCTCTGCGCTTACCACGATCACAATGAGGCACAGATGGTGGAGCGTCTGCTCGCGTCACTCGCGCAGGGTCGAGATGTTGCCCTCGTCTCGGATGCGGGTACGCCCTTGATCAGCGATCCCGGTTTCGTGCTGGTGCGTGCGGCACAGCAGCGAGGTTTCAAGGTGGTGCCCATACCCGGTTCCAATGCGGCGATCTGTGCCCTTGCCGCCTCCGGTCTACCCTGTGATCGCTTCCTGTTTCTCGGTTTCCCGCCGCGTGCTGCGGCCAAGCGCCGCACCTGGCTGACTGGCCTGGTTGCCGAGCCGGGGACCTTAGTCTTTTACGAGTCCGGTGGCCGTGCTGCAGTGTCACTGGCGGACATGGGTACGGTCCTCGGCGCCGATAGGCGCGCCGTTTTGGCCCGCGAGCTCACCAAACGCTTCGAGACCTTCATTGATGCCCCCCTCGGTGCACTTGCCGAGCGCCTGCGTGACGATCCCGAGCAACGGCTTGGAGAACTCGTCATCCTGGTGGCAGGTAGCCGCAAGAGCGATGAGGCTATCCGGGAAGTCGAGGAAGCACGAGTCTTGGCCGTATTGTCCGCTGCCCTTCCCCTCAAACAAGCCGCCGCACTCACCGCTCGTATAACCGGCGGTAACCGGAATCGACTCTACCAGCTTGCGCTACGGCAAGCGGACAAGCGTTCCGAATAGCTCGAACCTTGAAATCACCCTGATCGGCACTTGCTTTGCCTATCCTTGGGCGGGCCAGTCCGGAACCCGAGAGTCCCGGCCCGAGCCCCGACAGGCCCTCTCGATCCTCGGTAAGGCTATCCCTGCCATTGATCGGGCCTTCTCGATCCTTTATCGGAGACTTCCGACCCGTGGGAGCCCCCGACCGGACCATCAGCGGGCCCGATTTACTCTCGTTTCCACGCGCTACATGGGAACATGCAAATAGGATAGCAGCTATGGCTCATGGGACCTCTGAAACACTCCGCGGCGCGGAGCCTGGGCGTTCCCACGCAGCGCGTGGGAACGAGAAAAAAGTCCCTCGCCTCCTTGGCGGTCGCTTCAAATAGTTTCCATTTTATCGACTAAGCGGGTAAGTTGCCGGAGGTGAAAATTGTTTTCGCCAGCACCAAACTGAGTAAAGTGAACTGGATTGAAGCGCGGTGACGGCCGTCGAGATACTAGGGATCAAGGACACTCATGGTTAACGAAATCCCCCACGATTATGCCGTCTCTCCCGGAGAAGTACTCGAATACGAGCTGGCGCTGCGCCGGATGCCCGGCTCTGAGCTGGCACGCCGCACCGGTCTGACCGAGCAGCGTGTCGACGCTATCCTGAGGTCCGAAGGCAAATCCGTTATCACCCCCAAGACGGCGATCAAACTGGAGCGGGCATTGGGGATACCCGCCGACTATTGGTTGAACCTGGAGGCCTGGTACCAGGAGGCACGGGGGCGTCTCGCCGCATCCGAACCTTTTCCCCCGCACGCGAAAATCGCATAGCACTCCAATTGGGTTTTTCTCGTTCACACGCGCTGTGTGGGAACGTAGAAGCTCCGCGCTGCGGAGAGAATCAGCCCGTAGGGCAGGAGAGCGCAGCGCATCTTGCCGGAATCATCGGCGGGATGCGCTACGGGCTGACTCGGACCAACGAGTCTCAATGTTCCTCGAACATCGCCTTTACCGTGGACACACCCAGAATGCGATCGGTCCAGCAATCGAGTCGTTCCAGGGTAGCTAGCTCGAGGTGCTTGCGGGTTGCTGCGTCGAGGGAGCCGAAACGTTTGACAAGCAGGCGTTCCAGACCTTCGATCTTCCCCTCCAGCCTGCCTTGTTCCGGGCCTTGTTCAATCCTTCTCTGAATAGCCAATCGTTCAACACTCGTGACGTAGGGCATTTTGGTTTCTCCTTCAATAGCCTCTATAGCTTGCCACAGCTGTTGCTCAAGTGCATTCGGCAGACGCATCATCCAGTCGATGACGGCAAACAGATCTAGTATGCGCTGCCGGTCCCAACCTTGCCGGTAGAGCGCACGCACGAGGTTGAGCTTGGCCCGATAGCGGGCTTGCGGGTCATTTTTGGTCTGACTGGTGCGTAGATGCGCGATGGTAACCAGGACGAAGGGATTGGCGCTCGCCTCAAGTTACTCGATGCGGTCCGCATAGTCGATGAGCTTGACGATGTGGAATTCGAGTTTATGGCGGCAACCAAGGACCTCGAAACCATAGTGGTCGGGTCGCTACTCGGCCCCGCGTCGGCCAGCACGGCGAGGCTGGCGATGGGACGGGTGTAGCGGTCGAAGAGCTGGTAGTTGTAGGTGAACATGCGCCGGGCAAAGTCGCTGTCGCGTTGCCCCTGGACCTCAATGTGGATGTAGATCCAGTGTGGTTCGCCATCCCGGAGGGTGACTTGGACCAAGGCGTCGGCAAAGCACTTGCCGAGCTCGGCGTCGCGCACCACCTGACGCAGCTCGGTGTTTTTGAATGCATGGCCATGTACCCAATCGATTCGGGCGTGCGCCGCGGGGAAATAGAAGGCCATGAATTCGGGGAAGATGGGTCTTAGGTGGCGCAAATGACTAACGAGGCTTCGTGGACATGCAGCGAGACCGTCGGCACCCCGAACAAGGTGTACTCCGCCCTGTCCATCTACTGGAGAGGGTGTCGCAAGAACGGTGGTGTCAGCTGCCAGTCCGCGAAGCTAAACCACAAAGGGGGCTTCGAGACTCGACCTAAATAGCACTGGGTTCGGGCCGGACGCTTAATCCACCCACACCCGGGCGTTTCGGAACAGCCGCATCCAGGGGCCATGGCCTGCCCAATGGTTCGGTCGCCAGGAGTATTGGAGGGTCCGGAACAGCCGCTCTGGGTGGGACATCATGATGGTCACACGCCCATCGGTGGTGGTGAGCCCCGTGATGCCCGCGGGTGATCCGTTCGGATTGGCCGGATAACGCATGGCGATGTCGCCGTCATTTTCGATGTAACGCAGGGCCACCCGCGGCGCGATCCGCGACAGGTCCCGGTCATTGGAAAATTCCACTTTCCCCTCACCGTGGGCCACGACAATGGGCAGCCGTGAGCCGACCATGCCGGTCAATAGCACCGAGGGCGAGTTGGTGACTTCCACCATCACTAACCGCGCCTCGAACTGCTCCGAGCGGTTACGCACGAAATAGGGCCAATGGTCCGCGCCTGGGATTAACTCCCGGAGGTTGGAAAGCATCTGACAACCGTTGCATACCCCTAAGATGAAGGTCTCCCGCCGCTCGAAGAAGGCCTGGAATTGATCCCGTGCCAGCGGATTGAACAGGATCGACTTGGCCCAGCCCGCCCCCGCGCCCAGGACGTCGCCATAGGAGAAGCCGCCGCAGGCCGCCAGGGCACGAAAGTCCGCCAGATCCACCCGTCCGGCAATGATGTCGGACATATGTAGGTCCACGCACTCGAATCCGGCCTGGTGGAAGGCCGCCGCCATCTCCAACTGTCCGTTTACGCCTTGTTCTCGGAGCACCGCCAGCCGGGGGCGCACGTCGCTCAGGATATAAGGGGCTGCTATATCGTCAGTGGGGTCGAAACCGAGCGCCACGGTCAGGCCCGGGTCGGCGGTATTGGCGATGCGGTCGAACTCCTCGCGCGCACAGTCCGGGTTGTCGCGTAGAGACTGCATATGAAAACTGGTCTCGGACCAGATTTGTTGCAGCTCCGCGCGGGATGCCGCAAGGATCTCGGTCCCTCGGCGCCGGAACCGGATGGATTCCGATACTTGTGGGGTGCCGATCACGCAGCTGCAATCGCCTAAACCCCGCTCAGCGAGCAGCTCGAGCACGGCGTCTGTGGCCGCACGTCGAACCTGAAGCACGGCCCCCAATTCCTCATTGAAGAGCACGGCCAGATCTTCCGGCCCCAGCAGCTCCAGCTCCACATCCAGACCGCAGCGCCCGGCGAAGGCCATCTCGCACAGGGTAACCAACAGCCCCCCATCGGAACGGTCATGGTAGGCCAGGATCAGACCTGCCCGATTGAGCGCCTGCACGGCGGCGAAAAATCCCGTAAGCAGCCGTGGGTCGTCCAGGTCCGGGGCCCGGTTGCCGACCTGCCCGTAGACCTGGGCTAGGCAGGAGGTTCCTAAGCGGTTGCGTCCCCGCCCGAGGTCGATGAGGATCAGATCCGTGGCTCCCACGTCTGTGCGGAGTTGGGGGGTGAGGGTCCGGCCGGCGTTCCGCACCGGCGCGAAGGCCGAGACGATCAGTGACAGAGGGGCAATGACCTCCCGCGGGTGGCCCTCTCGGTTCGTCCACAGGGTCTTCATGCTCATGGAGTCTTTGCCCACGGGGATGGATATACCCAAGGCTGGACACAGCTCCAGGCCCAGGGCGCGGACGGTGTCGAAGAGCCCCGTACCCTCCCCCGGATGGCCGGCCGCCGCCATCCAGTTAGCGGAGAGCCGGATGTGGTCGATCCGGTCGACGGCGGCCGCGGCCAGGTTGGTGATGGCTTCGCCCACGGCTAGGCGTCCCGAGGCCGCCGGATTGATCAGGGCTACCGGGGACCGCTCGCCCATAGCCATGGCCTCGCCCGTTACCCCCGCGTAATCGCTGAGAGTTACCGCCACGTCGGCAACCGGTACCTGCCAAGGGCCCACCATTTGGTCGCGCGCCACCTGGCCGGTAACGCTTCGGTCACCGATAGTGATCAGAAACCCCTTGTTGGCTACCGTGGGTAGACGCAGCACCCGCCGCGCTGCATCCGACAGGGATACCGGCGATAAATCCAGCGCCGGTCTCTGAAATTCGATGCGTGCTGCGGTCTGTAACATCTGCGGGGGCTTACCGAAGAGCAGGGACATGGGCAGATCGATAGGTGTATCCCCAAAGTGGGCGTCGGTGAGCAGCAGGCGTTCCTCTCTTGTCGCCTCCCCGACGACCGCGTAGGGACAACGTTCGCGCTCGCAGATGGCCTTAAAAACCGCGAGCCGCTCGGTGGCCACCGCCAGCACATAGCGCTCCTGGGATTCGTTGCACCAGATCTCCATGGGCGACATACCCGGATCGTCGTTCGGAACCTCCCGCAGCGCGAAGCGTCCGCCGCGCCGGGCATCCTGGATCAATTCCGGCAGGGCATTGGAAAGCCCGCCCGCTCCCACATCGTGGATAAACAGGATGGGATTCTCCTCGCCGCGGGCCCAACAGCTATCAATAACCTCTTGGCAGCGCCGCTCCATCTCCGGGTTGGCGCGCTGGACAGACGCAAAATCCAGATCCTGGGCCGAGGACCCGGATGCCATGCTGGAGGCGGCCCCGCCTCCTAGGCCGATGAGCATGGCAGGTCCCCCGAGCACGATCAGGGGCGTGCCCGGCGGAAACTCCCGTTTGGCGATGTGCTCAGCGCGGATGGTGCCAATGCCGCCGGCGACCATGATGGGCTTATGGTAGCCGCGCAGCTCGGTGCCCGCGGGCCCCGGCACTTCCTGCTCGAAGGTCCGGAAGTAGCCGCACAGATTGGGACGCCCGTATTCGTTGTTGAAGGCGGCTGCACCGATGGGACCCTCGAGCATAATGTCCAGGGCCGAGGCCATGTGACTCGGCTTGCCGTAGTCCTGCTCCCAGGGCAATCCCCGGTCCGGGATGCGCAAGTTCGACACCGAGAAACCGCACAGGCCGGCCTTGGGTTTGGCGCCCCGACCGGTGGCGCCCTCGTCCCGGATCTCCCCACCGGCGCCGGTGGCCGCGCCCGGATCGGGGGCGATGGCTGTGGGGTGATTGTGGGTTTCCACCTTCATCAACAGGTGGATGGCCTCGTCGTGCTCGCGGTAGCCCCGGTCCTCGGGGGACACTAGGAAGCGCTTTCCCGGCCAACCCTTTATGACGGCGGCATTGTCGCTGTAAGCCGACAGTACCCCCTCCGGCGAGCAGGCGGTGGTGTGGCGGATCATCGCGAACAGGGACCGGTCCTGGGGCTCGCCGTCGATGACCCAATCGGCATTGAAGATCTTGTGCCGGCAGTGCTCGGAATTCGCCTGGGCGAACATCACTAGCTCCACGTCCGTGGGATTACGCTCCAGGTCCTTAAAGCCCTTTACCAGGTAGTCGATCTCATCCCCGGATAAGGCGAGGCCGAGCTCGCTGTTCGCGGCGACCAGGGCTGCGTGCCCCCCACCCAGCACATCGACGGATCGGTATGGAGCGGGCTCGGCCCGGTCGAACAGCCGACGGGCGTCCTCCATGGTATCCTCTGTGGAAAAAGTGGGGAAAAGGGGGACCTGGGTCATGGGATCGTGGAGGGTAGCCGCGGCGGCAGTGAGCAAGCCGTCATCGACCTCGGCAGACTGAGCTTGGAGCGCGTAGGCGATGCCTCGTTCCAAGCGCCGGACCTTGCCCAGGCCGCAATTGCGGGCGATGTCCGTGGCCTTGGACGACCAGGGAGAGATGGTTCCCGGACGCGGCACTACCAGCACCAGTGCTCCTTCCGGATCCGGTCCGGGCAGCCCCGGGCCATGATGCAGCAGCCGCTCCAATAGCGTTCGTTCTTCCGGGAGCAGGGGGTGTTCGAGGTCCGCGAAGTACCTGTATTCGGCAGTGACGCGCCAGACCTGGCCGGTGGTGTCCCGCAGGCGTTGCCCGAGCTTGCGCAAACGGAATTCGGAGTGGGCGGGGGTGCCGCGCAGAATAAGCATCGCTGTCCCTTTTTTCTATTCTTCCAAAAACCAAGTGGCAATCGTCACCCGATCCCCCTAGTCACGGGCTTGACCTCGTGCGGAAGCGCACTGTCGAAGGCGACCAACAAGCCTGGTTGCCCCGTCAGGGGCAGACCGATTCGGGCTGCCCGCTCACCTTCCAACAGGTTGTAAAACACCAAGTTTCCGCCTTCGTTAGGTATCGATTTTTGCAGCGTCCGATTCTCCAGCCTGGCGTTGTTCACCATTGACAAAGATGACAAGGATAATTCGCCGTCTTTGTGACTTATCCTTATCTCCTCGATCCCTATGGGCCTATAAAAAGTCACCTTCCCGGTAGAGCAGGAAATCAGGCCCCTCATGATCAACCAATTCCACCTTGAATTTTGCTTCCAACTGTGGCTTGATCGCGCTTAGCTTTAGCTACTAGGGTTTGAACAACGGGTGGTTGCCAGAACCTTACGAATATTTTCATCTAATCCTCTTTCTTCGGAAAGCAGGCCGCAGGGACAGAAGCGCTTTACTTGACGAATCTCCGCCAACACTTGCTGACAAAATTGGATATCGATAAAGTCTCGTACGAAAAAACACCCAGCCGCTCGAGTAACGTTAATTGGTCGAGCATGTAAATTCCTCCTTGCGCCGTGCAAGTGCTAGTGCGTGGGTTCAGTCTATTTTTCTGGTATGGGGCTGACGGTCCGGCTCACCTCTTTTCTATTATTGCAAATATTATTGCAAATTCACGGCATCGATGGTAACGCTTGCGTTAATTCAGGGCGATGGCTGGGGGCGCGCACGCATCGAAGCGCTGCATGTGGACTACGAGACCGTACAGGGTGCCGATAATGCCCGTAGGCTTCGCCACCGGATCGCGCTTCAAGCTGACCAAATATCCCCGCCAAGACCAGAACTGGGAATACCTGATCCTCGCCGCCGACTACCAACTCCAATCCGACGCCTTCGGCTCCTCCGGCGAAACAGGCACAGGTCCCGTCTTCCAGTGCTGGTTTACTGACCGGGTGCCCAAGCTCCGCCTATGTGGAGGCATACAACAATACACCGCCCGTACTGACGACCGGAATACCGACGCTAGAGAGAGAAACTACTCTTGGAGGCTGTCTAAAAACTAACACATTGATTTTCGGCTGGCTCCCCACGCTCCAACGTCGACTAAGCGCCTCGGTCGGCTAACAGCCAACGCCGACCAGCACAAAGGAGCTGAGTCCGCGGGAGCAGACGAGATGGCGTTCCCACGCTGGAGCGTGGGAAGAGCGTGAAATTTGCAGATTTTATTCCTTGAAATCAGTATCTTAGTTTTTAGACAGCCTCTTAAGCCTGGCTAGACTGCACAATTTGGATTCGGCAATCAACATTTCAAGGTCAAGTCAGAGCTTGGCACCTTGAGCTACCCGCGAAATATTCCATTCTTTGGCGAGTATGGCCCCTAACTACGACGGAATCCTGCGGGTCCAAATCAATCCGGATGGCGTGATCTACGCCCTGAAGACCGGAGAAATTTCTCCTTTATCGGATTTTCCTGAGCGGCCCGATGGCTATCCCCTGGAGGGCTTCGAGGAAGGCAATATCCTCTTTGCCACATTTGGTGCAGTTTGACAAGGCGTCGTGTTGCGCCGCGTTCCCCATCGTACCCTCGAGGCGTTTTTGCGCACGGCTAACGCAACTACACCCACACCAGCCGCCGTGCAACCGGTCCGCGCGGATCTCGCATCAACCGCGCGGGAAACACGGTGATCCATGAGTAGGTTGCGTCAAGGCGCCGGCATGACCTAAGCAGACGATCAGTGCACCTTGGTGCGTCGAATGCAACCCGTCAAACTTGTCCCGACCCAGGAGGGACCTTTATTGTAAAAAATGTGTGCAACTTAATTCTTGACCAAACAGATTGGTTATTGTAGTGTATCGAGACTTCCTCAAACGCAGGAGCGATTTACCTGTGAGATTGACTACGAAAGGGCGCTATGCCGTCACCGCGATGCTCGATCTGGCGATCCATCGCGGGAAGGGACCCATCCCATTGGCGGACATCGCACAGCGTCAGGGCATCTCCTTGTCTTACCTGGAGCAGCTCTTCTCCCGACTACGTATGCGCTCCCTCGTCTCAAGCATGCGTGGTCCCGGCGGCGGTTATAGCTTGGCGCGGAACGCATCCGAGATCCATGTGGCGGAGGTCATCTCCGCCGTGGACGAGAAGGTGGATACCACCCGTTGCGGCGGCGCCCATAACTGCCGAAACGAAGGTCCTTGCCTGACCCATGACCTGTGGCAGGATCTGAGTACTCAGATCTATGAATACCTCGATCGCATCAGTCTGCAGGATCTGGTCGACGGCAAGGGGAGACGGAAGGGCACTAAGCGTCAGGACCCGCAGAGACCGGAGGCCAGGATCGACGGCCGCAACACCGGGGGGTTGAGTGCCGGTGCCTGATCGTTCGGTAGAGGGTGCCAAGCGTTTCGGAGCCTTATAAAAATGAAGCTACCTATTTATATGGACTACTCGGCGACCACCCCTGTCGACCCTTGGGTCGCCGAGAAAATGTGCCGCTATCTTACCCCGGAGGGTAAATTCGGTAACCCGGCCTCGCGTTCCCATTCCTTTGGCTGGGAAGTGGAGGATGCGGTGGACGAGGCCCGCCGCCAGGTGGCGGAGCTCGTCAATGCCGATCCCAAGGAGATCGTCTGGACCTCCGGGGCCACTGAGTCGGATAACCTGGCGATCAAGGGCGTTGCCCGTTTTTACCACAAACGGGGCCGGCATATCGTCACCGCCAAGACAGAGCACAAGGCGGTTTTAGATACTTGCCGTCACTTGGAGCGTGGGGGATTCGAGGTCACCTATCTCGATCCTCAACCCAATGGCCTCATTGATTCGGCTGAGCTGGAGGCTGCTCTGCGGGACGACACCATTCTGGTCTCGATTATGCATGTGAACAACGAGATCGGTGTTATCCAAGACATCGAAGGCATCGGCGAGCTGACTCGGGCACGCAAAATCCTGTTCCACGTCGATGCCGCCCAGAGTGCCGGTAAGGTCCCTATCGATCTGGAACGGATGAAGATCGACCTGATGTCCTTCTCAGCCCACAAGATCTACGGTCCCAAAGGTATCGGCGCCCTCTATGTGCGCCGGAAGCCGCGGGTGCGTTTGGAGGCGCAAATGCATGGTGGCGGTCATGAGCGCGGCATGCGTTCCGGTACCCTCGCGACCCACCAGATCGTCGGTATGGGTGAGGCCTTCCGGATTGCTCGCGCGGAGATGGCTACGGAGAACGAGCGCGTATTGGGCCTACGCCGTCGTTTGTGGGACGGTCTCAAGGATATGGAGCAGGTTGTCCTGAACGGCGACTGGGACCGGCGGGTGGCCGGGAACCTGAACTTGAGCTTTGCGTTCGTCGAGGGCGAGTCCCTGATCATGGCCCTGAAGGACTTGGCGGTATCCTCGGGTTCCGCCTGTACTTCGGCCAGCCTGGAGCCAAGCTATGTGTTGCGGGCTCTGGGACGCGAAGACGAGTTGGCGCACAGCTCCATCCGCTTTTCGCTCGGGCGATTCACGAACTCGGAAGAGGTGGATTTCGCGGTCGAGAAGATCCGAGAGCAGGTCGAACGACTGCGCGAACTATCGCCTTTGTGGGATATGTATAAAGACGGCATCGATTTGAGCACTGTCCAGTGGACGGCGCACTGACACCCCACCCGGCTTTGACGTTTTCGCCGAGAGGTAACAGATCATGGCTTACAGCGAACAGGTATTGGACCATTACAAGAACCCGCGCAATGTGGGTAAGTTCGACAACGACGACGGCACTGTGGGCACCGGTATGGTCGGGGCACCGGCCTGCGGTGACGTAATGCGCCTGCAGATAAAGGTCAGTAATCAGGGCGTCATCGAGGATGCCCGCTTCAAGACCTACGGTTGTGGCTCAGCGATCGCCTCCAGCAGCCTGTTGACGGAGTGGGTCAAGGGCCGGACATTGGATGAGGCCCGCCAGATCAAGAACCAGGACATCGCCGATGAGCTGGCCCTACCGCCGGTCAAGATTCACTGTTCGGTGCTAGCGGAAGACGCCATCAAGGCCGCCATTCAGGACTACACCAAGAAGCAGGGGGCCCAGGGAGTCGGATCATGAGTATCACAATGACGACGGCGGCGGCGGATCACGTCCGTAAATTTCTCGCCAACCGCGGTAAGGGATTGGGTCTGCGCCTCGGTGTCCGGACGTCCGGTTGCTCCGGCACGGCCTACGTGCTGGAGTTCGTGGACGAACTGGAGGCCGACGATCAGGTCTTCGAGGACCAGGGGGTCAAGGTCATTGTAGACCCCAAGAGTATGTTCTACCTCGATGGAACCGAGCTCGACTACACCAGGGAAGGGCTCAACGAGGGCTTCAAATTCAACAATCCCAACGTCAAGAACTCCTGCGGCTGTGGTAAGAGCTTCAATGTCTGAGGCCCCGAGGTTTGGGGCCTGGCACAGCATGCCGAAGTACCGATATTGTTTCAACTACGAATCACACGAATCGACGCGAATGCTTTCGTGGGCGCAAACAATCCGATTCGCGTGATTCGTAGTTAATGCCTATTTTTCTCGTTTCCACCCGCTGTGTGGGAACGAGTGTTCGACTGGTGGCTCTGTTGTCCGGTCCGCTTGGGCTTTACGGTTATCTAACATATGAAAAACAAGCAGTTGGGGTCAAATGTCAACAGGAGCTAGCCTATGCTGGATTTTTCCAAGAACCACTTCGAGCTCTTCGGGTTACCCCTGAGCTACCGGATAGACGGCGCCTTGCTGTCAGCGCGTTACCACGCCCTGCAGCAGGCGCTGCATCCGGACCGCTATGCCGCGGCGGGTGACCGCGAACGGCGGTTATCCATGCAGGCTTCCACCCGCGTCAACGAGGCCTTTCAAACTCTCAAGGAGCCCCTGGCACGGGCGCGCTATTTGCTGCCGCTGCACACCGGCGATTGGGGTGACGAGCAGACATCGACCCAAGACACGGCATTCCTGATGGAACAGCTAGCACTGCGCGAGGCCCTGGCCCAGGTTAGGGACCAACCGGACCCTGCGACCGCGATGGATGAGATCCTGGACCGTCTTGCCGACCATACCCATGTGCTGACGGGTGAGTTGGAAATCCTACTGGAGGCTCCGTCGGTGCAGGACTTGAAGGCGGCACGGGAACTCGTGCGCAAACTGCAATTCGTCGCCAAATGCCGCGTCGAGGCGGAGGACCTGGAGGCGGAGCTGGAAGGTATCTCCTAGTACATCATTTTTTGAACCGTAAAGGCACAAGGAGGATACTGCAATGGAAAATATTCAATTGGATCATAGTCACCATCACCCAGCCTATTCTATTGGAACTTTTGAAATAGTCAAGGGGTTTCTTTCATACCACGGAAAAACTGGCAATGGCGAATCTCCTATTAAATACAGTAAATGTGCAAGACCTACCGCGCCAGTGGGCGGACCAGCTCAATGTCCACCCAGGGCAATGGGTAGAGGTTTTCATTACCACCCCCACTGAAGAAAGCCGGATAGCGGAGTTTGACCGCATTACGTGCAGTATGAGTGACCAGGCTGAGAAAGCGGGGTTGACAGAAGAAAAACTGAGCGTACTGTTTAATGAAGACTAAAACACGGACCGTCATCGATACGAATGTCCTGATAAGCGCGGCTTTTTTTCAGCAAAGTATTCCTTGGCAGGTAGTTCGCATGGTTTTTGCCGCGCATATACCACTTTTTAGCGAACGACCGTTCGGCGAGCTTCGAGAAGCCTTGGAGCAAGACAAATTCGATCGTTACGCCACTCGTGCAGATAGAAGGGAATATTTGAACTTTGTAGCACAACATGCGGTTAACTCTCGTTTGATGTTGTAAACCACACACATCAAGTCAATCCGTGTTCGCTTTCGGCTCATTTCCACGTAACGGGCTTGCGCCATCCCCTAGTGTTGCTTGAGTACACCAAACACACGCTCCACGGGGCTTCGCGCGCCTGAGGGTAACCGGTTAAATTGGTTATCTTCTTTGCCCAATGGTCGATTCCGGTACGCCCGTTTGATGCTGCTATTCTCAATGCCACGTTCCGATAACCACTCAGCGTGGGCCGCACTTCGATAGGCGCTATCAGCATAGGCCACCGACTCTTCCCCCGTTAATAAGCCGGTAAAGCAATTCGAATCATGTAGGCTACCCGTACTGTAGTCTGTCGTCTTGATGAATCCATCTTCATCAGCGTTATCATGGGCTTTATAATCATCGGTGCTCTTCCGCTTACCATCAGAGCCGACCTCGACGCTCCAACGCGCTTCCGGGTCTTGCGTGTTCTGCCCATTTTTTCCCTGCTTCGGGCGGCTC
>Ga0049114_1000139_pt1 | contig 16306 bp, 8 predicted proteins | sample WorMettanBELIZE2_FD_55211 | JGI IMG/M metagenome (GOLD analysis project Ga0049114, IMG submission 55211) | Marine gutless worms symbiont microbial communities from Max Planck institute for Marine Microbiology, Germany - Olavius tantulus BELIZE.2 | ecosystem: Host-associated > Annelida > Digestive... | reverse complement strand
GGGGCATCGGGGGTGGAGGGTCCCCGTTTGCTGTGCAAACCGGAACATTTACAGACAGCCGCGTCAAGGGGATCGCCTACAAAACCAGGACGCAATCCGGTGTCACCGACGAAAAGGGACGATTTAAATATCGCAAAGGAGAAACCATTCGATTCTCCGTGGGTGACATACCCCTGGGCACTGAAACGGCGGCAAAGCCAAGCATGACACCTATCGATTTGGTGACGGATGCGGTCGGAGAAACCCACCCCGCGGTCGTCAATATCTGCAGGTTTTTGCAATCCCTGGAGGAAGACGGGGATATCGACGATCTGATTACCATCTCCTCCAGAATACAAGAGGAACTGAAAGGGCGGCCGCCTATTGATTTTGCTCAGGCTTCGGAAGATTTTTCCGACGATTCCGGGTTACAATCATTATTCCAGGTTTTAAATCTGACGCATGCCTTTTCCCAGGATGATCGCACACTGTGCAACCCGGCCCAGGCCGTAGAGCATTTGCGGAAAAATCTATGGCACAAGAAAAAGACCATCACTGTCAAGTCTCCCAATGGGGGGGAGTTGCTCATCCCAGGCGGTAATTTTGAGATTACCTGGAAGGCCAGCAACAGTATTGAAAATGTAAAAATCATCCTCTCATCAGACTCCGGGAAGAGTTATGTCGACCTTATCGAACTCTCCGCCCCGAATACCGGAAGCTACAACTGGGACTACATTCCTGCCACATGGGTGGGCGCCACAAACCGAATACGCATCGTGGACGCCGTCGACAGCGACGTTTACGATAATTCCAATCGTGACTTTTCCATCCTGAGCAGACCGGAGTCCCCCATCACCCTCTTGATGCCAAACGGCGGTGAAACCTGGGTTGCGGGGACTTCCAGGGAAATCACCTGGACCGCCCTGCCAACAATCGAGCATGTGAAAATCGAACTGCTTCTGCTCGATGGGAATCAAGAAGATGAAACCGTTGTCATTGCGCAGTCCACCAGAAACGACGGCGTATTTATCTGGGATTCGATACCGGTGGATTATGCGGGAAAATTCTGCCGGGTTATCGTCTCCGATGCCGGCGACCCGGCACTTTACGATGAGAGCGACGCCAGTTTCGCTATTCTGCGGCCGGCGATTCACGTCTTGAGCCCCGACGGCGGGGAGGACTGGGAAATCGGCCGGAGCGGCGAGATCAAATGGGAGGCAAACGAAACCATTGAACGTGTGACGATCATGCTCTCCCAAAACGGCGGACAGACCTATTTACCAATTGTAGCCTCCACTCCCAACGACGGGCGCTATGTGTGGCCGGCCGTTGCGGCATCGGAAGGATCCACCTGCCGCATCAAGGTGGTGGACCCGCTTACCGCTGTCAACGACACCTCGGACAGCAACTTCGCGGTGCTGGCCGGAAGCGGCCCCGCGCCCGATGTCCCCTCGATCCAGGTGGTGAGCCCCAACGGCGGTGAAATTCTGCCGGCCGGCGGCGACTATGAGATCAACTGGGCGGCGACGCTGGTAATTGAGGTCAATATCGAAGTGTCCATTGACGGCGGCCAGAGTTATGCGTTGCTTGACACCCAGGAAGAAAACGACGGGGTCTACATCTGGGAATCCATTTCCGATGCTTACATAGGGTCCTTTACGCGCATCAGGATTTCTGATTTTTACAATCCGACAAAGTATTTCGATGCCAGCGATGCCAGCTTCACTATCGCTGCTCCAACGGAAATCCCGGCGGGAAGCCCCAAGATCCAGGTGACGGGCCCCAATGGCGGCTAAACCTGGCAGACAGGAGAACCCGCCGAGATCACCTGGTCGAGTACCGGGGTTGCCAACGTCAAGATCGAGCTTTTCTATTTCAAAGACGGCATAACTCATAATCATATCATAGCAAATTCCCTTTCCAACGGAGACGGGATTTATATATGGAACGCAGTACCCGCCAATGTCGCCGGCAATTTTTGCCGCGTCAAGATTTCGGATGCGGACAATCCGGGGATTTCGGATATGAGCGATGCCAGTTTCACCATTGTCGCACCGGCCCAGCCACAGCCCGAAGTTCCCACGATCCAGGTGATCAGTCCCAACGGCGGCGAAACCCTTCAGGCCGGCGATAAATATCATATATATTGGCAGGCCAGTTCCACTATCCAAACTGTGGATATCTGGCTATATCAATTGAATCCGGACGGAACCGACCGGCAGAGGTTTCAAATTGCGGATTCCATAGCCGCCGGTTTTGGAAGCTATCTGTGGACCGACATCCCGGCCAATGCCGTTTGGGCCTATAACCGGATCCGGGTCGAGACCACTCCCGGGGTGGCCCCGCGAGTTTACGACGACTCGGATCGGAATCTCGCTATTATTCCCCCCCCGCAGCCCGAAGCCCCTACGGTCCAGGTTTTAAGTCCCAACGGCGGCGAAATACTGCAAGCCGGTAGTCCCTACGAGATCAACTGGACGGCGAGCGAAACGATCCAGAATGTGACTATCACCCTTTCCTATTATGCAGATGCCACTACACAGAACTACGTAGTGGCAGCCGTCACGGCCAACGACGGCGTGTTCATCTGGGATTCGATACCGACGTCTGTGATAGGGCAATTTTGCCGGATTGCGGTCTCCGACGCAGGCGGCTCAGGCGCCTCCGACGGCAGCGATTCGGGCTTCACCATTGTCGCCCCGGCCCAGCCACAGCCCGAGGTTCCCACAATCCAAGTGATCAGCCCAAACGGCGGGGATAACATACAAGTTGGCCGTTCGTATGAAATCAACTGGGTGACCAGTTCGAGTATTACTAACGTAAAGATCGCGCTATCCACAAACGCGGGTGGAACCTATACGGATATTGTGTCCGGCGAGGCCAATGATGGCGCCTATATATGGATGGTAGATACACAGCAGTTAACGAGCAAATTCTGTCGAATCAGGATTTCGGACGCAGATCCTACCAATTCAACAGCATCCGACGCAAGCGATATGAGCTTCACCATCGCTTCGCAAGCCGAAGTACCGCCCGAAGATGATACTATTCAAGTTGTGAGCCCCAACGGCGGTGAGACTTGGAGAGCGGGCGATCCCTGCGAAATCAACTGGATCGCAAGTGATAGCATTACCCGGGTGAACATCGAACTCACGTATTTCGCCGGAGGTTCGATGAATACTCACGCTATCACCCAGGCTGTGGACAATACCGGTGTATACATCTGGCCTTCTATACCGGGCTCGGTCGTAGGCAAATTCTGCCGTATTACGGTCTCTGATGCAGGTACTTCACGTGCTGCTGATACAAGCGATGCCAGCTTTACAATTGGCGCATCGGCCCAGCCACAGCCTGAAGTTCCCACAATCCAGGTGATCAGCCCCAACGGAGGGGAGACGTGGCAGTCCGGGCAGGCTCGAGACGTCACATGGCAAGCAAGCACCAGCATCCAGGAGGTCAAAATCGAACTCACCTATTTTGCCCAAAACGAAGTCAAAACCCACACTATTGCAGCAGAAACTCCGAACGTCGGTACGTATACCTGGCAGCCGATCCCCCTTGATGCGATCGGAAAGTTCTGTCGAATCAGAATCTCCGATGCCGATCCGAACACAAGTATTTCTGATGAGAGTGATGCAAGCTTCACGATAAACGAAGGGCCCATAATACAGATAACAAGCCCCAATGGCGGAGAGGTCTGGGAGCGCGGTACTGATCGCGAGATTACCTGGAATGCAAGTTCGAGTATCCAAGACGTGGTTATCTCGCTGTATCAGTTGAACCCGGACGGAACCGTGTTAAAATGGATTACTATTACCCCGTCCGTGGCTGCCAATACGGGAAGGTACCTGTGGACCGACATCCCGGCCGGTGCGATTGGAATGAGAAACCGGATCCTTATCGACACCCTAGCCGGAGTTGTCCCGCGCATCACCGACATCTCTGATCACAACTTCACCATCCAGGAAGATTGCATTACCCTGGGGTGTGTGTTGAACAGAATTCTGGCATCCTCCTCCGATGACAGCGACAATGATTCGATTCCGGACGATGTCGAAGCGATGCTCGGCAGCGACCCCAATGATCACGATTCCGATCACGACGGCGTTTTCGACTATACGGAGCTGTTCCAGAACTGGTCGTTTGACGATCATGAATCCATTCCCTATGCGGACGGTGACAACCTGATTGCAGCGCTGGATGCGGACGATAACGGAGACGGAATCCCGGACAGCCAGCAGGTGGACAGTGACAGCGACGGCATTAACAATTCTCTCGAGCTGTACGGGTACACCTACGATTGGGGCACGGGACAATACGCAGCTTGGGACGGCGATCAGTCGGTAGATTATTACAAGAGCGACCCTTACCAGAAATCCTCCGACCAGGACCCCTTCGACGACAACGTGGAGGTTTCCGGACTGGGAATGGACGTAACCGTGGATGAACCGGGTAGCCTGCCCATGGTGCCGGCTTTTCCCGATATCGCGGTCCGGCTCGAGGGCTATGCGGTCGCTTTGAACAAGGAGATCACCTGGAGTCAGGGAGAGTCTCTGGGAGAAGGATCGGAATGGTCCCGGTCGGTGGAAGCCAGCCATTCCCATACCTCCGAGTCGAACTGGGAAACAGGAGTAGAGGTAGGGATGAAATTTGAATTCGAATCTATTATCCCGAGTTTCGAATGCGAAGTTAAAACCCATCAGAACTGGGGTGGGAGCAGCTCACAGACCAACTCCACCACCACGGCCCACAGCACGGGCGGTTCCATCCTCAGCGAGAAAAACTGGTCTAAGGCCACCACCACCAATCCCACGGACGCGGCCCACATGAAGCTGTTTCTCAAGGTGTACAACAACGGCACCGCCGTGGCCAGCAACATCATCCCCACCTTCACCCTGAAGATCGGAGGCCACAACATCGCCACCTTCGAGCAGGGCAACGCCCAAATCAACCTGCTCGAACCCGGCGGCGTCTACCCGGCCAGCCCGGGGGTGTATTGGGTGGTCGACAGCATCGACACCGGCGCCGGGGTGGCCCCCATCTCGCTCACCCTGGACGAGCTGAAGGCTCTGGAAAGCGGTGCGCCGGTGAGCATCACCGTGACCCAGGCGTTAGCGGACGTGATGCAGCGAAACCTCCAGACCGGTGTTTACGAGAGCGTGGGCGACTGGGGCGAGTACAAGGCGAGAATCGAGGCGGTGAGCGCGCTCGTATTCGCAGACCTGGGCGACGCGAACTACATCCGCTCCCATGTGTACGCAGACGACGGTCCCACGGCCCCCGTGGTCACGGTGGGCGATGCCCTTCTCTGGGCAACCGGCGGATATTTCGATCCGGACGGGAATCTCGTCGTCAGGTATCGCGATTACCGCACCGGCTGGGTTGAAGAACGGACCATTGCCCAGGAAGGGCTCGGAAACACCTGGACCCTGGCTCTGGACAGCCGCACCTATGAAGCCAACGGCTTGACCTGGGACGAGACAACCTGGGTGTGGGATCCACCGGTCACGGAACCGCAGAATTTGAGGCTGAACCCAGACTCCCTGTTGATCCTGAAAGCACCCAGCGAGGAGGTCTTCGGGGGAGGCGAACCCTCCATCCATAGCGCATACTTCGACCGGTCCGTGGGTGCGGTATTCGTTAGCGCAGACGATTACACGGGCGTGAAAACGGTGGCGTTCATCGACAAAAACAGCAATAGCACCGATATGTACGAATGGGTGCAGGGTGCGTCCTTTTACGTATATTACCCGGTGGACTATGATTTTGACGGCACCGAGACGGTCTGTGCCACCAATATGAATGATGCTCAAACCTGCAGCGAGATCACCGGAGTTTATCTGGCCGAAACCCCGCCCCCGGTGATTGACAGTGTCGTTTACGACAGGAGCAATCCCGGAGAGGTCAAAATAATCGCGGAGGTCGAGTGGCGGGATGAGAACGACGACTTCAAGATACCGGCCTGGGTGAGAGTATATCACGAAGCCTTGCGGTCCGATGCTTTTGGAACCGGCGGCCTTCCCTACGTGGAGATGGAATACGTGGGCGGACCCTATACCAGCCGATATCGCTGGACGGTGACTATGCCCGCAAACTGGCCTGCGGATGCCTATCAGGTCACGGTGGTGGCATACGGCGGCTATGGGGAGCTCTTTTCGGAATACGCAGTTGCAGCATCGGATGTGCGCCGGGAGCATGCTTTTGCCGAAAACGAGTCGCTTAGAGGCATGGGGGGCGGGTTGAAAATAATATCTTATTATACTTACTACAACAATTACTACTATATTGAGGGGATCGATCTGGACAATGACCCGGCCGGTGAGAAATACGCGCATCAATTAGGAGGCTATAATTCCACACAGGCGGTTGCCGAATCTACAATCGCTAACGCCCTTGAGCCAGCAGGCGACATCTGGCTCCGATGGATCCCCCAGACGCTTCAAGAACCCGGTGGGGTCTCACATCCTCATTTCGCCTTCCATTTTCCGGCAGGCGTCAAGTACTACCAGGTCACCGGCATCGCATATGAGGACATCGACTATCTGTTCTGCAGCGCCATCAACTGGGACGAGATATCAGTGAGAGCTTACTACCCTGAATCCGGCACCCTGAGTGGGACATTGCCACCAAACAATCCGGATCCCAATGAGGTCCCGCTCGTCTTCATTATAAAGACAAACGAAGACCGGTACGCCAAACTGAAGCTGCATGAAGCAGTGTGGTGGGAAGAACAACAGGGTTGGTTAAACCAGTGCCTCGATCCCAGTTGCGCAGTATATACTACTGGTCCCCTGAAGTTTCCAAACGCGCAATATACATTGGATTTTGTGACGTACTAGCGCAATCAAGATCCCGGGCACCTTTAATAGGTGATATTATCAAACAGCAATAATAAACGACCTCTGAAAGCCGTGCTCTTCTCAATGCAAGTTAGACGGGCACGGCTTTTTGATGATGTTGCCTTGATGGCAATTTAAAAAAATGTTTCGATTATGGAGCAACATACCCCGGAATTAGGGGACGGAATCAGGGGTCGTTCTTCAGATTTACATATTCGGTAGTAGGATAGGTGCCGTCGCAGATAGTTCAATTCGATAGGACAAATCAGGGGCCTGCCTTCTTACAAGTTTGAGCCCAAGATGTAAAAAAGCAGGCACTGGAATTCAGAATCCCCAAGTGCCTGATGTTTTCATGTGGCGCGCCCGTTGAGTTCCTTGATTCAAATAAAATTCAGATATGAAAACCCGCTTTAGAGGGGGGAGGATTCGAATGCGCCAGAGGTTTACCCGCCGAAGGCGGCGCCGGAGGCGACCAGGGCTTGCCCGCCTTAGGAGGGCGCACAAGCCTCCTCATCGGTCCGAATCCTCTTGCTGCATAAGAAAATAAGGCACTGGGATTCATCATCCTCAAGTGCCTATTATTTTCTTATGGCGCGCCCGGGAGGATTCGAACCTCCGACCTACGGATTCGTAGTCCGGCACTCTATCCACTGAGCTACGGGCGCTTGGAATTGACTGGATTCATACCAAAGTTTTGACAGCGCTTCCAGTCAAAAAGTGGATGGGGCTGGGTTTGATGATGTAAGGCGGCGGGTTTTGTCAACCTTTGATACCGATAACCTCTTTGTAGAGTGAATCAATGCCTTAAAAGAGAATATTTTCACCACAGAGGCACGGAGGACTCAGAGGAGTGGGGATTGTTTCCAGAATCGGGAGATACAGATTCTGGAAACCCGATCGGTCCTTCGCTTGAACTCAGGACATGCCCATCGGGCGATTACGTTTAATTTCTATTGTCGGCTCTATTTGGCAAAAAGAGGTTCCGCCCGTAAGCAACAATACTTTACAAATCCGACATTGTTGAAATCTATAGTTTTCGGACCGATAGTAGCTGCGACATGGCTAATTTTGGCGTAGTTCCGTTAAAACCAGGTCCGAACTGGGAGATGACGTTGCCAACCAGGCGCGGGTGGGGATTCGCTGACTCCCCGATCTTGGTCTCACACTTTGTTGTTCCGACGTGATCGCGAAGAAGTTCCGTTAAAATGGCCACGGCATGCTTGATGGACAGCACATCCGGCATGCTGAAATTCAACCTCAAGGTGTTCCCTCCCCTATCCGGTTCCGTGAAAAAATATTTACCAGGAACCACGGCCACGCCAAGTTTCACAGCTTCTTCGTAGACCCTGTCCATGTCCAGGTCAGACGGCCCCTCGAGCCAAACGAACATCCCGCCTTCCGGCCTGGACCACTGAAATGAATCCGGCAGTCCGAGATCCAATGCGTCGAGCATGGCCTTTCGCCGTGGTCGATAGCAATCGAGAATTCGGTGAAGGTGCTCCTCCAGGTATCCTTCGACGAGGTATTCGGCGGCCAGGGCCTGGGAGAGGGTTCCCGTGTGCAGATCGACCCCCTGCTTGGCCAATACCATCCATCGGCGGATGGTCTCAGGGGCCAGGCAGTAGCCGATTCGAAGACCTGGTGCGAAAATCTTGGAAAGCGTCCCCACATAAATCACCTGCTCCGGTGCAAATAACTGCAGCGGCGGCAGGCTTCCTCCCTCGTATCGCAGATCGCTGTAGGGATCGTCTTCCACAACCAGGACTTGATGGCGTCTGATGATTTCGGCCAGATGTTGTCGCCGGGACACCGACATGGTCCGACCGGTGGGGTTCTGAAATGTCGGAACGAGGTAGACGAGCTTTATTGGATCTTGATGCAGGGCCTCTTCCAGAGACTCCGGGATAAGTCCGTCTTCGTCGGTTTCCAGGCTGACATATTCCGGTCCATAGAGATTGAAGGCCTGAATGGCTCCCAGATAGGTGGGCGCTTCCACGGCAATGCGATCGCCCCGTGATATCAGAATTTTTCCAAGGGCATCCAACACCCCCTGGGAGCCACTGGATATGAGAATCTCATCTTGGCTCGCCAACAACCCCTTTTTTTCAGAGAGGTGTACGGCCAGTGCCTGGCGGAGTGGCGTAAAGCCCTCGGTACAATCGTACTGTAATGCCAGGGAGCTGTATTTCTCGAACACACGTTTTGTGAGATCCTGTAAAATCGAGGTTGGAAATGCCTCTGCCGCCGGAAGACCGCCGGCCAGAGAAATCATATCGGGTCTGGAAGCGACTTTTAAAATTTCCCGAATGGCACTACTGGCCATGTTCCGTGTACGATGTGCCAAAAATGTATTCATCGTGGTCTCCATTCATGAACTCAATGTCGGTGCATTTGGCCAATTCCCAAATCACAAACACCAAATCACAAACAAATTCCAAAACACAAAACACCAATCACAAAACACTAAAAACAAAACACCAATCAGCTCTATTAATAAGACCGGTTGGTATTTTATAATAACAAACAATCTCCTCTGTTTGGCGGTGATAAAATCTCACATGATTTTCAAGGTTTGAGTTGTTTTACATAATGTTGGAGTTGAGAGATGGTCGTCTCAAGGATGCGTTGATCACGGCTTGATATATACAATGCAGCAGAACCGTTTAGAGAAATAACAATAAAATTGGCAATCTCCCGGTGGTTCAGACCCGATCGGATCAGCCCCTGCTCTTCGGCTTCTTCCAGCCAGTGTTCGATCAGGCGGGACATCTGGAGAAAACCCCGCAGGATGTGTCGTGTCATGGAGGCCGATTGGCCGGACAGTTCCACAAGCATGTTCAGAAAGAAGCAACCGCCCGCAAACACCCCCCCTCCCAGGTACCGCATCAAATCGTTGACGATAAATTTATCGATGCGCTCCAACGGATTCGAGGTGGTTCGGAGATCCTCGAAGACAATGCCTTTCCACACGCCAACGGCCTCATCATAGACGGCGTACCAGATATCTTCCTTGCTCGGAAAATGCCCGTAAAGGCCCCCCTTGGTCAGACCGGTGGCATCGAGGATGTCGCTGATGGAGGTGTTGTAGTACCCCTTTACTGAAAACAGCTGTAGGGAATTTTCGATAATATTCTGTCGGGTTTTCTCTCCTTTTTTTGCCATAGCCTTTTTTCCATCTTTTATAAACCGACCGGTCTTTATTTAAAATGGATGCGATTCACGTGTCAAGTAAATTTTTAAACATACTTTCGAGTTCGTGATTTGGAAATATCAGTCCTCTCCCCTGCTTTCGCCATCGCCCTCTCCTAATCCTTTTTTGGAATCTGGCCGCCGCGCAGGGCTGAGATAATCGGACTTTACGGATTTGATGTACTGCCAATGGGTTTTTCTTGAGCGTTTCATTCGGATCTCCACGGCGCAGTCGGCACACAACGGCCGATCCTGATGAAAGCAGACATCATTTATCTTGATCCGTGTTCGGCATCGGGCACAATCAACATTCTGTTCTTGCTTTTCCGTCACGTTCCAAGCTCCCTTTTCTATGGCTCCGGTGCCGCAATACGCGGCAAGAAATGTGAGGAGCGTATCCACTCCGATAGCCGTTGGAATCCCTCCTTCCGACCGACGGATGGGCAATATCCGAGCATGGCTTTTGCTTTCTCGATGCTCATGGTCATGGATTTCGCCAGGTATCCCACTGCAACCCGTGTCATGGGCGGCTCCCTGTTCACAAAGGGAAGGTAGCTTATCATTTCCATTGTGGCAGCAATCATTTTTTACCACAGATTCGGAGATGGTTTTGGTCGAAACGGCATATCCAAAAGCTGCAGAATTTCGGAAATCCACTCTTTTACGGTAATCGGGTCGCCGCTCGATATATTGTAAATTTCGTTCCAGGCGTCACCAGCCGCGTTCAGCGCGTTTCCGACAGCGTCGATAAAATCGTCTATATACGTAAGGTCTACAAGTGCCCTTCCATCGTTGATCAGCGGCATATGCCTCTTCTCAGCCATGCGCAAGATCCGGGGTACAAACGTATTATCATAGGGCCCGACGATCGCCCTGGGTCTTAAGATAATCGTTCGGAATTCCTTTGTTCCCGAATTTATCAGCTCAGTATCAGCGATCAGTTTGCTTTTGGCGTAATTGGACCTCTGTCTGCTCGGAAGCGGATCGTTTTCTGACACATTGAAGCGATCTTCGCCGGTAAAATAGATACTCGGCGTGGAAATGAAAATCAGCTTGTCGATGCGGTGATGCCGGCATGCAGCGACGACATTGCGGGTCCCCAATACATTTGTCCTGTAGAAATCCCGAAAGCGCCCCCACGGACCGCTTTTTCCTGCACAATGAATCACACAGTCAACAGCCGAAAAGGCTTCCATAACCTGATCCACGTTACAAATATCTGCTCGAATAAAGCCTATACCTTGCCGTCCCAGCTCAGCTCCAATCACGGGAGATCGACCCATACCCACCACTTGTATCCCGTCTGCCTGAAATCTTTCGGCCAAATTTCGGCCCACAAAACCGGTTGCCCCTGTGATGATAATTTTCATAGCTTATAATTATCCGGTAGGTTGTTTTAGAAACAACCCAAAATATAGGCGGTGTTTTAAAATTATATGGAAGGTCCACGAATGAACATCCCCCATCTGGGGGATGCCTTCCTGGTAATAGATTTCTGAACTGATGTTGTGGAGGGAGACCCGGTGTTTATTCGAGGCTACTCTGACGTGTCCATTCGTAGAAGCGGCGTGCGCCGGGATCGGGTTTGTGAGTTGAACTGGGGCGTCTATTTCAAACTCGATACCGACGTAAGAGAGCTCTTTCCATACATCAACGGCACCGTGGAAGGGGCCCGATATTTTGATCGGCCGCCTCACGTCCGATTTGTCCGAGATGGGGCCAATTGCTCCCTGTACCCTGTCGAAGCCATGGCGGCGCCGTTCAGGGGTCGTGACCACATTTTCAATTTCATCGAAGGCCTGGTCGTCTTTCTCAATGATCTTTATGACAATCGCGCGGAGCTGACGCCGAACAACAAAATCCACCGGGAGCCGGCCTCCATCGTGGATATTGTCAAAACCCTCCCCCGAACCAACTGCCAGAAATGTGGGTATGCCACGTGTATGGCCTTTGCCGCGGCCCTGCGAAATGGGGAAACCACCCCTGCCGAATGTCCGGATTTTGCCGAACCCATCTCCGTGAGCACCGTATATCCGGTATTCGGTCCGGACGGCACCGTGGAATCGACGATCGCTATTGAGACCAGCGGCCGTGAGCCAATATCCCCGGTCGGTTCACCCTCAGAGCAAGCCCCGGAGATGAAACCTTCGTTAGAAAGCCCTCTTGAACAAACAGAGCCCCTGTATGACCGGTATGGCATCCGGATCCAGAAAGATTTGACCGGCAGGGAGCTGGAAGTCCTGCGTTTGATGGCAGACGGCGCCAGCAATTCGGAGATTTCGGAAATGCTCCATATAAGCCCCCATACCGTAAAATCCCACGTGATCCATATCTTTAACAAACTGAATGTCAACGACCGGACCCAGGCGGCGGTTTGGGCGGTAAAGAATCAAATAATCTAGTTTCTTCTCCAACTTGGTTGGAGAAGAGGGTCCAAGGATTCAAGGATTCAAGGGGTCAAGTGTTTATTTAAAGAATTTTTAGGTGAAGCCATGTCTGCGTCCGTCGAGCGAATCCAGCCGCGGCGCGGGATGAGCGGGCGGCTAAATTTCAAGGAGAAGGATTATGACTAAAGATGTTGTCGAGCAGTTTGCGGACCGCCTTGGGTACACCGAAAAGGAAAGAGAATTGTTTCAGGAGGGCGGCCACCGGCTGCGGCAGGTCCGTCGTATGGCCGAAGCGGCTCAAAAGTATTCCATTCTGGCCGAAGTCATCGAGTCGCGCCACTGCAATTCCGGGCATATCAAAGGACAGAAATTGCTGATGGATATCGATGGAAATTTCATCACCAAGCTTTGTCCCAAAAAAATGTGTGTGTACCTTATTTCCCAACTCACCGTCCCGGTGGCCCTGATCAACGAGCGGATCAACGAGGGTCTCGACCCAAATCATTTCCATTTCATGCGACAGGTCAGTTGTTTGGATGTGGGCGTCGAATGCATGGGATATGGACAGGTCATGGTATCCGTGTCGGTGGTGCCGAGAGAATAATTCCAGTAGCCTGATCATATGCGGCTGACAAAAAAAAGCACTCAACGCTGAGACGCTGAGCTCGCAGAGGGGTTCTCTATTTTTCAGAATCCCTGAGAGGGGGATTCTGAAAAAGGGCCACCTTAGAAAAAAAATCGAACTTTACTTCGGGCTTGTTCCGGAATCCAAATCTGGCGAAATATAAACCTGGATGCCGGATCAAGTCCGGCATGACAGACAGCTTTTCAGAACCGTTTTGAATTGTGTCACAGTCCCCTTCCATAGAAAATCAGCATACCCACTCCCCTCCCCTTAAGCGAACTTAATCCCCTTAATAAAGCTTAACTCAATGCTAGCCGTGACGGTGGGCGAGCTTTTCAAACATCAGCGCCAGCCCGGCACCCAGGGTATAAATCGATTCGATATTCAGATTGTCTTCAGCTGCTTCGTCGAAAAAAAGGTGGAGGTCCGACTCAAGCCCGCCTTCCGGTTTCCAATAACAGATGAGCACCGGCAGATTGGGAAGTGAATGCAGAACGACCGAAATATCCGATTCAAAATGACGATCGACCTGATGTCCGCTGAATAGATGGACCATATCGTCGAAGAAATCCGTGTAGGTGTCGGCAACCTTTTTCAATGGTTTCTCACATCGCTGCCCAAAAAGCCGATACCAGTCTTTCCCGCCTTTTAATTCCCTGAGGGGTACCCAATTTCCAGTCACACGACCTTCCTCGTCATTCAGGATGTAATTGAGCACAGGACCCGCCACCCATTGATGGACATGGATGTCTGTGGAAATATCCCCCTTGTCATCCACGCTGAAATCTTTTCCCATGATTTTCAACGTCAGTTTGCCATTTGCGTAGATCCCGCCAATCCTTGAGGCAGCCTCGGAAAGATCTATCTTTTCGATTTCCTGTTGAAGCCCAGCCATTGTCTCTTCGGCCTCCTGTTCCATGGTTGTCACTTGTTCCGAACCGGTATATCGGCCGACTATCTCTGGCGCCAATACAGGGCATTCCGACAATTCGCGGGCCCCCTGAAATACCGCCACGGAAAAGGCCAGACACGTGGCCTCGTTGCATTTACGGCAATTGGATTTGTCGAGTAACTTAAAAATTTCCATAGGGTTTTGAATTTTCGCCATCGATGGTCCTCCTAATAAAATCGTGCAACGATTTTATGAAACGCGGCTGCGCCGCTCGGTTTATAAAAAATTGGGCCCAGCGGAGATAATTCATCTTAGAATCCGGTGGGGAGCCGCGAATCCCCCAAATGGGGGATTTTTTATGTTAATAGACTCGTGTAACGATTTTTTGAAACGGGATTGAAAGATGATCCGCCAACAATTCGAGATCTGGTTCGCATCACTCACGGAAGTCATCTATCGTCGGAAATACGTTGCTGTATGCAGCGTTCTGACCCTGACCCTTATTCTCTCCTCTCACATTTCCCATCTCCGATTCGATACCCGGGATGAAGGCTTCTTCCATGATGACGATCCAACTCTCATAGCCTACAACGAGTTCCGGGATACATTCGGCCAAGACGATGTATTCATCATTGGGATGCGCCCGGAAACCGGCCTGAACCCGTCGTTTCTTTCCCTGCTTCACGATCTTCACACAAAGCTCGAAGCCGGTGTTCCCTATCTTGATGATATCCAAAGCCTTGTTAACGGGCGGATTGTCCGTGCGGAAGGTGATACGCTGTTTGTGGAAGAATTGATGCAAACACCTCCAGAAAGCGATTTGGAGGTAACCCGACTCAAGGCCCTTATCGATCGCTACCCGATGTACGAAAAGATCCTCATTTCAGCCGATCGGAAGCTGGCAACCATCATCATTAAAGCCAAGGCGGTGGTTGAGGTGGGTCAGGACGACCTCATGGCCGGTTTTGACGGGGAGGCCTCCCCAGCCTCTGGAGAAAACCGCATCTATTTGAGTAACGAACAGAATGTCGAAATTGCCGAATCGATTCAGAACATCGTATCGGAATATGAAGATCGGGGGGTGGCATTCGACCTCAGCGGCACTCCGGCGTTTGTTGCGGTGATACAGAAGGCCATCGAGAGGGATCTTGGCATCATGATGCCGATGTCGTTCCTGGTGATCGTGATATTTCTGGCAGCATTGTTTCGGCGCCTGTCCGGAGTTATTTATCCCCTGATCATAGTGATGCTTTCGCTATTGTCCTGTCTCGGCATAATGGCCCTCATGGATTTTCCCATCACGAACGTGTTTCAAATACTGCCCACCTTTCTTATCGTGGTCGGCATCGCAGACAGCGTGCATATTCTGGTGATTTTCTATCGCCGTTTGGATAGCCGGTCCGACAAGAGGGCTGCTGTGGTCCATGCGATCAGTTTCGCGGCCCTCCCGGTCCTGATGACGTCGGTGACCACCGCCTGCGGGTTGCTATCGTTCATGTGGGCGGATGTTGCCATTGTAGCACAGCTGGGTCTGATAGCAGCGATGGGGGTGATGCTGGCGTTTTTCTACACGGTCATCCTGCTGCCGGCGCTGATCGCTATATTTCCCATCAAAGCCAATCGACCGACCGCTAAAACGGACCATCCCCTGTCGGACCGGATCTTCGCGGCCATCGCCCGGACAACATGCCGACACCCCTGGCGTATCGTCCTTCTCTCCAGTGCGATTTTGGCCATGGCCGCTTATTTTGCATCATCCGTTCGGCTGTCCCACAGCTCTCTGACCTGGTTCCCGGAGGACGCTCCGATCCGTGTTGCCACGAACCTTTTAGACAAGATCAACGGCGGTACGGTCATGCTGGAGGTGACGGTGGATTCAAACGCACCGAACGGACTGCATGAGCCGGAGTTTCTTTCGGATCTGGATGAAGCGGTAGAGGTGATTAGTGGAATGGAGGTCAGCGGTATTCGGGCGGGCAAGATCTGGTCTATTGCCGATGTTCTTAAAGAAATTAACCGGGCGCTTCATGAGGACAAGGACACCGCCTATGCCCTACCGACAAGACGGGAGACCATCGCCCAGGAGCTGATTCTGTTTGAATCCAGCGGCAGTGACGATCTGGAAGATTTCACAGACAGCACCTATCGGATCGCCCGGATTTCGATCCTGGCCCCCTTCACCGATGCGGTTCTCTATAAAGACTATGTCGATGCGGTGGAAGCATACCTTGCAGGGAAATTTCCGGATGTTTCTGTCCGATTGACCGGTCACATCGCGTTGTTTGTCCAGATGATAAAAAATTTCGGGACTATGTACCAATTTAAGGCCAAAATGACCGGATCTGTCAAAGTGGTGGTGTAGGGTCTTCTCCCAGAAAGGAGAAGATACCATGAA
>Ga0049114_1000137_pt1 | contig 16427 bp, 19 predicted proteins | sample WorMettanBELIZE2_FD_55211 | JGI IMG/M metagenome (GOLD analysis project Ga0049114, IMG submission 55211) | Marine gutless worms symbiont microbial communities from Max Planck institute for Marine Microbiology, Germany - Olavius tantulus BELIZE.2 | ecosystem: Host-associated > Annelida >... | reverse complement strand
TTCATGGTATCTTCTCCTTTCTGGGAGAAGACCCTACACCACCACTTTGACAGATCCGGTCATTTTGGCCTTAAATTGGTACATAGTCCCGTAAAAAATTAGAAATAATGAACGATTCTTGAGAAAATGACCTTGACTTAAGTCAAGGTTTTTGCGAATTAGTCCATGTAGTCTTTTCTTACCATTTCAATCTATAATTTCCAGACTGTTACAAATCCCAATTCGAGGTGCACCCGTGAAAAAGTGGATCATCGGTGGGCTTCTGGTGCTGGCAGGGATTCTGATCTCATTCCCCGTGTTCAGCATTTCCTATTACACCATGGTCCGAACCTCGACACCGGATTTTTGTGCTCTCTGCCATGAGATCAAGCCGGCGGTCCGCGCCTGGCGGGCATCCACCCATGCCAACAATGCCGTGGGTGTTGTGGTCGACTGCATGGATTGTCACTTGCCGGCTCCCCAGGATACCTACGAATTTTTCTTTGCCAAGACCTACCACGGAATCAAAGATGTGGCGATTCACTTTTTTGTCGGTGAATACGATCGCGAGAAAGCCCGAAATTCGGCTTACGCAACGTTTGATAACGACCAGTGTCAGAAATGCCATCGAAACCTGTTGGGCATACCGAACAAGCGGGGTGCCATGCTGGCTCATCGAACGGTCGTTTACGCAAGACCCGGGTACGAGAAAAAGTGCGTCGACTGTCACTATGACCTGGTTCATAACGACAAGCTGCAAGTGATGTTTCGCCAATACCGCCGGCTGCCGTATCAGGCCAAGGGCTTACGGATGTAACGGTCCGGCATATAGGCATCGAAAGGAGTCGTGGAAATGAGAAACATACCGTTTACCATCATTGTCGGCCTTTTTGCGGTGGTACTGGTGTTGGGCGTCGGGATGTCGGCCATCGACGCACAGCAGACCAACTTTCCAAAAGTAAAGGAGTTCCGGATCGAGCGGAGCATCCCGCCGGAAGGTGTCGCCTGCATCGAATGCCATAAGGCGACCACTCCGGGGGTGTTCGCCGATTGGGCCAAGAGCCGCCACGCCAATGCCAACATCACCTGCATCGACTGTCACCTGGTGCAGCCCGGCGATCAGGATATCGCCAAAGGACACGAGAAGTACTACAGCCGGTCGGACATGCCCTATGGTGAATCCAAATACAAGGTGCCCATCGCATCGATCGTTACACCCAAAGACTGCTCCCGGTGCCATCCCGACGAGGTTACCCAGTACAGCCGTTCCAAGCATGCCAACACCATCGAAATCATGTGGAAACTGGACCCCTGGCTCAACAAGGGGATGAACTCCGACAATGAGCGTAAAACCGGCTGTTTTAGCTGCCATGGTACCATTATTCAAATCGACAAGGACGGCAAAATCGATCCGGCGACCTGGCCCAATGCCGGCGTTGGACGCATTAATGTCGACGGCAGCAAGGGCAGTTGCACCAGTTGCCATACCCGGCACCGATTCTCGGTGGCTGAGGCCCGAATGCCCGAAGCGTGTGATCAGTGCCATCTGGGTCCGGATCATCCCCAGATCGAAATCTATGAGGAATCCAAGCACGGCACGCTCTATCACGCCTTTAAAAACGAATACAATTTTAATGCGGCCGGCGGGACCTGGACCCCCGGGGTCGACTACCGGGCACCGACCTGCGCGGCCTGCCACATGTCCGGTTCCGGCAAGGTCCTTACCAGCCACGACGTGACCGAACGGCTGTCCTGGGAAACCCAGGCACCACTGACGGTCCGGCCCGAGAATTTCAAACCGTTTCCGTCCAAGTCCGACTGGAAGACGGAGCGGGAAAAGATGAAAAACGTCTGCCGCCAGTGTCACGGCAACTCATGGATCGATGATTTCTATGATGGATTCGACAAAGCCGTCATAGAGTACAATGATGTTTACTTCAAGCCGGCCAAGAAGATGCTTGACGATCTCTATGCAAAGGGCCTGCTGGACAAGACCAAGTTCTTCGACGAGCACCTGGAAGTGCAGTACTATGAACTCTGGCACCACGAGGGGCGCCGGGCCAGAATGGGCGCGATGATGATGGCCCCGGATTACGCCTGGTGGCACGGGTTCTACGAGTGCAAGCTCCGATTCAACGAATTCATGGAAGAGGCCCGTCATCTTCTGGAAACCGGCGAGAAAGCCTATATCTACAAAGACTTCCCCAATGCCACGGGCAATACCGAACGACCGAAGATGCTGTTCCCGAGATAACCAACACACCCGTGACGATAACAGATATAGAAAACCCGCTGCATCCAAGATGCAGCGGGTTTTTATTTCGTTATGGATATTTTCGAGAAATTTTTTAGCTTATCGCCTTTACCGCAAACATGTTCCGTTTAAACTGGCTTATTCCCTTTTGATACCCCGTAGCTTGCTACGGGGAGATTCATTAAAGATAATTCCTATCACCATAATTCCGTGTCAAGATAAACCGGATTACTTCCTGCTCGGTATCGGGATCGCTATCGGAATCGGAATCGAATCATGGAGGCTATCTTCCCGGTCGATACCGATACCGAACCCGATACCGATTCCGATGCCTCCGATACATTAGTTATAGTAGGATCCTGCCAACAGGGAGGAAATTCCGACATATGCTCTAATAAGTAATGAACTCGTAGCTGGCGGATTTGTATCCCACGACTTTCTGAATATGAAAGATCAGAATTCGGCTTTCATAGTGTTCGACAAGCTGTTTCAGCCCCTGCTTGGCTTCCTGAAACTTTTTGGTCTGCAAGTTGCTGATTAATGTCGTGGAATCGATGTCCACAGCCCGACCCTCACAAATGATCCTTGGGCCGTCGCCGATGAGCACCTCCCATTCACTAGCGATCTGAAGGCCCATGTGTTCTGTGGCAGGGTAAAAGGTTCCGGTCACGTATTGCCCATACTCCTTGTCTTTGCCGCTGACAATATCCCACATTTGCGAAAATTTGACGGTGTTCTTTTTGACTTCTTTGGAGTAGTCTTCTTTTGTTCCGGTGCTGACCAGTACTTTCGTCTTGTAGCCGTGGATGTAATTTTGCAGGTCGGCGTTCAATTCCTTGTATTTTGAATCTCGAAGACCGCTTTCAAGCTGATCCAGATCATTGCTTACACCTTCCAGGATGATTTCACCGGCTCCCCCGATCAGCACCGTCCATCCGGCGACCACGTGAATGCCCAGGCTGTTCATCCCCGGTATATACTTCCGGATGACAAACTTTTTGTAATCATCAACCTTGTACCGATCGACGGTCCAATACTGATTGAATTTAACCGGCATGGCTCGCTTCTCCTTTCATTGATGCAAGTCATTTTCTCTTCGTTCATCGATGAACCGCAGAGCGTGGATAAAAATCATACTAAGACATGGGCAGATAATACAAGAAAAAACTTTCTTTCGCGATGTCTCCGGCAAATGAAGGCAGTTCGGCCCCCGCAACTGCCCTCTCGGTCTAAAGGCTTCTCATTTGCTCCAAGACATCTGCTGCGGTCTTTCGCACAACCCCGTCTTCATCCAGCAACGTTTCCTTCAGGGGGTCGATGGCCCGCTTGTCGCCGATCTTTCCCAAGGCTTCCGCCGCGGTCTTCTGGACATTCCAATTTTCATCCCGCAGGGCCTTGATCAGGGGATCCACGGCCCTTTCATCCCCGATCATACCGAGAGCGATTGCCGCCCCCCACCGGACAATGAGGTCGTCGTCCTCCAAGGCCTCAATCAACGGATCGACAGTTCGCGTATCCCCGATCCAGCCGAGAGCCAGCATCGCTCCATACCGGGGATAATCGTGTTCGAGATCGGAATAGAGGCTGAGCTCGGAATACGCCATCGCTTTTATCAACGGATCGACCGCTCTCTCATCTCCGATCTTTCCCAACGACTCCGCTGCCGCTTTTCGAACACTCCAGTCCTCGTCTTTATTGTTCAATGCTGCAATCAAGGGTGCGACCGCCCTGGGTGCTTTAAGCTCCCCCAATGCCTCTGCCGCTTTCCAGCGGACGTACGCCTTTTTGTCTGCGAGGCGTTCAATTAACAGGTCGCTGGCGTGGTTGTCACCCATCCGCCCGAGAGCCTCTGCCGCTTCCCACCGGGCATACTTGGACCGGCTCTCTTTCAAGATTCGCCTGAGTTCATCCACGTCATCCCGCTTGGCCGATTGAAACGTGTTGAACAGATCAACGAACCGGAATATTTCGACAAATTCAGCAAATAATGACATGCTTCGTCCTGCTTTACTCTGATATCCTGATTGTCTGGCTGAAAATTTCCAGCCCGCTCTTGAAATCGGCAACGACCAGTCTTCCGATCCTTCCCGTCTTGAGGGTAATCGTCTTTTCCAATTTTGCCGTTTCCCCGGGTTCCAGGTTCGACACCCTGCCCTGCTCGATCTCCTCCCCGATCATAACCAGAGAGCCGGCCCGTTCAATGGCCCCGGGGTCCGATTGATCGGGAATCCACATGCAGCGGGTGTTCGCAAACCGTATTGGATCCCCATCCCGGTGGGCGATGATCAGGTTGCCCTTACCGGCGGAGGCTCGGGTGATTTCCAGAACCGATTCCGGGATCATCGGCCGCCCTGCAGATACAAGGATGATGAACCCGGCGATGACGATCGCCCAGAAGAGAATTCCGGCCGCCAACCTCCAGTCAATGATCGGAATATGTCTGTCTGTCTCTTCCATATTTTTAAGATACCTTCTACACCCCTTTCATCAAAATCGCCGCCAACAGGCTGAATATCACCACGATAATGGTGACTCCGGCGCCGATTCCCGCAGGGGTCATCTTCAATGCAATGCCCGGATTACGGACCGCAGTAATCGCAACATCGGCGACCTTTAACATGCTCCTGTCCAGAAATGCTCCGAAGGCCATCAAGGGGCCCCGGCAGAACGACACCAGGGCGTAACCGGGCACGCGTCCGAGCCAATCCGAATCGAGGGTAAACGTGGGGGTACCTCGAATCAATGTTCTTAAATACCAGGCCGCCAGGAACGTGAACACAAACATTTGAGAAATCGAGAATACCCGGGTGATCGTGTACGGGACAAAATCGACCGGAAATGGGAGCATGGCATAAAACGGGTAATAGGGGTATACGCCCATATACACGCAAAGGAACGCCGGGATGGTCATGCCGATGAGCATGTTGATCGGCGTATTTTCGGGCTTGTCTTTCAGTTTGACCCGGATATCCGCCGGCGGCTCGTCTCTTCCCTGGAACCATAGATTATACGGTAGTTTGATTGCCGTATGAAGAAAAGTCCCCACCGTGGCGCCTTCCAGGAGCAGATAGACGATGGGTTGATGGATCAATTCAGCGGCTTCGATGGTCATGCTTTTGCTCACGAATCCATTGAAAAACGGCACTCCCGAAATCGAAAAACCACCAATCAAGTAGAGCCAGAAGGAAATGCGCATGTATTTGTACAGTCCGCCCGTGTTGGTGAATTTACACGTACCGGTGACAGACAACACGGTGCTGGCGCCCATGAGAAGAAGGCAGCTGTAGATGATGTGGCAGATAATGTGAGAAACACAACCCAGTATACCAAGGTAGGTACCGATGCCAACACCGCATATCATGTACCCATCCTGTGAAATGATGTGATAGCCGCACAGCCTCCTGGCGTCGTTCTCCAGCACGGCCAGGAAAAGGGCGACAACGGCCGTCACCACCCCCAGCCACATCAGCAGTTCCACGCCTGGAAAACACCGGACCAGTCCGTATATCCCGGTCTTGGTACTGTATGCGGTCACATATAATACGCTGGTCACGCCTCCTGTGGAATAGGCATCCGGCAACCAGGAATGGACCGGAAACGATCCCGCATCGATCAGAAATCCGATCATCATGAAGTAGTAGGCCAAATACGGCCAGCCCCATCCCCATGGCATTAAATCCATATAGATGGAACCGGTCGTTTGCACGTGCATGATACTGCCGGCCATAAGAAATCCGCCGGCCACAACGTGCCAGATAAAGTATCTGAATCCAGACGCCTTTGACGTCTTGGTCCCCCGGAACATGATCAGGAAAACCGCGGAAAAGGTCGCGATCTCCACAAAGAAAATATAGGTAAACAGGTCACGGGCAAAAATTGCCGACACCGAACTTCCAATATGGATCAGCGCACTGACGTGCTCCCAGTCGTTCTTCTCCCGGAGGGCGAAAATGAGCATGGCAATGCCGATCACCACGTATACATAAGCAAAGATCATGCTCATCTTGTCGATCCGCCCCAACTCGAGCGTGTAGTCCAGGAACGGAATGCGCCATTTATGCAGGGCCCCGGGGAAGGCGGGAATGGCCCCGAAGAATCCCATCGAGGTGAGGAGCAGGATGACGAGTCCTGCTGACGGGAGAAGAATCAGGTAGACCTGCTTGACCTTTCGGTTGCCAAGAAACGGCAACAGAAACGCACCCAGCATGATCAACACCCCGGGATGTATCCACTCACCCATCTGAACTACTGCCTCCGGCGTTTTTCATAATAATCCACAGGCTTGACAAGCCATAATCCCAGCAGTTTGGCCCCTAAAATCAGAATGGAACAGAATACAAATCCGCAGATGGCAAAAAAGCCCGGTATATACTGGAACGCGAAGTGGTAGTGAAGCTTGTCGAAGTAGAGCAGCAGGAACCCGATCACAAGACTCCCGCCGACACCAAAAATATAGTAGAGCTTCATGAGTAACTCTTTGGTTATTTTCATTCTCACACCCCTCCGAAGAGATTGTTAACGGCTGCCTGCGCCAGGTCGAAAATGTGAAACATGTTCGGGAACAGGCAAAACAAAACAGAGAAAATGCCGGTAATGCCAAGGGGCACGACCATGAACAGATATAACGGTCGTCCGGTCTCCTTAACCCCGGCGTCCTTGGGTCTTTCAAAAAATGCCGTCCTGATCACGGGGAAAAAATAGACGAGATCGAGTATGGAAGCCGTGATGGCAACAAACAGGAACGCCATCTGATCCGCCTGTATGGTTCCCAGGCAAAAGTACCATTTGCTGATAAATCCGGCCAACGGCGGAATGCTGCACATGCCGAATGCGGCCACGGTGAAGGCCATCAGGGTGATGGGCATCACTCTGCCGACCCCGGCCATCTGGCTGATCTGCTTCTTCCCGGTGACGACCATGATGGCGCCGGCACACAAAAAGAGCGTAATTTTCATAAACCCGTGGTAGGCGATATGGATCATGGCCCCGATGGCGGCCAGGGGACTCAAAATGGCCGCGCCGAGAATAATAAAAGAGAGCTGGTTGATGGTGGAATAGGCGAGCAGCCGTTTGAGGTTATCCTGCCCAATGGCGTAGAGGTTGGCGACGATAATGGTAAACGAGGCGACGCAGGCCAGCGTGATGCCGAGATTCAGTTCATGCATCAGTTCGGTCCCATACAAGTAGTACACGAGCCGGATGATGCCGAACACACCGGCCTTTACAACGGCGACGACGTGCAGCAAAGCACTGACCGGTGTCGGGGCGACCATTGCGGTGGGGAGCCATGAGTGAACCGGCATCCAGGCCGCCTTGACGAATCCCAGCATAAAGCAAAAGAATGCAATCTGCAGCGTGAGCCTGGAGGTCCCATCGAGGGCCGGTTGTAGTATTCCATTGGCCGTAAAATCGGTCGTTCCAACGGCATAATAGGTCGTCAATATGCCAAGCAGAAAGAAGACCCCTCCGGTGAGCAGATAGGCCAGGTACTTATGGCCGCCATGGATGGCCTCCGGCGTCTCATCATGGGCGACCAGGGGATACGTGGATAGGGTCAATATTTCATAGAAAATGAACATCGTCACCAAATTGGCCGAAAGCGCAATCCCGATGGCACCCAGGAGGGCAAGAGCGAAACAGAAGAAAAACCGTGTCTGGGCGTGTTCGTCCAGCGATCGCATGTAGCCGATGGAATAGAGGGATACCAGTATCCACAGAAAAGATGAGGTGGTGGCGAAGATCAGGCCAAAGGCGTCTACGTGAAATGCGAAGTCAATTCCCGGTAAAAGATTGAACCATTTGAATGTTATGGATCCCTGCTGCAGAACAACCGGCGTCATCGACAGGACGGTCAGGAAAAGCAATGTACTACCGATCATTATCCAGCTTTCCCTGACGTTCGGGCGACTCCCGAACAGTAAAATGAGACACGCCACTGCGCCCGGCCAGAAAATGGCCAGCAAAGGCCTGTATTCAATTGAAAGTAATTCCATCATAGTTGGTGCTTTTGTGTGTTATGCATCACGGCATCCCCACTGATATGAACGGAATTCCGGTTCAGAAGCCCGTGGGGACGGTATATCGAATGACTTCGTCTACAATGACCTGATTGAAAATACCCACCAGAACAATCACAACAGCGAGAACTGAGACGGGGATCAGCATACTCAGCGGCGCCTCGCCCCCTGACGGATTGCTGGGAGATCCGGAGTGGTCCGGCAGGGCATGGTGCGCGTGGGTATACAGGCCTTTGTCAAATACCCGAAAAAACAGGGCGACATTGATCAGGGTACACACGAGAAGGGCGGCCACAAAACCCCATTGATTGGCCGCTATACCCCCCAGGAGCAGGTACCATTTGCTGAAGAATCCGCACGTTGGCGGGACTCCGATCACTGCCAGGGCCCCCACGGTGAAAATAGCGGCCGTAATTGGCATTGATCTGAAGATGCCCTTAAAATCGGCAATGCGGTGTCCCCCGGTCCGGTACATGATCTGCCCGGCCACCAGAAACAGGCAGGCCACCATCAGGGCATCGTTGAGGATGTGGAACACGGCCCCTTTGAAAGCAATGGCGTTTGCAACGCCGATTCCCCCGATGATAAATCCGATTTCTGCGATGATGACATACGACAACATGCGTTTGAAGTCGCTCTGGGACAGCGCCATCAGGGCACCAAAGAGTATGGCCAGGGTACCCAGCCACACCATGACATCGGTTACCCGTATCCACGATATGGAAAGCTCCACTTGAAACACGGTGAACATCACCCGGATCAGCGCGTAGGCCATCACCTTGGTCATCAGAGGCGCCACAACCGCACTGGTCGCCGACGGCGCATAGGTATAGGCGTCCGGCAGCCATCCGTGCATCGGGAACAGCGCTATTTTAATTCCTATACCGGTCATCATGAACGCGAATCCAATTAGGATCGTTTTGGATGGATACAGGCCGGGAAGCAATTGTGCCAGGTCCGCCATATTCAATGAACCGGTGGCGATATATAGGCAACCGACACCCAAAAGGTAGAAGCTGGCGCCGATGGTGCCGATCAGCGTATAACGGAAGCTGGCAAACACGGCCCTGTCTTCCCCCATGGCAATGAGGGCATATCCGGACAGTGACGCGACTTCCAGGAGCACAAAGAGATTGAACAGATCCGCTGTGATGCAAATTCCCAGAAGACCGGTGATCAGCAACAGGTAGAGACTCCAGAAAAGCGCCGTTTTATCGGGAAGTTCGCTCTCGACGCTGTCTCTGGAGTGGGCCGCGGTGATCAGGCTGATCAACGAAATTAAGCCCAGCATCATGGCGTTGAGGTGGTCAATTCGATATTCGATCCCCCAGGGCGGGTCCCACCCGCCCAGGTAATAATGGATCGGACCGTCTGATATCACGGCGGTCAGAATCCAAATCGCCGCTATTCCGCACCCGGCCAGTGCGACCATCACCAGATAATACCCGGCCCGTTTCATCCACCAGCCGGAGAAAAAAACAAAAAACGCCATCACCAGGGGCAGGATGACGATTATGGCGGGCAGTTGCTGACTCATAAACCTTTAACGAGGTATCCCTAAGGTTTTACGCGATTTCAGTTTGTCAGATGTAACCTGTTACGTATTCGGAAAATCCGAGTCATGGTAACGAGAGACACTATTCGCTAAATAACTGGTGCATTTCCGGGTGTTTCATGATGGCCTGCCGGAATTGTTCGGTACGATAGTCGAGCCGTTTTTTAATGATCACCAGCAACCGCTGGTAAAGAATGAGTCCCATTTGTGGGTTTTCTTGGATCATCCGATCAATTTTCTCCCGTTTGAAAGACAGCACTTCGGAGGGTTCGACACATATGGCATCCACAGTGTAGGTCCCGTCCTCCACCATTGCCGACCATCCAAAAGAATATCCGGGTTTGATGGACCCGACGATGGCCGTCACATCCTCCGAAATTTTCTGCTCCAGCAGTATGAGGCCGGATCTCATCATATAAAATCGATCGGCCCATTGATTCTCTCTGAAGAGCACCTCTTCTCTGTCGAACTTCAGGATATCGACGATCGTCGTCAGCCGATCGAGCATCTCATCGGTGAGATAGGTGAGCATGACAATCTGCTTTAAGTCATCCCGTTGGACCATGGCGTGGTTCTCCACATGTGGTTATTGATCGTTCATCTGCGCCAGTATCTCGTCTTCCTCGAGTGTTTGATATTTCTGGTGGACCCTGATGGCCAGAGCCAGGGCCACACCCAGGGTGGCCACCGCCACGACAATGGCCGTGAGCATGAGCACGTGGGGCAGGGGGTTGATGTATTCGATTGCTTTGACGGCATGGTGCCCACCATCGTGTCCGTGTATGATGATCGGGATAGTGGCATTGTTCTTTGCACCGATGGAGATAAAAAAAAGGATGACGGCGGTCTGGAGGATGTTCATACCGATGATCTTTTTGACGAGATTGGTCTTGGAGATCAAGGCCCACAGACCGATCATCATCAGCGCGATGTAAACCCAGTAGTTGATCTTGGATATCAGAATGGGGGTCAGTTCGCTCATTCCTATAGCCCCTCATCTTGCCGGCCGGCAGACGCAATGTTGTAGTAGAGAAGCACCATGACGGCCATCACAGAAATGCCGACGCCGATTTCCACCATCAGTATACCGTGGGACCGGGCCGTGACCGGATCCACGCCAAACATTGTCGACAGGGTACCGTAATCGAGGTAGTTGGCACCCAGCAGCATACAGAGGGCCCCGGTGATGGCGTAGATAAACACCCCCAGGCCACAGAGTAGAACGGCGGGTTTTTCACCAAACCAGGCAAGACCTGACCGCAGGTTCAGGGAGATGGCGTACAGCGCGATAGAAGCCCCCAGGATCACGCCTCCCTGGAACCCGCCCCCGGGGCTATGGTGGCCGTGGGCAATGACATACAGCCCGAAAAGCTGGCTGAAGGGAATGATGAGCCTGCAACCGGTTTTTATGATTAGGTCATAGGGAACCCACATGAGATCGATGCGTTCGAACTCCTTCATGGTTTCCGGATGCCCGGCGTCCCCTTTCACCCGGAGCGTGATCCCGGTGGGAATGTGACGATACATCCGGGTTTTAGAGTCGGCCCGTTTGAAAATGCGAAGCAGAAACAGACATGCGACACCGGCGGTAAAGATGACAATGGTTTCGAACATGGTGTCGTAACCCCGGTAATCGGCCAGTACTGCCGTGACGATGTTCGGCACGGAGGTTTCCTCCAGGGTGCGTTCGATATACCGGGGGGACACATGGGTGCTGGCCGGGGCCGTTGGGTCTCCCCATGGCGGAAAGTCGATCGTCCCGTAAAACAACAGCGCGCCAAACAATAGGACCACAATGGCGGCGAATGCTTTCAATCCTTTGTCCTCCGTGAGGTACGAAACACGGCGGCGACAAACAGCACCGTGCTCACCCCGGCGCCCACGGACGCCTCGGTAAATGCGACGTCCACCGCCCCCATGATCGCCCACAGCAGACACATCATGAAACTGTAAGCGCCGAACAGGATGGCGGCCCCCAACAGGTCCTTGACGGTGATGGCGGCGATCCCGCAGATGAGGACGATGAGCAGCACCAGTAATTCGATCTGCCAGATCATAATCGACCTTCTTTTGTCCATGGTTTCAAACCCGCACGAACCCCCGCATCGATGATGGCGTGGGTGGCCGTGGGGCTTGTGATATAGATGAAAATCACAATCAGGACGATTTTGGCTGCCGTGAGAAACGTGTGCAGGGAAAAATCCTGAAGAATATACAGGGCAATGCCGGACATGGTGAACAGCTGACCGGCCGTATCCAGTTTGCCGGCCGGGTGCAGCCTGGAATAAAAATCCGGAAATCGGATAATACCGATGGAACCGCCGGAAAAGAATATCAGGCCGCTGATCACCAGAATCGCGCTGAGCCAATTGATCATCTCATGCTTTCCTTCCGTTACGGGGCCTCGTCATACAACCCCTTTTTCTTCTGAAAATACCGGGATGCGGCCAGCACGGCGATGAAATTGAGCAACGCATAGGCCAGGGCAATGTCGACAAACATGTCGACCCGGTTGTACAGCAGCCCCACCAGGATCAGCATGACGGTTGTCTTGCTGCCGATGGCGTTGACGCCGATGAGCCGGTCCAGAACCGTCGGACCGAACACGGCACGGTACAGGGGCAGGAACATGGTGATGCCCAGAAAAATTCCGCTATATATGAAAAAGGTGCCCATCATTCACGGAAAACCTTTGCAATACGCTTTTCCATTTCACCGGGAAGGGGTTCACCGGCTTTGGTGTTGATACAATGAACGGAAAATCGGCCGAGCACCGTTACATTGACGGTGATCGTGCCGGGAGTCAGGGTGATGGAATTGGCGAACGTGGTTCGGGAGTAATCACTCTTCAGACGGCTATCAAATTCGATTATTTGAGGGTCGATTATATCGATGAGCCGGGGGTGAAAGGTGAGATACATGACTTGGAGATTGGCCAGAAAGACCTGGACCAACAACCAGGGAATGTAGCCGGCCAGACGCACCCACATGCGAATGAGCCCCTTCGGTCGACTGGTCGTGAAAAGCAGATCGCCCGAGAGAAAGGAAACGATGGCACTGGCGACCAGGCCCATGGTGATGTGAAAGGTATCAAAACGGCCGGAAAAGATCAGCCACAGGATAAAGAAGATAATAAAGGAAAGGAAAAAAGTGGTGTTGCGCCGGGTTTCCAAGGGCGCGCCCACGGATGTGTCTGAAGAGCCTTTGTCGCGTTTCGGGGAGGGGTCCATTTTCCTCTCAGTTACGAATATTCCGGCCGGCGTCTGAATGGTGTTTCTAACAGGATCCGGGCAAAGTTGTTGTCGAACAGGTACAATTAGATTGCCCCTATGTTGCGACGTAAATGTTTTTGCGTATGTTCACCTCTATGGTTACGGGATGGTTCTCTGTATCGGTCGGAGGCGGTTTCGAAAGGCTGTCGAACACCGAATTTGCCATGGGCAAAACCATCTCTGTGTCACGCACCCTGGGAAAGCGTTTCGTCTCCCCGTCACAAACCCCTGCCCCATATCCGCTTCAGGCGGACGTGATTCATAATTAGGGCATACACGCTTTGGGGCGATCCGGACGTTTCGAACCACTGCTATTCATTCAACCACACGCTGTGAACGTCACCGATGGTATCTCTGACGGTCTGGAGCGCATTCAGGACTCGCGTATACTGCATGGCAAGGCCCACAAGCTCTCCCAACAGCATCAGGGAATCCACTTCGTCATCGGATACCTCCCAGGGGGACCCGTGGTAGAGTCGTACATCTCCGATGACGCGATCGTAAATCTTGATGGGGATGGAAACGATGGCACGGATTCCTTCATTCAGGGCGTTCTCCGGATATTGAAGCTGGTCGGAGGCTTCAATATCCTGCACCACCACCGGTTCTCCGCTCCTGGCCCGCCGAAGGCTTTTGGCCGACAGCACCGGACCCTTCTTGACGTACGCAGCACTCAGGCCAAAGGTGGCCAGAATTTCCAGTTCATCGTTGTCGATGTTCAATGCAAAGATCGTACACCCCTTGATGCCCAGGGCCCCTACCAGAAGGCGGGTGAGGTGGTCGGCCATGAGATCCAGTTGGTCCGACTGGGCAATGGCTCGGGTGAACGCCTTAAACACATCGATATCGAGGGTCTCTTTATCTGCCATGGCATCCTCCTTATTGACGTATACCGCAGCACTCCCTGTCGACAGCAGCGGGACGGGTCACGAGACAATGCAGACCGTAACATTCTTAAGTGCCGCCACCACTTTGTTGTATACGCTGGCGGTGAAAAAGCGGGTTATTTTGCCGGCTTTACGGCTCAGCACCAGAATGTGATAATGTTCTTTCATCACCTGGTCGATGATTTCACCGGCAATATCTTTCTTTCGGGCCTTGAAAACATAGCGGACCTGGTCTTTGCCGAGGCCTCTTTCCCGGAGTTGGTCTGCGACAGCCTGCAGAGCTTCCTCCTGATCCTTCATTTTCTGCAGCAAATAGCCGATGTTCTCTTTGAGTTTTCCCGTGATGGATCGGCCGCTGGTCTCGATCTCGGGCAACGGTGCATAGGTGTTAAAGAGGGTGACTTCAAGGTCATCGTTGGACGCGAATGTGTCGACGACGAATTCAAGGGCCTTCTGATCCTGGGGGGTGAAATTGTACGGGAGCAGCAGCTTTTGACCGGCCATGGTGTCCTCCTTTCTCCCGTTTCGGGGACTGGATGTCCAAAGGGCATGCCGTCCGGGGAACACAAGACCAAGTTTGGTACCTATATCGACAGATGTCGAACGTTCATCAGCGGATCAGAGATGTTCTCCATGAAGCCAGGGCAGAATCAGATTCTGTTTGTTGTTGTAGAAGATTTCGGCGAAGCAGGAAATCCGCTGTTCATGGGCATTCGTAAAAATGAAGCGGATATCAAATGTGGTTCGAATAGATAAAATGCTGGCATACTTTAAAGATAATTTCAAGCGCAAAGAGATCACCTCGCTCAGGAAAATTCCGATGGCGCTATCCCGTATTTTTTCATGCGCTTCCATACCGTCACACGGCTGACTCCCAGGCGACGCGCTGCTTCGGATCGGTTTCCGCCGCAGGCTTTGAGCACATCGAGCAGTTTGTCCCGCTCTTTCTGATGGTTTGGCGGGATCGTCTCGGGCAACGGCGCGCATTCCCGGCTGCTGGCAATGCGCGGGGGTAAATGATGGGTGTCGATGCCGCCGCTGTTGCACAGGACAAAGGCGTATTCGACCGCATTTCGAAGCTCCCGGACATTGCCCGGCCATGAGTAGGCCGTCAGATGTTCCATGGCTTCGGGAGTCATTCCAAGAATTTTCTTTCCGGATTTCTCGTTGTTTTTACGGATAAAATGCTGAACGATGATTGGAATGTCCTCTCTCCGATCCTTGAGCGACGGACAGCGAAGGGGAAACACATTGACCCGGAAAAACAGGTCCTCCCGGAATACGCCCTGGGCGATCAATGTTTCGAGATCTTTATTGGTGGCTGTCAGGATGCGCACATCGATACGGATCGGCTGATGATCGCCCACCCGTTCGATCTCCTTTTCTTCCAGTACCCGGAGCAGCTTGACTTGGGTGGCCATGGGCACATCACCCAGCTCGTCGAGAAAGATCGTACCCCCATGAGCGGCTTCAAACCGGCCGACCCGATTCCGATTGGCTCCTGTATAGGCGCCACGGGTGTGGCCGAACAGCTCGCTCTCCAGGAGGTTTTCGTTCAGGGCGGCGCAATTGACCTTGATGAACGGTTTGCTGCGGCGGGGACTGGCATCGTGAATGGCCCGGGCGACCAGTTCCTTGCCGGTACCGCTTTCTCCATGAATCATCACCGGGGCTTCAGTCAACGCCACGTTGTCGATGAGCTCATAGAGATTTTGCATAATCGCCGATTTGCCGATTATCCCATGAAATCCATCCTCCATGTGCAGGGATTTTCGCAGAGCAGTGATTTCCTGTTGCTTGCGAACGATCTCGGACATGTCGGTCAGTGTTTCCACGGCCCCGATCATTCGTCCCTTTTCATCCCGCAGAACGGAGGCGTTTTTAATGATGTTGATGACACGATGATCCTTATTGGTGATCAGGCATTTTTTGGCCCGGACCGACCCTTCCCTGTAGAGACCGCACCATTCTTCTCCGGTACCCTTGCCGATAATCTCGCAACCGGTACAATCGAGCATCCGGCATGATTGCCCAACCAGTTCCTCCGCGGAATACCCGGTCAGCCGCTCAGCGGCTGGATTAACTGCCAGGACCACCCCTTTGGTATCCACCACCAGGATGCCGTCCATCAACGTTTCGACAACCGTTTTCCAGTATTTTGATAAGTCGAGCATCGGTCGTGTCCTTTTGGGGGATTCGATGGCACCGCTGAACAGTCCCAGATGACCGGCTTCCAGTTCCGCATCCATCAGAGATGCCTCTGCTACAGCGGTGTTAAATGGAACCACCCTATTAACCTGTAAAGTTAACACTGTTAACATAACATCCCTCCCCAGCGGTTTCAAGGGATCCTATAGGAAATATTGACCTCCTCTCGGCCCTGAAGAGGCCGAGATTCCTGCCGCGCCCGGACCTAAGAGTCCGAAGCGCCTCGGTGGGTTCCCGCTTCACCGGTCGGCTTGG
>Ga0049114_1000136_pt1 | contig 16881 bp, 12 predicted proteins | sample WorMettanBELIZE2_FD_55211 | JGI IMG/M metagenome (GOLD analysis project Ga0049114, IMG submission 55211) | Marine gutless worms symbiont microbial communities from Max Planck institute for Marine Microbiology, Germany - Olavius tantulus BELIZE.2 | ecosystem: Host-associated > Annelida >... | reverse complement strand
AATCGGACTGGTACGACGCTTCGTGCCGAAGAAAACCAACTTGGCTGACGTTTCCCAACCTCAATTGACAAAGATCGAACACTGGCTTAACAACCGGCCAAAAAAATGCTTGAAATTCAAAACACCGGCGGAAGTCTTTAAGGCCGAGTGTTGCACTTAAACATTGAATGCAGGCTTCTAATTTAACGTCTAACTAAGAAGAATGGGCAATAAGCTCAGCCAATGAGCGATAAATCTCCTGAACTGATTCTGGCCCCCCTCAAAGGTTACACCGACGAGGTGTTTCGCAACGTGTTCGCCAGGCATTTTGACGGGTTCGACGGGGCCATGGCGCCGTTTATTCCTACGGTCAAGGACGCCCGTATCCGACCGGCCCTATTGCGGGGTGTCACACCTGATCGGAATCAGCGACTTCCCATTGTACCCCAGGTCATGAGCAATTCTCCCGACGACTTTATCCGAATGGCCTGCGCCTTGACCGATCTGGATCACGGCGAAATTAACTGGAATCTGGGGTGTCCCTTTCCGATGGTGGCGAAAAAAAGTAAGGGATCGGGCCTCTTGCCTCAGCCGGAACGGATTGATCGTTTTCTGGATGAAGTCGTTCCCCGGCTACCCTGCCGGTTGTCGGTCAAACTCCGGCTGGGCAGAAAACAACCGGACGAAATATTTCGGGTCATCGATACGCTGAACGACTATCCCCTCTCGGAAATCATTATCCACCCCCGAACCGGAATCCAGATGTATGCAGGCCGCCCGGACCTGGATCGATTTGAGCGATGCCTAATGGTCTCCCGGCATCCGGTCACCTATAACGGTGATATAAACTGTCTCGGCGACTTTACGTACCTTTCGGAACGATTTAAAGGGGTTGGCCGATGGATGATCGGCCGTGGGGCTTTGATTAATCCTTATTTGCCCGGCACCATCAAAGGAATCGATATCGCGGAACAAGACAAGGTGCTCCGGTTCAGGGCCTTCTATGACGATTTGTACAGAGGATATCAGAAAAGGCTTTCGGGGCCGGGACACCTGATAAACCGGATGAAAGGATTTTGGACATATTTTGCCCTTACATTTGAAGGTGGCCACAGGACCGCAAAAAAAATTCATCGGAGCAAACGCATCGGCCGGTATGAAGAAATTGTATCGGAATTTTTTTCGAAGAATCCTAAGTGGGTCGAGCCGGGGGAGAGGGTATCTGTGGATGAGCTTTTACCCTAATAAATTTTCCCTGGAAAATTTATTAGTTATTTTTTTCAATCAAATAAAGTTCATCGCTGGAATTTACGCCGCGCCCGCCTTTTATAGATAAGAGGTTTTTTTCATGACTTCACCTTCACGATTTTCCGTCCAGCAACGACCCGCCATGCACAGCGCTGAAATGGTTTCCGTGGCCAAAGTCAGTTCCGGCAGGGAAATGGTATCATTGAAATTGCCGAGATGGGGTCCGGTCAGCAGGGTGATGTCCTGCTCACCCCGAACGAGTTCCCGCCGATGGTCCCGGGTAAAGCCGCGTACCTCCAGAAAGGTGTCAAAATCCGCGTCGGACATATGCATCTGGTCCGCCACCCGGAGGATCTCCTCCATATGACGATCGACACCCATTTCGTCGATCATACGATCCGCCAGAGAATCCATATCCAGGGGCAGCTCAAGCGTCATCGGCCTCCCCACAAAACCTTCGTAATAGCCTGTAATGATATGCTTTATGGTCAATTTCAAAAGGTCGCGATCAAAAAGATCCCGGGCGTCCACCGGGTTGCCATGGTCATCCAGCCCGACACGGTCCCCGTCCTGATGCCGAAAAAAACTGCCTGCAACCAACAACAGGCTCAGAATGTGGCTTCCGATGTATCGGTAAAGACCCAGGGGACCTCCCTTATAATGAACAAAGTGCTCAAAATCCCGGATACCGCTGGCGCCCAGGTTCGGGTAGGCGCAGGACGCCAACCATCGATCCAGTCGACCGCCCCGAAACCACTCGTATATCCCTTCATCCCTACGCCGATGTGTCTGAACTCGATTGTGAAATAACGGAATCGGAGCAGTGTGTACGATCCCCGCTCCCGTCAAATCTGCCAAAAGCCGAGCATTTCGGGAAATAATTTCCTGAAAGAGGCCCGCCTCAGAAAGACGCAGCGTGTTGGGATAACAGAAATAATCCGGAGAGGATAGAAATCCTACGGCATACCGCCCCGGATGGACATCCCCATCCAGTCGGATCGGAACCTCTATCATCCGGAAAAGGGAATGACCGTCCATGACAATCGGCTCCGGCACATCAAATTGATCTTTCCTTTCCGTCTCTATTCCCCGCAAAAGGTGCATCCAATGTATTTCACGCAGCAAACGGCTCGGGGATTCTCCTTTCCGGGCAAATTTCAGAACCAGCAGGCGGGCTTCGGGAAGCGGCACGACTAAACTTCTCCCGAAAGCACGGGGCATATCCCAAGGGCGGATCGAAAAATGCTGCCGCACCCGGCGCCAGCTAAGTTTGAGGGGTCGACAGTCGAACTTCGGGATGCTCCCTGGCGGTTTTGTTTTCACGGGAAGCCGCCCCATTGCCTCGGCCGTGGCACGGTGGGCAAACCCGGATGTGGATTTCAGGGATAACAACAGATGGTCCAGGGCAAGCCGGGTGAAACCGTCGTCGGGGCAACGTTGAAGGCACATGGCCAAGGTTTCCGAGGCTTCCCTGTACAAAAAGAGCCCTCTCCGTTCATCGGAATATTGGCCGTCCGTCAGCAACCCGCCGATGGTCCGGATGATGTCGGCGGTGATGCGATCCGGCTGCTCTTCAGCAAGCCGTCTTAAGTCCGCAACCGCATAAAATAATGTCAGAAAATCGGCGGAAGGATCCCGGATGTCCAGCCCGGAGCGGGATTCCGGAAGGCTTAGGGTGGTTTCAATAGGATTTGACATGCCGTAAAATCATGCAACGATTTTATGAAAAGCGACAATGTCGGTCATAAGGCTCAGTCACCACACGCTCGTTCCAATAAGAAAATCAATCTGATCTGAGCTGGTCATACATTGTATACAGCTGGGAATCATTAAGCTTAGATGTTCTACCCAATAGAATTAAGCACAAAATCTGGGAACAAAAAAAGCCCGCCGAGCGCATGCACATGCATTCGGCGGGCTTGATTCGGCGGGTGTTGAACTATTTTTTCTTCGAGGAGTAGCCGTCGGCAAACCACCCGCCGCCCTTGAGAGAGAACGTGCAGGGCGACATGATTTTTTTGGCGCTTTTCTGGCATTTCGGACACGTGATTTCCTTGGTGTCCATTCTTACGAGTTCTTCAAGAATCTCGCCACATTCGCATTTAAACTTATAAACCGGCATACTATCACCTCTTTTGAATCTCTTTCTAAAATCAACTTGGCCAAAATAAAGAGCTTTATCCCATCTGTCAAGGAAATTTGGGTCTTTAAGTGCGATTTGGGATGATTATGATAATAAATTCTTAGGAAATAACCGTGTTTTTGTACCCATAATGGACATATTTTACGCTAGTTGATGTTCTTTTTTCTGAAATACCCCTCCCTTAATCCCTCCCTCCAGGGGAGGGAAACAAAATCGCCTCCCCCTTGAGGGGGGAGGTTTGGTGGGGGTGTCAAATGGATATGTGACACCTGAAAGAGATCTAAATGACCAATTCCACAATAACAATTCGGGGTGCCCGACAAAACAACCTGAAGAACCTGGATCTGGACATCCCTTTGGGGGCCATAACCGTGGTGACCGGCGTCAGTGGCTCCGGAAAATCCTCCTTGGCCTTCGACACCCTCTATGCGGAAGGCCAGCGGCGATACGTGGAAACGTTTTCCCCCTATGCCCGACAATTTATGGATCGCATGGATCGACCCAGAGTGGATAACATTCTCGGAATTCCACCGGCGGTCGCCATCGATCGGAAGGACCCGGTGAGAACGTCCCGATCGACCGTCGGCACCATGACCGAAGTCACCGATCACGTCAAGCTGCTGTATGCCCGCCTTGCCCAGCTCCACTGCCGAAAATGCGGAAAGCCGGTTCATCGAGACACGCCGTCGGGCGTCTGGGAAGCGCTTAACAATATTCCCCGGGGCACAAAACTCGTACTGACCTTCCCGTATCCCATAGAAGAAAGCGTCGAGGAAACACGTCAAATTCTGGCACGAGCCGGTTTTGACCGGTGTTTTTTCGACGGCATACCGCACCCTGTTGAAGATTGGCCTGAAGACCGCTTCGGGGACACGATAGATGTCATTGCAGACAGGTTTATTTTAAAGCGGAATGACCGGAAGCGCGTGATTGATTCATGCGAACTCGCCTTTCGATTCGGCAATGGGCGGCTGGATCTCTGGGCGGCAGATGGCACCCACCTGTCCTTCAGCAGCGATCTGGCATGCAGCGAGTGCCATCTGAAGTACAACGCACCCATCCCGAATTTGTTTTCGTTCAACAGTCCCATCGGCGCGTGCGGGACCTGCCGGGGATTCGGTCGCATCATTGAAATCGACATGGATCTGGTCATTCCGAACAGGGAACGCTCCCTCGCCCAGGGGGCGATCAAACCCTTTGGCGGACAGGAAGACGATCGTCATGAATACCGGGATTTGGTGAGATTCTGCCGAAGGGCGAACATACCCATGGATATTCCCTTTCGGCGGCTCCTTAAAAAGCAACAGCAGGCGGTGATCGAAGGAACATCCGATTATTATGGCATCCGGGGCTTTTTCGACTGGCTGGAAACCAAAACCTACAAGATGCCGGTCCGAGTATTTCTGTCCCGATACCGGGGATATCACACCTGTCCGGATTGTGACGGGACCCGGTTTCAGCCCGATACGCTGCTCTATCGTCTGGGCGGCATCGTCATTTCCGATGTCTACGCCAACAATGTGGACAAAGCCCTGGAATTTTTTGAAAATCTAGCAATTCCCAGGCGCGATGAAGCCGCCCGTATGGTTCTGGATGAGATCCTTGGCCGACTCCGGTACCTCAGGGACGTTGGACTCGGATACCTGACATTGGACCGCCAATCCCGGACCCTTTCCGGGGGGGAGGTGCAGCGCGTTGCCCTGGCTTCTGCCCTGGGGTCATCCCTGGTCAACACGCTGTATGTCCTCGACGAACCGAGTATCGGTTTGCACCCCAGAGACAATCACCGGTTGATCGGAATCCTCAAAGGCCTCCGGGATCTGGGCAACACCCTGGTCGTGGTCGAACACGATCCGGAAATCATTAGGGACAGCGACTATCTCCTCGACCTGGGACCACGTGCCGGAGCACTGGGTGGAGAGGTGATGTATTTCGGTCCTACGGCGAATGTCGGCGATTCGCTGACGGGTCAGTATCTCCGGGGTAATAAACACATTCCGTCACCGGAAACCCGACGACGCCCAAAGAAAAACCGATGCATTACCATCAAAGGCGCTTCGGAGCATAATTTAAAAACAATCGATGTCCAAATTCCAATGGATGCGTTCGTCTGTCTTACAGGCGTTTCCGGATCGGGCAAATCCACCCTTGCCGAGGAGATTCTGTATCGATCCATCAAACGGGTGAAAGGGCATCCCGATGGAAGACCCGGGAGTCACAAAAAACTGCTTGGGGTCGGTCAGATTTCGGATGCCGTACTGGTGGACCAGAGGCCCATCGGCAGGACACCGAGAGCCAACGCATTGACCTATACCAAAGCGATGGACCCCATCCGCCGCTTGCTGGCTGTGACGCCGGAAGCTGTTTTGGCCGGTTACGGCCCCGGCCATTTTTCCTTTAATGTTCCTGGGGGAAGGTGTGACACTTGCAAGGGAGACGGTTTTGAAAAAGTGGAAATGCAGTTTCTATCCGATGTCTACATCAGTTGCCCGGCCTGCCACGGCAAACGATTTCGACCGGAAATCCTGGAAATACAATATCGTGGAAAAAACATTCACGACATCCTGTCCATGACTGTGGAACAGGCACTGGCGTTCTTCACAGACCACAGCCACATTGAAAATGCGCTGCAACCGTTAGTCGACGTGGGGCTTGGGTACCTATGCCTCGGGCAGCCCCTGAATACGCTTTCCGGCGGCGAATCCCAGCGCCTGAAATTGTCCCGTTACCTGAAAGCCGGCAGCACACGGGGTCGCCTGTTTATTTTTGATGAACCCACCACAGGACTTCACTTCGAGGATATTTCAAAACTACTGAAAGCCCTTCAGCGCCTGGTTGACGCAGGCAATTCCATCCTGGTGATCGAGCACAACATGGATGTGATCAAATGCGCCGACTGGGTGCTTGACCTGGGGCCGGAAGGGGGCGACGCCGGTGGGCAGGTGGTTGCCGAGGGCCCGCCGGAGGAGATCGCACAGGTCGAGCGCTCCCATACCGGGAGATTTTTGAAGACCTATCTCCAAAACAAAGGCCGGCTTCGATCCGCTTCGGCATCCATTGCGGAACCCCAGGCATCATTTCATTCCAGACAAGAAACCATCCGGGTGCAGGGCGCCCGGGAGCACAACCTGAAAGAACTGGCTCTCGACATCCCTCACAATCAGCTGGTGGTCCTCACCGGCGTGTCCGGCTCGGGGAAGTCGACCCTTGCTTTTGATATTCTGTTTGCGGAGGGACAGCGGCGATACCTGGAAAGCCTCGCCCCGTACGTGCGCCAATATATGAAAATTCTCGAGAGGCCGGATGTCGATCTGGTGTCGGGTCTGGCCCCGACCGTTGCCATTGAACAACGCATCAGTCACGCCGGTCGACGCTCCACGGTCGCCACGCTTACCGAAATTTATCATTTCCTCCGTTTGCTGTTCAGCAAGCTGGGTGCCCCCCACTGCCCGGGGTGCGGCCGACGCCTCCGCAGGCGGACCCGGGATGAAATCCGCAATGACGTGGTGATGCGCTCCCTGGGTCGATCCACCCTCATTCTGGCACCGAAAGTGGCCGGCCGGAAAGGATACCACAAAGATGTTCTCACCCGCGCTCTGAAAAAAGGTTTCAAGGAAGCTCGGATCGACGGGGAGATCGTGCAATTGACCGAAGGCATGGCGCTCAGCCGGTATCATGAACACACCATCGATATCGTCATCGGAAAAGCTGGAAGGGGAAAGCGGGCCCTGGACCGGATGGTACTGACGGCCATGGACGAAGGGGACGACAGTGTCATCACACTCGATGCGAAAGGCAACGAGGAAGTCTACAGTACCCATGGGATCTGTCCGGCATGCGGCATCGGTGTTCCACCGCTCGACCCCAGGCTGTTTTCATTCAACAGCAGTCAGGGGGCGTGTCCGAGCTGCCAGGGAATCGGCGAAATCGATAACGATGATCCGGAGCGCCGTGGGGCCTGTCCCGAGTGCCGCGGCAGCCGGCTGAACGCTGCCGCCCTGTCCGTTAAAATCGGCACCTATTCCATCTGGGACCTGGTGTCCATGCCATCGGAGCAGCTCTACGAGACCATCCGGAACCTGTCATTTGACCCCAGAGAAAAGCCCGTGGGCGAGCCGATCCAGGCGGAGATCCTGAATCGCCTCGACCTGCTGGGACGATTGGGTCTTTCCTATCTCTCACTTGGCCGGGGCGGTAACACCCTGTCCGGCGGGGAAGCGCAACGGGTGCGGCTTGCGGCACAGCTCGGATCAAATCTGACCGGCGTCTGCTACATACTGGATGAGCCGACCATCGGTTTGCACCCCCGGGACCATCGTATTCTGGTCGACGCGCTGAAAACCCTTCGCGATCGTGGAAATTCCATTATGGTGGTGGAACACGATGAAGAGACGATCCGTTCGGCCGATACCATCATTGATCTGGGCCCCGGAGCCGGGCAAAACGGCGGCACTGTGGTCGTCAGTGGAACCCTCGAAGACGTCCAGCAATCCGCAGCATCGATAACCGGTGCCTGTCTTGATGGCCATCCACGGAAGATCACATCACGCCTGAGGCCCTATAATGGAAACGGAAGCATACGTGTGAAAGGCGCCCATGCCAATAATCTGAAACGTATCGATGTCGATTTTCCTCTGAAGACGCTCATCTGCGTGACGGGTATCTCCGGATCCGGGAAATCTTCGCTGCTCACTGAAACCCTATACAAGGGCCTCTATGCGAGTAAGTCGAATCAGAAAAAGCCCGACGGGCTCTACCGCAAACTTCTTGGGGCCGACAGGATCGACCGGGTACTTGAGGTCGATCATAGTCCCATCGGCCGAACGCCCCGATCGATCCCGGCATCCTACGTCGGTTTTCTGTCCGAACTCCGGCAATTGTTTGCCATGACGCCGCGGGCGAAAGCCCGGGGATTTTCTCCGGCCCGGTTTTCCTTCAATGTTCCGGGGGGACGATGCGAGGCCTGCAAGGGGCAGGGACGCCCAAAGGTTGTCATGAATTTCCTGCCGGATGTCTACATCCCTTGTGAGGTCTGCCAGGGGAAGCGGTTTAATCAGGATACCCTGGCGGTGACGTATAAAGGAAAAACTATCGGTGAAGTGTTGGAAATGACCTTTGCCGAAGCAGCCCAATTTTTCTCGGCCGTGCCCAGGATTCGCAAGGCCGTCCAATTTGTCTGCGACATCGGTCTGGGTTATCTCCAACTCGGTCAGCCCAGCCCGACACTTTCCGGCGGTGAAGCCCAGCGCATTAAACTGGCCAAGCAACTGGTCAAACCATCCCGGGGAAAAACCCTTTATGTTCTGGACGAACCGACGACCGGCCTGCACATGGCCGACATCAAGCAACTGCTCCACGTCATCCAGAAGCTCGTCGACACCGGTAACACCATAGCAGTCATCGAGCATAACATGGAAATCATCAAGGAGGCCGACTACATCATCGATCTCGGCCCAGAGGGCGGGGAAAACGGCGGACAGGTCGTGGCCACCGGCTCACCCGTAGAGATTTTGAAGCACACCGATGCTTCGTATACGGCGCGATACTTGCGGGAATATTTGGATGGGTAGAGGTCCGTGTGCCCGTTTATCCTGAGCGAAGTCGAAGGGTTGGCCCATTAGTCCGTTAGCCGGTTTGCCGGTGAAGACAGTCATTTGCCGCCTTCGGCAGCGTCATTTTGTGATTTGTTCCGCTGCGCGGAACGTCATTTATCGTTCTTCGACTTTTGTTTTCAATTGTTATTTTAATCTTTAGACTTTCAGCTTTCAGCTAATACATGAATCCTGAAACCCAACCTCTTGACATCTGCCTTTACGAACGTCTCTGGATGCTTAAGATATTTCAGGTTTTTGAATATACATGATGAATGACTGGCGCTATCCAGTCCAAATTATTTTTCTGCGGTGTGTGAGGAGAACCAACATGTACAACAAAGTGGTCATGGATCATTTCAGAAACCCAAGAAATGTCGGTGTCATCGACGATGCCGACGGTCAGGGGGAGGTCGGCAATCCATTGTGCGGCGACATGATGACGATCTACCTGAAGGTCGAAAATGAGCAAATTGCCGACATCAAGTTTCAGACATTCGGGTGCGGATCCGCCATTGCCGTATCCAGCATGCTTACGGAAATCGCCAAGGGAAAAACCATCGACGAGGCCAAGAAAATCACCAACAAGGATGTGGCCAATGCCCTGGAAGGTCTGCCGAAAAACAAGCTTCATTGCTCCAATTTGGGTGCCGACGCGCTTCAGATGGCGATTCAGGACTACGAAGACAGAAAGACGGGCATCATCCGGCCGAAAGATCCACAGGCGGAAGCACACGAACATAGTCACGGCGATCAATGTTACTGTCCCTATTGCGACGTCGAACTCGGCGAGGGCGCTGAATTCTGTGAAGCATGCCAGCATGACCTGACAGAAGAGCACTAAACAAAAGTTTATCTGAACGGGACACTAGACCATGAGCATCATCAATCTCGATCACATCTCCTATAAACCGATGCTGCCCGAAGTAAAGGCAGCAATGATCGATGCCATTAACCAAGACTACTTCAATCCGGCAAGCCAGCACAAATTCGGTGAGGTGGCCGCCGAAATCCTGCAAGCCTGCCGGGAGGACGTGGCCCGGTTTCTCAATGCGGCAAATCCGAAAGAAATCGTATTCACCTCCGGTGGCACGGAATCGGTCAATCATGCCATCAAGGGCGTGGCCATGGCCAACGCCCAAAAAGGAAAGCATATTATTATTTCCAACATCGAGCACAATGCGGTCATCCGGAGCGTAAAGCGCTTGAAATCGATGGGGTATCGGGTGACTTCCATTGAAGTGGATGATTCCGGACGTGTAAATCCCCAGGACGTGGCCGACGCCATAACCGATGAGACCATCCTCGTATCCATCATGCACAGCAACAACGAAACCGGCACCATTCTACCGATCGAAGAGATTGCAAAGATCACCCGTGAGAGGAAGGTCCTGTTTCATACCGACGCAGTGGATTCCGTGGGTGTCGTCCCAGTTGACGTGCAGGCTTTGGGGGTCGACCTGCTCAGCTTTGCCGCCAACTCCTTTTACGGCCCGCCCGGCGTCGGCGGATTGTACGTCCGGCGCGGAACCCGTGTCTTTCCGCTGCTCGATGGGGGGGTGCAGGAAAATAACAAGCGCACCGGAACCGAAAATCTCATTGGAATTATTGGGATGAGCGCCGCGGCCAAAGTAGCGGCAAAAGAACTTCCGAATTGGATTGAGCATTATTTCCGCATTAAGAACAAACTGATTGCCGACCTGCCCAAAACCATTGACGAGTATATTATCAATACCCACCCTGAGCACAGCCTGCCGAACATGTTATCGGTGTCGGTCCAGTATATCGAGGGTGAAAGCGTTATGCTGATGCTCGACGACGATGATATCGCCGTCTCGACACGCTCGGCTTGTGCCACCGGTTCCTTACGCGCATCACACGTACTGATTTCCCTTGGTTTGAGTCACGCCGATGCCCAGGGCACCCTGGTCCTTTCCTTCGGCAAGGACACTACCGAAGAAGACATCGATCAATTTCTCTCGTCTTTAAGGAATGTGGTAACGACCTTGCGGGACATTTCTCCGTTGTACCAGAAAAAGGCGGCAGGTTGATGCCTTGGGCCAACACCTTTACCTGAAAAAACCACCGGCGATGCCTTTAATGGCTTCATCGTCGTATTGACGCCGCTTCGCCTTTTTTTTCATTTTGATCATCTCCTCCGCTTCGATTTTCAGACCATCCAACGCGTCTTGGACAATATCGGCGTGGTCGCTCCTGCAAATGGACATCGCATGTTGATGGATCGGCGGAAAATCAGGCTCCTCCCACTCGATTTTTTTTAACCGGTAGTCCTTGATTTCGGGATCCGTGTCATAAATGATGCCGACATCAAAGTCCTTGTTGTAGAGGCCGCTGAGCCGGTTGTTGATGTCGACCTCCTTGACGCCCTTGAATTCAATGCCCATACCTTTGAGGCGCGGGTATGCCCAGCTTCGCAGGAAGTACTCACGGTTGGCGCCGAAAATGAATTTGTCGGCATGTTTTGCTAATTGGCTCATGGATGCAATATTGTGCCGGTCGGCGGTCTCTTTCCGCATGACCGGGCCCTCCTTGTTCTCGAAGCCGATGGATTCCAGCCATTCCAGCCCCCACTGTTTGTAAACCTTGTTCAGTTGATCCGCATAGGGTTCTTTTTTATCAACCTTCAGTTCCATTCCGGCCATGGCCATTCCCGTACCGGAGTACCAGATGAAAAAATCGATCTTGCCGGACAACAGATTGAAAAACGTCATCAGGGTGGATTCTTGAACTCCGGGCAGCTTCAGCTCGATGGCGTTCCCATGTCTATCCAGAACACCTTCCAAACGCTCGCGCATGTGCTGATACACGATCTCGGAGGTTATCCACGATTCGGCAAAATCCAGCACGCCCATGCGAAGCACTGTTTTGCCTGCAGCTTTGTGGCCCTGGATGTTTCCGATCTCCAACTGCCGATTCAATCTTGAAATGATCGCAAACAACGCGCGATCATAATCAAAACGCTGGTCCGACAGGCTTTGTTTGACCTCTTTGATCTCATTTTTTACTTCTGCCACTTCATCGCGAAGCCGGACTTCCGTGCTGCCGATTTTCAAGGAGTCGATTTTGCGGTAAAGCAGCGGAAGAAATAGGGCCAGGGCCAGGGCGATGGTATACTGATCAACCCTCCGCGTATACACAATCGGATCGTCCAAGTATTCGGAAACAGACAAACCCTGCGGAATGATGGCCACGATCAGCAAAAACACAATGATTCCCTCGTAGAGAAGAAACAATCCGATCATCAACGCCTTTCGGGATTTGATGCTTTCCATCAAGGCGTATCTCTTTACGTAAACCATCCAGTAAGCCAGCGGGACAAAGAGGGCGACGGCAAGAAAAACGGTTACCCCGTCGATCCCCTGGGCATTCATTAGTGGATTTTCCCAGAATTCAGCAACGGTCACATCATCAGGAATCATTGCCGCCATCAGAAGAAATAGAATAGCCCCGTGATAGATGACCAACAACACGATCATGGCATTACGACTGAGTTTATTCTTTTCCATTTTTATTATTCTCCCGTAGGATCGGCTTGATGCCGACACCCGGAATGAAACGATAATGTCTGCGTTGCCAGAATTTTTCCATGTGTTCCTCCGCCACGAGTTTGTCGGAAATAAACAGATTCAACATGTGAATAAATGCGAGATTCCCCTTTGCGACGGCAAAACCGTAGGTATCCGATCTAAAAGGATCCGGAAAAACGACCACACGCTGGCGTTTCTTTCGAGGAAGTTCGCGAATCCATTCTTCCAGAAAGATTTGATCATGAACCATGATCTGCGGGGCGTCGGCTGCTTTTAACACGGCCTTGGCAGCATCGTGATGGGAGCGGTAATCCGGTTCGTATTTCGCCTTTGGAAAATAGTCGCCTATAATACCAGCGGCACTACTGCCGCGAGCTACCGCAATCACCAGTTGATCTTCTCTATCGATTATCCTGAGCGATTCCATCATTTCCTTGTAACTTCGCGCATCCCCAATGCCCAATCGATACCCTTTTACGACGTTTAACAGTATCGAGAATCCGGTTTCGAAATACGGATCGGAAAAATCGACTTGCCAGGCACGTTTAAACACCCGGGACATGGCGGCAATGGCGACGTCGATCTCGCCGGACTGGAGCATCGGTATCAACCGATCGAAACTCTCGGGGATAACAATGTCTGCATCGACACCCAGTCCTTCGGCCAAAATGGCGGCGATATCAATGTCGACACCGACCTGCGCCTCGATTAGTTTATCTGTGCCGATCCGGTATATTGATGGGTATGAGAAGGGTTTGAATGACGGAGCGACGCCGACTTTGATCACATCGTTTTCAGAATTCGCATTAAAGCAGCTTCATGGGCGGCTACTTCTTCTGAGCAAATTATGGATAGAAGCATCCCTAACAGTACGCAGGACGCCAGGACAAACGCCACACGACGTTTGAATGGTTTTGCCCTCACTGTCCGGGCGTAATGAATCAAAGGCAGCGCAATGTGCATCGTTCCATGCTCCGGATGGGAATGTTAATTTAGGATGATTTACTTAAAATCCTAAGGCGTATTCGGCAGGTATGCAATTGTGGGCAAAAGACTTGGAGGGCATTTACCATTTACCAAAAGAGGACGATAGGCTGATCTATTCTTAGAATCAATGCTTGGTTCTTGTCTGCCTTCGGATCAATCCGATGGCCAGCCGGGGTTTCCAAAAAGTTTTGTGGGTTGTCCCGATGGAGGTGAAATCTCTGCCGGCAAAGAGGCATTTTGGATGAGATTTCCCCAGTTGGTCCGCTGTTGCATGGCCTCGAGCATTTCCGCCGGTAGAATATCCTTGCCGATCCGCACCTGCCATCCTCCGCCGAGGGCCTTGTACACCGCCACAAGGAACCGGACGATGTCGCCTTGGCTGACGGCCAGCGCATCCTGCTGGCTGAGCAGAGCCTGCTGGGTATTCAGTACTCGTGCATAATCCACCCAGCCCTCGTCGTACTGGATCAGCGCGATCTCGGCGGCCCTGCTTGAGGCATCGGCAGCATCGGTAAGAAGATCCGCTTGTTGGCGGGACCGGAGAAATCCGATCAGCCCGTCTTCCACTTCCCGGGCGGCCAACAGTACCGTATTCCGGTAATTCACGAGAAGCTGTTGGAAACGGGCATCCTGTATGCGGACATTGTTTCGTATCCTGCCGTAATGCAATATATCCCATCGAAAACCAAGGGGGGTAAAAAAGCCGGTGACGCTGTCCACGTTGAACAGCGTGTTCCCGTCTCCGGCAGACCAACCGATGGATCCGGCCAGAGCAAAATGGGGATAGAGATCTGCCTTGGCAACTCCGATCTGAGCTCCCTGGGATGCCGCCCGGAATTCAGCGAGCTGGATATCCGGCCTTCGACGCATCAGTTCAGCGGGAACCCCAACGGCGACCTGGGTGGGCGCAGTGGGAATGGGGAACGGCTCCCCCACTATATCCTGAAGACTTCCCGGCGGTCGGCCCAGTAGCACACTGAGCCCGTTCTGGGCCTGCCGGAGACTGATTTCAAGCGCTGGAATAAGTGACTGGGTATTACGCAACAGAGATCGGGCCTGCTGAACATCCAGTTCCGACGTGGCCCGGCGTTGAAACGGATTTCTGCCAGCTCCAGTCCTTTTTTCTGTAACTCCGCATTGTTTCGGATGTAGAGAAGTCGCTGCTCCAGGGTGCGGATGATGACATACGCGGAGGCGACTTCGCCGTTCAAGATGACCAGAAGATTGTCGTAGCTGGCAATGGACGCTGCGAGATTGGCATCCGCCGACTCGACGCCGCGTCGGAATTTTCCCCAGAAATCCAACTCCCAGGCTGCATCGAATCCGATCTGATAGTTGTCGATGGATGTGTCGATACGATTTCTCACATCCGCTGGGAGATTGGAAAACGGCGGTGCATTCTGGCTTGATTTGATATACGTGTAGCCACCGCTTAAAGACTGGGATTGGGGAAATTGCAGACCGACAGCAAGTCCTAAGATGGCACGGGCCTCCAGGATACGCAGGCCGGCGATTTGAAGCGACAGATTCTGGGCGCTGGCCACCTCGATCAGACGATCCAAAACAGGATCGTTGAACACCGTCCACCACTCGCTGCAATCCAACGCGTCCGTTTTGACCGCAGGATCATCCTTCTCGGACCATTCCTCCTCAACCGTTGCCTCTGGTGTGACAAAATCCGGCCCCACCGCGCAGGAACAGATCATCAGTGCTGGAAACAATAGAATAAAACACTTACAGACGCGCTTAAAAAGATTCATTTTTTCTCTCCGGGAATTTATAGACGTTTTCAAAAATATGTTCCGATTATCGATACCCCTCCCCTGGTGGGAGGGGCAAGGGGAGGGGGACCAGCTTCACCCCCTCCCAGGCCCTCCCACCTTCAAGGGGGAGGGATCAATGCCGGCAAACAGAACGTTATTCTGAAAACCGCTCTATGACCTTGCTGTGGGTTCAAAATGACGACAGGACGTTCCCTTTGATCCAGAATACCAAGAATATAGTTGACTACTCAGCAACTCGGATCGTCGGAGACTCTGGTTGGGAAAAAATAAAAAAGAAAAATTGGTATTAACGGTTGCCTGCAACCGTTAATACGGGTTGATGTAATTAATCCACGCCTCCATCCTAATCGTCACCTTACGGATAATATGAGTGACGCGGTTCTTGCTGGTGTAGATGGCCGCCGTCCCGAGGGCGCCCCCGGGCACATGAGGGATATTCGGGGTTTCTTCATCAAGCTTGAGAATTGCTCCGAAAGGCGCCGGCACCTGCTGAGAGGTGGGCGCCATCGGCACATTTCCGGATGCCTGAAGCTGCCCTTGGGGATTCATAAGAAAGAGTGACTCCACCGTCGCATTGTAAACCTTTCCCGGGAACAGTTTGAACACCACTTCAGCTTTCTGGCCGGCTTTTACATAGCGCATCATGGTCTGATTTATCCCGGCCACCAGCTTACTCTCCTCTTCTTTGACGAACGCCATCCATGATCTCAGGGGCAAATTCGAAACACGCTGCCCCGGTCGAAGGGTGACGCCGACGACGTACCCGTCAGAGGGTGCCCGCACCGTGGTTTGTTCCAGGTTCCATTCCGCCTGGTTGATCTACTGCTGGATGCTTTCGATGCTGGCGAGCGCTTCATCGCACCGGGCCTGCCAGGTATCCACCTCACGTTGGGCGGCAGCCGATTGCTTCGCCATCTTTCTGTTGCGATCCAGCTCCACCACAGCCAGTTTTTTGGATGCCTGGGCCTTTTTCAAGGACGCTTGCAGTTGCTTCAATGAAAACTCAAAAGGCACGGGATCGATCTGAAACAACACGTCGTTTTTTTTCATTTTCTCGAATGGCTTCACAGGGACTTCGACGACCTCTCCCGTGACATTGGGAACGATCTCCACCACAAACTCGAACATGGTCACGGCTCCGGCCGGAGCGCCCCCTTGCATGGGGATAAACAGCACGATCAGAAGAATGAGCATCCAGACAAGGGGAGAGATTTTCCACCAGAGATTGAGTGTGATGACTTTGGTTTTGACGAGAATGGCAAGGACGGCAACATACAACAGGGTAAGAAAGGTTATGAAAACAAAACCTCCTTCTAAAGGGGTCAAACCTTGATTATTGACTTAAGTTTTTAGGCCGATAACCAAGCTTAAGGCTTTTAGAATAGGCCATTTTATCACCCCCACCGATCCTGCCCCCATCGACGGGGAGGACTTTTTTGGGTCCCCTCCCTTGGTGGGAGGGAGCTAGAGGGAGGGGGTATGATCGGCTTATTCCTATTTTTTTTCGGGATTATGCACCATTTTAAGGGTATTCTCACGCAATGGTCTGAGTATGTAGGACCCTAAAGCCATTGTTTGCAGTTTTCCGAACTTGGCGTCCT
>Ga0049114_1000135_pt1 | contig 17013 bp, 17 predicted proteins | sample WorMettanBELIZE2_FD_55211 | JGI IMG/M metagenome (GOLD analysis project Ga0049114, IMG submission 55211) | Marine gutless worms symbiont microbial communities from Max Planck institute for Marine Microbiology, Germany - Olavius tantulus BELIZE.2 | ecosystem: Host-associated > Annelida >... | reverse complement strand
CAACCTCAATTGACAAAGATCGAACACTAGCTTAACAACCGGCCAAGAAAATGCTTGAAATTCAAAACACCGGCGGAAGTCTTTAAGGCCGAGTGTTGCACCTAAACATTGAATGCAGGAAACAAAAAACAAAATACCAAAAGCGAAAAACTAAGAACGAATTACCAAATTACGAATTCCACAACTCCAAAATCCGCAATCCAAAATCCAAAATCGAACCAACTTGAATCTTGCATCCTGGATCCTGCATCCATCTTTCGGCTTTTAACTTTCAGCTTTGAGCTTTCAGCTACCGAATACCCAATACCGAATACCCAGTACCCAATTATAGCTGTTCCCCAACCATCGCCATCAGATCCACCATCCGGCTGGAGTATCCAACCTCATTGTCGTACCAGGACATCACCTTGACCATATCGCCAATGGCATAGGTGGTCAGTCCGTCAACGATGGATGAAAGGGTAGACCCATTGTAGTCGGAAGATACCAGCGGCAATTCACTGAATCCGAGAATTCCGGACAGGGAAGTTTCGGATGCGGATTTCAATGCTTCGTTGACGTCTGATTCGGTGACCCCGGATTTTTCCAGGGTGGCTACCAGATCGACGATAGACACGTTGGGCGTGGGTACCCGTATGGCCAGGCCATTGAGTTTACCTTCCAGTTCCGGCAGCACCAGGGACACGGCCCTGGCCGCACCTGTGGTGGTCGGGATCATGGATAGAGCGGCTGCCCGGGCGCGACGAAGATCCTTGTGGGGAAAATCCAACAGGCGTTGATCCCCTGTGTAGGAGTGGATCGTTGTCATCAGCCCGTGTTTGATGCCGAAGTTTTCCAGCAGCACCTTGGCTACCGGGGCCAGACAGTTGGTGGTGCAGGATGCATTGGAAATGATCCTATGTTCTCTTGGATCATACTGGGTGTCATTGACGCCCATGACAATCGTGATGTCCGGATCTTTGGCCGGCGCTGAGATAACCACTTTACGGGCGCCGCCGGACAAATGCTTGGAGGCGCTCTCTGAATCCCGGAACAGTCCCGTGCATTCAGCCACGATGGAGGCCCCATGGTCACCCCAAGGGATCTGGGCCGGATCCTTGATGGATGTTATGGCCACCGGCGACCCGTCCACAGCGATGGCATTTTCTTCTGTGGTAATATTTCGATCGATAGCGCCATGGACCGAATCATAGGTGAGCAGATGTCCCATGGTTTTCGTGTCCATCAGATCATTTACGGCCACCACCGTGACGTCCGGATGGTTCAGGGCGGCCCGGAAGACCATTCGGCCGATCCGTCCAAACCCATTGATTCCTATCTTAATAGCCATTTTACCTCCTTCTACTCGCGCTTGTTTCCCCGCAGAATCCCGCTTGCCAGAGAAATGCTTTTTTTACCATAGGCTTCCAGAGTCGACGAAAGCTCTCTCAGATTACTCTTCCCGCGGCTGTTGACGGCCTTGATCAAAATTGGGAGGTTGACCCCTGAAATGACCTCGATTCGCCCTTCCTCCAGAAACGAATAACTGAGGTTGGAGGGGGTTCCTCCGAACATGTCGGTCATGATCAGAACGCCCCGGCGCTGATCCACAGACTTAATCGCTTCTGTGATTTTTACCCGGAGGCGTTCGGCTTTCTCGTTGAGATCGATGGATATCGCCGTGACCGACTCCGGCCGGGCTCCCAGAACAAATTCGGACGCCTCGATCAAGGCGTCACCGAGACTGCTGTGGGTAACGAGAACAATTCCAATCATTGAATCTTGCATCTCAATCCTTCGATTCTACCCGGCACCGGGAATCCCTGGACCCGGATTTCGGGATCTACGGACAACATGCGTCGAACGGGAAATGGTTTAATTTTGTCAACGATTCATGCAAGGCGCGTACTGGAATTGGGGTCGTCAAATTCCAGGATAGCGTCGTGGCAGGGGCATGGCTCGGATACGTCATCATATCCGGGCTACCGTTGGTGAATATCCCTGTGGTTCAGTTCAACACGATGTTCCACTTGGTTAAGGTGTTCAAATAATTGCCGTGCGATGACAACGGACCGATGACGGCCGCCTGTGCAACCCACGGCAATGGTCAGATACGCTTTCCCTTCCTTTTTATATAATGGCATCAGATAGTCAAGCAGGTTTAAAAATTTGTCTAAAAATAAGCGTGTTTGCCTGTTGTTCAAGACAAAAAATTGCACCGCTTCGGATTCGCCATCAAGGGGCTTGAGCTGTGGATCAAAATACGGATTTGGAAGGAACCGGACATCCATGATCAGGTCCGCTTCCCGGGGAGTACCGAATTTAAATCCGAAAGACATAATGTTTACCCGCATCGGTGCCAGCTCGGTGCTTTTCTGGGCGATGTCGTGAATCATGCTCTTTAAATCATGGACACTGGTATTGGAGGTGTCGATAACATAGTAAGCCTCACCTCGCAGCCCCTCGAGTTTTTCCTTTTCGGCCTCAATGGCCTCCGACAGGGTCCGACCTTCCATGGCCAGCGGATGCTGCCGCCGGCTTTGACTGTACCGTCGCAACAACGTGTCCCGGTCCGCCTCAAGAAAGACAATTTCAATGGGGTATCCCTTGCCCTGCAGCCGATCCAGGATGGCCTGATAGCTGCCCAATAATCCCTTTTCACGCAAGTCCATGACAAAGGCGAACCCGGCGGCATCCGATGCACCCTCCAGGGGCAGTTCAAGAAACTTGGGAAGCAGGGCTACCGGCATGTTGTCCACACAATAAAATCCGGCATCTTCCAGCGCGGCGATGGCCGTGCTCTTGCCGGATCCGGAACGCCCTGTGATGATGAGCAGGATGGGTAGGGCCAACGTATTCACCCGAAGAGGTTCATCTATCCATTATTCAAACAGGCCATTGTTCATCAGAAAGACAGTATGGATCCCGTCCCGCCCTGACGCGATGGATGCCGTCCCGACCTGCCTTCTATCTGCCGAATCGCTGATGCCGGGAGTGTATGGCATATTCTCCAGGTCTTGGCCAGGGATTTTGAAATGCGGAATCAATACATTGTACTGGATATTCTGGAAAAAGTGAATTCGTATCGGACGTGAAGAAACGGAAGGGGCCGGGACGCTAAAAATCTTCGTCCTCCTTCTTAATAATGTCATATATTTCGTCGCGATCGGTGGCCCGCATCAGCCTTTCCTTGAAAGGCTCGTTTTTGAGAATTCGGGATATCCGGGCCAGCAGTTTCAAGTGCAGCCCCGTCGAATTTTCCGGAGTGACCAGCAAAAAGAAGATGTATGTGGGGCGTCCGTCCATGGAGTCAAAATCCACACCCTTTCGGCTCAGCCCAAAGCCGAGAAGCAACGTATCGAGAGCCTTCAGTTTACCATGGGGGATACCGATACCGCCCCCGATTCCGGTGCTTCCCAATTGTTCCCGGTCCATCAATACGCGAACCAGTTCCTCCGGGGGCACATTGGCATGGGGCGCTATCGGCGTTACCAGTTCTTCGAGGACGCCCTTTTTATCCCGGGCCTCCAGGTTGGGCAAAATGGCATCCGGCTGTAGTACATCGAGTATTTTCATGCGTTAGGTAGTGGGTATTGGGTATTTGTGATCACCGCAAGGTTCAGGGTTCAAGGCTCGGGGTTCAAGGTTTGATTTTTGGTAATTTGTGATTTGTTATTTGAAATTTGGTATTTGAGCCGACCTTGATCGGCTTAGGTGATTGGTTGGATCAGGCAAAAATTTCCACCCTTGCGCCGGTACAGAACGTTGACCTGGCCGGACCGGGCATTGGTAAACACCAGGAAATCGTCATTGACCAGCTTTAGCTGCATTAACGCCTCTTCAACATCCATCGGTTTGTATTCGATACTTTCGACCATCAGTTCACCGGTGCTATCCTCCGGCTCCAGAGCCGATGCTTCGGTCATGGTCCCAAGTTCTTTGGCCTTGGAGCCGCCCCTCCGTTCCCGGATCTTCTCCTTGGATTTTTTGATTTGCACTTCCAGTTTATCCAGTACCATGTCGATGGCCGAATACATGTCTTCGGTTTCTTCCTTTCCGATAATGGTGAGACGATCGCCGTTGATACTGATCTCAGCGATATGCCGGAATTTTTCGACCGACAAAACGACGTTCGCCTCCGCCGGGTTGTATAGGTATTTATCAAATCGGTCCAGTTTTTCGCTGACATAGGCCTTTAAATGGTCAGACGGATCCAATTTTTTGAAGGTTACCGATGTTTGCATAGAGCGTCTCCCGTTAAATCTGTTTTCGTTTATTCGAGGGTAAAACCTTGAGCATCTCGCGGTACTTGGCGACGGTGCGCCGCGCGATGTCGATGTTCGAATCTTTTAGAATTTGGGCGATTTTGCTGTCGCTGTAAGGCTTTCGCGGATCCTCTTCCTCGATGATCTGCTTGATTTTGGCCATGACGCTGGCCGATGCCACGGCTCCGCCGTGCACACGGCTCATGGAACTGTTGAAAAAGTATTTCAGTTCGAAGATGCCCTGGGGCGTATAGGCGTATTTGTTGGTGGTGACCCGGCTGATGGTCGATTCATGCATGCCGATGTCCTGGGCCACATCCCGGAGTACCATCGGTTTCAGATGGGCAATGCCCTGTTCGAAGAATTCCCGCTGAAAACTGACGATACTCTCCATGACTTTGTAGATGGTCTTCTGGCGTTGGTGGATGCTCCGGATCAGCCAGGCGGCGGATCGCATCTTCTCCTGGATATAATCCTTGGCCTGTGTCGACACATTGCCGGTTCCGGTGATGGCCTCCTTGTAGAAGGAATTGACACGCAGTTTCGGCATGCCGTCGTCGTTGAGCATGATGACGAATTCGGCTTCCATTTTGTAGACGTAGATGTCGGGATTGATATAAACCGGTTCATCTTCGGAGAATTCCCGTCCCGGTCGGGGTTCAAGACCCTTGATGATGTTGACGGCCTGAACGACGGTGTCCATGTCAACTTTCAGGGCCTTGCAGATGGCTTTATAATTTTTATTTTCGAGATGATTGAGATGATTGGTGATGATTTCAGTAACCACTGTGTCATCCAAACCCAGGTGATGGGCCTGGATCAGCAGGCATTCGCTGATGTTCCTGGAACAGACGCCGACCGGATCAAAGGTCTGGAGGATGGCCAGAACCGCTTCCACCATTTTCTGGTGAGCGCCGCTCATGGTCACCAGTTCGTCGTATTCCATGTCCAGGTAGCCGTCCCGGTTCAGATTGCCGATAATCAGGCTTCCGACCCGCTCCTCCTCCTTGGAGGGCAGCGTCATCAGCAGCTGCCAGAGCAGATGATCACTTAACGACTTTTTGGCGGATACAAAGGTTTCGAAACGGGGGGTGTCCCGGCTTTCTGTTTCATAGGAGATTCGGCCGACCGAGTTGTATTCGTCGATATAGTTGCTCCAGTCGATATCCTCAGGCAGATTCTCTTTGATCTGGACCTCTTCGGCGGAGGGTGCGTCGGCGGCTGCTGTGTCGGTCTGCTGACTTTTCTGGTCTTCGGCTGCGGTCTCTTGAACTTCCTCCAGAGTAGGGTTCTCCTCCAACTCCTGACGGATCATATCCACCAGTTCCAGCCGCGACAGCTGCAGCAGCTTAATGGCCATCTGCAGCTGAGGCGTCATGATCAGCTGTTGGGTCAGTCGTAACTGTTGTCGGAGTTCGATTGCCATCCTATAGCCTGAATTCTTCCCCTAGATAGAATCGCCGGGCGGTTTCACTCGAGGCGATCTTTTCGGGAGAGCCGAATTCAATCACCTGACCATCATTTAATATATATGCGTGGTCGCAGACTTCAAGAGTTTCACGGACGTTGTGATCTGAAATCAAGATCCCGATTTCCCGGCTTTTCAGGTGTTCAATAATTTTCCGAATGTCCACCACCGCCAGTGGATCGATTCCCGCAAAGGGCTCGTCCAATAGTATGAATGCCGGATTGGTGGCCAGCGCCCTGGATATTTCCAGTCGCCGTCGTTCGCCTCCGGACAGAACACTGGCTTTTTGATCCGAGAGGCGCTTGATGCCCAGCTCCTCAAGGAGCAGGTCTGCGCGTCGCTCCCGATCCGTCCGTGTCAACGGCATGGTTTCCAGCACCGCCATGACATTTTGTCGAACCGTCAGCTTTCGAAAGATGGATGCCTCCTGGGGAAGGTAACCAATTCCCTTTCTCGCCCGGGTAAACATTGGGTTGTCCGTGATTTCTTCGCCGTCGAGAAGCACGCGCCCGTCATCCGGCCGGATCATCCCCACGGTCATGTAAAACGTCGTCGTTTTCCCGGCGCCGTTGGGACCCAGAAGCCCGACCACGGAGCCGCTTTCTACGCTAAGGCTTACCGAATTCACAACCGTTCGGCGATAATAGGTTTTGACCAGATTTTCGAGCTGCAGTGTTGTCATAGGGGTTCGAAAACCGGGTCAGGTGTTGCGTCGAAGGCCGGCTCCTGATTCATTCGTTTTTGCTCGAAGATCCTTCTCCCTCAGAGCTTGGTTCCGGAGGACGCTGCTCTTTATCGGCGTCTTCCGGATAGAAAACAGCCTCCACCTGCTGGGATTCGCCTCCGATGACGACCACTTGGCCGTCCTTTCGGCGGAGCGTAATTTTTTCTCCGACGATGTAGCTGCTACCGCTGCTCACCCGGGTGCCCTCTCCACTGAGAATGAACACCTGAGACCGAATATTGTATACTGCCTCCTGGGCGACTGCAAGTCTGTTTTCAAAACGGATGCGGACATTTCCAGAGGCCACAATTTTTTCCACCTGTGCTGCCAGCGTCTCCGGATCCGCCGAAGGCTGGCCTCCGGAGCCATAATACACTTTCAATCGATCCGACTCGATGACCGTGCCGCCCTGGGATGCCGTCACGTTGCCGATGAACTCCGCCACCTTGGACTGGTTGTCGGCGACCAGACTGTCCGAACGGATCTGAATCTTTTCCAGGGAGGGATCGGTCGCCGGGCTTGGAGCACCTTCCTGGGCAAAACCGCCCGAACCCCATAAAACGATAAGGACCGCGGCGGTCAGCCAGAACATGCTTCTCAGATTATATCGATAAACTACCATGAAGTGTTCCATGGACATGTCCTTCGAAGGAGATTCTGCGTTTGGGGATATCGTATCGCATGCGATCGGCTGTCAGTCGGACCTTCTCCCCGGATACTTCCACCGGACTTTCGGTGCGGATGACGCGCTGCTCATGACCGTAGCGCAGTTGTTCGGTCGTCATCAATAGCTGACCGCGTCGGATACGGATATTTCCCTCGATGGTCAGATTGTTGGTCTCGGTATCCAGCCGTCCCCGATCGGCGGACATATGAATTTCTTCGCCGTCCTCCAGAAAGAACGTAACCGCAAGGTTCAGCAACTGGGCGGTTTTCTCATCGCCGCTATATTGGGCTTCTTCGGCATTCAGACGCCACTCCGTGTAACCCTCCCGGGTGGCGGTATGTTTCAGGTTGCGGATAGTCAGTTCGGCGTTCGGCGCGACATCCGACAGAATGTCCTCGGGATTTCCGGATAGCCGACGGTACTCCATAAAAACGGCAATGACGGCTCCGATGCCGATCAGGACCGCCGCCATTAGAAACAGTTTTAACAGTCGTCTGGTATGTTTTGGGCTGCCCAGCATCAGTCCGCCATCTTTTTTAAGATGTCCTCCAAAAGGCCCTTGGCCTCCAGGATGGCCTCGCAAAGCTCCCGTACCGCCCCCCTGCCACCGGGTTGTTGTGTGACCATGTGGGCCATATCCCGTACCGCCGGATGGGCATCGGATACGGCAACGCGTAATCCGACCCGGGCCATGATGGCCATATCCGGCAGATCGTCTCCAACAAAACCAATTTGATCCCGTGTCAGGCCGGTTTCGGACATGACGCGCTCCAGCGCAACCGCTTTATCACCCACACCGTCCATGAGCCGGGAGATCCCCAGATTTTGGCAGCGATGTTTCAGCGCCTTCGACGATCGTCCGGTAATAAGACCGATCTCGATCCCAGCGTCCATGAGCAGTCGCATGCCGAGACCGTCTTTAGCGTTGAAGGCTTTTGTCTCCATTCCCTGATCGTCATAGATGATGCTGCCGTCGGTGAGGACGCCGTCCACGTCCAACAGCAGGAGCCGGATGCGTTTTAATCGGTCCTGGAGCTTCATGGGGGTGTCGGTCTGTCTGAAATGTTTTGAGAGGAGAGTACCGCGCGGATGGATATCAGTTCTTCCAAGAGGGGGTACAGGGAATCCAGATAAAGGGAGTTTGGACCGTCGCAGAGGGCATTTTCCGGATCAAAGTGAACCTCCATGAACACCGCATCGGCACTTGCCGCTACAGCCGCCCGGGCCAAGACAGGGGCGAACTCCCGCTGTCCGCCGGAGCTGGTTCCGGCACCACCCGGTGTATGGACGCTATGGGTGGCATCAAATACCACGGGATAGCCTGTTTGCTGCATGATCGGGATGCCGCGGAAATCGACCACCAGGTTGTTGTAACCGAACATGGTGCCCCGGTCGGTAATGAGGATGCGGTGGTTGCCCATGGCGGTGATCTTGCCGATCACGTTGGGAATGTCCCAGGGTGCCAGAAACTGTCCTTTCTTGATATTGATGGGTTTCCCGGTCCGGGCCACCTCCACGATAAAATCGGTCTGCCGGCATAAAAAGGCCGGGACCTGAATGACATCCAGAACCTGGGCCGCTGCATCGATCTCGGAGATCCGATGAACGTCGGACAACACCGGTACGCCCAGCTCCTTCCGGATTTGTCCCAGGATCTCTAAACCATCGCTTGCCCCAGGTCCCCGGAACGATTCTATGGATGTCCGATTGGCCTTATCGTAGGAGGCTTTGAAAATCAGCGGAAATTGGAGAGTGTCGGAGAGCCGCTTCAAATCCTGGGCGATCCGAAACGTGTTTTCAGCCGACTCGATCACGCAGGGCCCTGCAATAAACGCGAGAGGGCAGTCCTTTCCAATGGTGAATGACTCAATGTCTACCGGATGTGCCATGAGCCGATGACTTCCAATGTCGCAAAGTTAAAAATTGCTCAGATTTACGATATGTTACGAGCTTCATTTACCCTGCACCCCCGGAAAAGTCAAGTTGATAAAAAACCATTGCCTTGCCTATTTCGAACTGTTATTGTTTCGGGTCAATCCATCTGGAGGCACAATCCGTAACCCATTGAAAGATAAACAGAAAAGTTTGAAGTGGGGGCTGATTGCCACACTTTGTCTCATCCTTATCATACCCATCGGCTGGGGATTGCTGAAACGTTTTGAAGGTGAGAAACCTGGCAATGACCTCGTCCTGTCGAAACCCGTATTCGGATTGGCCCAGCCCATTTCCGTTACCATATCCGACAAAAAAACGGGGCTGCGGCGCATACGCATCGAGTGTATTCAAGGAAAAAAGCGCCATGTACTCCTGGCCCGGGATTTTCCGTCCACCGGTTTTTTCAAAAAAGGCCTCATCCGGGAAAAAAGTTTTATTGTAACATTTGAACCCCGGAAACTGGGGATTGCTGACGGAAATGCCCTTATCCGTTCCACGGTGTGGGATTTTTCCTGGCGTAACAGTCGTAATGGAAATGAGCAGGTTGTCGAGAAAGTCGTCCTTATCGACACCACACCCCCGGACATCCAGGTACTGACCCGAACGCACAATATCTCCCAGGGGGGTAGCAGCCTCATTATCTATCGTCTTTCGGAACACTGCCCTCGCAGCGGCGTCCATGTTGGAAATGAATTCTACCCGGGTGTCGGCGGCCAATTTGATGATCCGGCTGTGTATATGGCCATGTTTGCCCTGCGGATCGATCAGAACAGGGACACCAGTATTTATCTGGGCGCCTCCGACAGGGCCGGGAATACGAGCAGGGCCGCATTTCGGCATTACATCCGTCTCCAGCGGTTCCCCAAGGATAACATCCGGATTACCGACCGATTTCTGAAGCGAAAGCTTCCACAATTCGATGCCGAATTGACTTCAGTGGTCGACAAAAGTCCGGTGGACCAGTTTCTGTATATCAACCGTACCCTTCGGGCATCCGCCTATGAGACGCTTTCGGAGGCCATTGGCGACTCCCACCCGGGAATGTTATGGTCTGGGCCGTTTCTCCGTTTACCCGGATCCGCCCGCCAGTCGGGATTTGGCGACCGGCGGAGATATATACACAATGGACGCGAAATCGACCGCCAGTATCACCTGGGTGTGGATTTGGCCTCCATTCAACAGTCGCCGGTGCCGTCGGCGAATGATGGAAAAGTTGTCTTTACCGGTGACTTAAGCATTTACGGAAACAGTGTGGTGATCGACCATGGGCTCGGCCTGCAGTCCATGTACGCCCACCTGAGCCACATCGACGTGAAAGTGAACCAAAGCGTCGACAGGGGAGATATCATCGGTTATACCGGTAGCACCGGCCTGGCCGGAGGCGACCACCTCCATTTTGCCATGCTGGTTCAACGCACCTTCGTCAACCCCCTGGAATGGTGGGATGCGAAATGGATAGAAAACAACATCATGAGTAAAATCGCGACACAACAGGCAACGCGATGATCCCGGCCGCCGGAGAATGATCCCGGCCGGGCATATCGTTTCAGCAGGCGTAGCAGGGAGCGGCAGCCATGAAGAAAACCCACAAAGTCCAGAAGACCTACCAGGAAATCAACGACAAGATCCGATCCGGAGAGGTAGTGGTCGTCACGGCAGAGGAGATTATCGACATCGTGGCAGAAGAAGGCCCTGTGGAAGCGGCACGCCAGGTCGATGTCGTTACCACGGGTACGTTTGCGCCGATGTGTTCCAGCGGTGCATTCATCAATTTTGGACACACCACCCCGACCATAAAGGCATCCAAGGTGTGGTTCAACGATGTGCCCGCTTACAGTGGTGTGGCCGCCGTGGACTGCTATCTGGGGGCGACCGAACCCTGTGAAGATGATCCGCTGAATAAAGTCTGGCCGGGAGAATTCATCTATGGTGGGGGCCATGTTATCGAGGATCTGATATCCGGCAGGATCGTGCACCTACGAGCCGAGGCCTATGGCACGTCGTGTTATCCGAGCCGTGGTTTCGAAAAAGAGGTAACTCTCGACGATTTGCCCATGGCCACGCTCTGCAATCCCCGAAACGGGTACCAAAACTACAACTGCGCCGTCAATCTGACAAAGAAAACCATCTACACCTATATGGGGGCCCTGAAACCCAAAGCCAGCAATGCCAATTACTGTTCCGCGGGTCAGCTAAGCCCCTTGTTTAACGACCCATACTATCGAACCATCGGATTAGGGACTCGCATTTTCCTTGGCGGCGCCCAGGGATATGTGACCTGGCAAGGCACCCAGCACAATCCGAATGTGGACCGGACATCCAGAGGGGTTCCGATTCGGCCGGCGGGAACGCTCTGGGTTATGGGCGATCTGAAGCAAATGAGCCCTGAGTGGTTGCGCGGCCTTGCGCTTCAGGGGTATGGATGTTCTCTGGCTGTCGGTCTGGGTATCCCGATTCCGCTGCTGAACGAGGAAATCGCCGAAACGACCGGGATCTCCGACGAGGATATCGTCACCCAGGTGGTCGACTATGGCAACGATTATCCAAATGGGGTTTCCCGGAGCCTCGGTCAGGTCACCTATGCCGAGCTGAAAAGCGGAACCATCACCCTCAACGGCGAATCGGTGCAGACCGTGCCCCTGTCGAGTGTGGTAAAAGCCCGGGAGATCGCCGAACTGTTAAAAGAGAGCATCTCCAATGGCAGTTTTCTGCTGGGTGAGCCCCAGTTTACGCTGCCGTCGGTTCCCCATGACGGATAGAGAAGACAAGGCCATTCGTGCTTTCGTAGCATTGCCGCTGCCCGAGTCGGTTCGGAATCAGATCCGAAGTGCCCAGGAGGCGCTGAAAAATTATCGCCTCAACATCCGATGGGTGCGCCCGGAGAATATTCACCTGACCCTTAGATTTTTGGGAGACGTGAACCCGGCGGATGTGGAACGCCTCCACAAGGCCCTTGAACAGGCGACAGCGGATCGGGAGCCACTGGAACTTGTTGCAAAGGGTTTCGGGGTATTCCCGAACATCCGGAAACCGCGCGTGATCTGGATGGGTGTGGGCGGGGATACAGGCAAGCTCTTCGAATTACAGCGCCGAGTGGAAGAAGAACTGGCGCGTGTCGGCTTCCCTCCGGAATCCCGTCGGTTCAAGGCCCATTTGACCATGGGACGGAGCAAGGGGCGAATCCAGGGGACGCAATTGGTGAAAGCCTTCGAGGAACTGGAGGACTTTGCATCGCCGTTTACCGCGGGATCCGTCATTTTATATCAAAGCCGCTTGAGTCCCCGGGGGGCTCGATATACAAGGCTAAAGGAAATCCCCCTTTCTTGATCGTTCTGTGAAATTATCCCAAGGGGTGATTGTAAGGAATACACGATTCGGCACTTAGATTGAGTTCAATCTACCAGATGCAACTTAAGCAGTGCCCAGGAGAAGCTACCGCAAAAGATAACTGGTTGGAAAAATTTCACTTAAATATATTTTCAGCATACCGTATGCAAGGAGGAGACAATGGGCGGGTCAAATGACAAGCAGCGTGCCGTTGAATCGGCAATGACGCAGATCGAACGTCAATTTGGCAAGGGATCGATCATGAAACTGGGGAGTCGGCCCATTGTGGACGTGCCGACGATTTCCACTGGATCGATCGCTTTGGACCGGGCGCTCGGTGTCGGCGGACTGCCGAGGGGGCGTGTCATCGAAATCTTCGGGCCGGAGGCTTCCGGAAAAACAACACTGGCCCTTCATGCCGTTGCCGAGGCTCAAGAACAGGGCGGGATCGCGGCATTTATCGATGCCGAACATGCCCTGGACACGGTCTACGCCCGGAAACTCGGCGTCAATTGCGACGAACTGCTGGTGGCCCAGCCCGATACCGGGGAGCAGGCCCTTGAAATTGCTGATATGCTGGTTCGCAGCGGCGCCATTGATATCATGGTCATCGATTCGGTTGCCGCTCTGGTACCGAGGGCCGAAATCGAAGGGGAGATGGGGGATTCCCACATGGGGCTTCAGGCCCGGCTGATGTCCCAGGCGCTCCGAAAATTGACCGGAACCATCGGAAAAACCATGACGGCGGTTATTTTTATCAACCAGATCCGGATGAAAATCGGCATCGTATTTGGTAACCCGGAAACCACCACCGGCGGCAACGCCCTCAAATTCTACTCCTCCGTGCGTCTCGACATCCGCCGCACCGGCGCCATCAAAGACGGTCAGGAGGTCATCGGCAATCGAACCCGGGTGCGGGTCGTGAAAAACAAGATGGCGCCCCCCTTTAAAGATGCCGAGTTCGACATTATGTATGGTGAAGGCATCTCGAAAACGGGTGACCTGCTTGACATCGGCGTCGATGCGGGGATAATCGACAAGAGCGGCTCCTGGTATTCCTACAGCGGCGAGCGGATCGGCCAGGGCCGGGAAAACGTCAAACGATTCCTCAAGGACAACACCGACATCACCGATGAAGTGGCCGGCAAGGTGCGACAAGCCGTGGGTCTGGATGCCGCAGCAGAAGAAGCCCCAGAGGAAGGAACCGAAAAATAATCGCTGAGATTTTGGAGAACAACATGACCGGCAACGATGTACGGAGAAAATTTTTAGAGTATTTCGAAAAGCATGATCACCAGATTGTCCGGAGCTCGTCCCTGGTGCCCCACGATGACCCGACACTGCTGTTTGTCAATTCCGGGATGGTGCAGTTCAAACGGTTGTTTCTCGGAGAAGAAAAGCGCGGCTATTCCCGAGCGACGACATCCCAGAAATGCGTTCGGGCCGGGGGCAAGCACAACGATTTGGAAAACGTGGGGTACACGGCACGGCATCATACCTTCTTTGAGATGCTGGGCAATTTCTCCTTTGGGGATTACTTCAAGGAGAAGGCAATCGATTTCGGCTGGGACCTGCTGACCAACGGCTATGGCCTTCCCGAAGACAAACTCTGGGTGTCGATATTCCTGGACGATGACGAGGCTGCGGAAATCTGGCATCGGCAGATCGGGGTGCCGGAAGATCGCATCTTGCGATTTGGCGAAGAAGACAACTTTTGGGCCATGGGCGATACCGGACCGTGCGGCCCCTGCAGTGAAATCCATCTGGACCGCGGAGAAGCCTATGGATGCGGGAAACCCGATTGTGCTCTTGGGTGCGAGTGCGACCGATTCCTGGAGATCTGGAATCTGGTGTTCATGCAATTCAACCGGGATGCATCCGGAAAGATGACCCCTTTGCCGAAACCGAGCATCGACACGGGCCTTGGGCTGGAACGGATGGTGTCCATTCTCCAGGATGTACCCACCAATTACGACATCGACCTCATCGTACCGATTATTGAACGGGCCGAGGAATTGTCCGGGATTGATCGGAATGCCTCCCATGAGGCCGAGGTCGCCATGAAGGTCATCGCGGACCACTCACGGGCCGCGGCTTTTCTGATCGGAGACGGGATCCTGCCCTCGAATGAGGGACGGGGATACGTCCTGCGCCGGATCATGCGGCGGGCCATACGGTACGGAAGAAATATCGAACTCACCAAGCCCTTTCTCCATGAGACCGCAAAGGTTGTTTTCGATGTCATGAAACCCGAGTACCCGGAGCTTACCGAAGCCGAGGCGTTTATCACCAATGTTATTCAGAATGAAGAGCTTCGGTTTTCCGAGACCATCGACTACGGGTTAAAACTGCTCAATGAAACCCTTGAAGACATGAAAGCCAAGGACGAAACTGTCGTTCCAGGCGATGTTGTCTTTAAACTTTACGATACCTACGGCTTCCCCGTGGACATCGTCCAGGACGTGGTTCGGGATCAGGAGCTGGGTGTGGATATGGACGGCTTCAATGCCGCCATGGACCGTCAGCGGGAGCAGTCCCGACAGGTGTCGGCATTTGATGAAATCAGCGATGCGTACCGCACCCTGACCGCCGATGGGTTCAAATCCGAATTTCACGGGTACGACGGTATCGAGGCGGATTCCCAGGTCGTTCTGCTGGTATCCGATGGCAACGAGGTCACCGAGGTAGAAACCGGGTCCGCTGTCGATGTGGTTGCTGAAGCCACGCCATTTTATGGGGAATCCGGTGGCCAGGTGGGGGATGTCGGATTTATCGCGGGCCCGGAGGGGCAGATCGAGGTCACCGATACGGTCAAGGATCCCACCGGTCTGATTATCCACAAAGGCCGGGTGGTCAGGGGAAGGCTACGGACAGGAGAATCGGTCACCCTTAAGGTGGATGGAGAACAACGACGGGCCACGGCACTCAATCATACCGCCACCCATATTCTCCACGCCGCGCTGCGGAAGGTTCTCGGAGATCATATCAAACAGGCCGGATCTCTGGTCGCTCCGGACCGGCTGCGATTCGATTTTACCCACTTCTCCCAAGTGACTCCGGAAGAACTGGATCGCATCGAGTGGCTCGTCAACGAGAGGATCCGGGAGAATGTATCGGTGCAGATAGACGAAATGGATGCCGAAGACGCCTTTAAGTCCGGAGCCACGGCCCTGTTCGAAGAAAAATACGGGGATCGGGTGCGGGTCATTTCCCTGGCCGATTTCAGCAAAGAGCTTTGCGGCGGTACCCACACGGATCGCACCGGGAACATCGGATTATTCAAGATCGTTTCGGAATCGAGCGTCGCCTCCGGGGTCAGGCGTATGGAGGCCATCACCGGGAATGCGGCAGTGGAACAGGTGCAACGCACCAATCATATTGTCCGGGATGCCGCCCGAATGCTCAAAGAAACCCCGGATTCCCTAATGAAGAGACTGGAAGGGGTCATTGCCGGACAAAAAACCCAGGAAAAGGAAATCGAACGGCTCAAGGCCAAGATTGTTCAGCTTCAGGCGGATGAATCGGCCGACACGATTCAGAAAGTCAATGGCGTCAGTCTGCTGGTCAAGCGGGTGGCCGTGGATACGCCGGCGGCGCTGCGCGATCTGGCGGATCGCTACCGTGACAAGCTCAAATCCGGTGTGATTGTCCTGGGCAGTGCTGTCGACTCAAAAGTGCTGCTGATTGCGGTGGTCACCAAAGACCTGACCGATCGGTTCCATGCCGGAAACATCGTCAAGTTCATTGCTCCTGTTGTGGGGGGTGGCGGTGGCGGCCGGCCGGATATGGCCCAGGCCGGCGGATCGCAACCGGAAAATCTCGACCAGGCGCTCAAGAAGGCGGAAGAACTTCTTACTTCCTAAATACCGTTGAATGGTGTTTAGTGTCTAGTGTTTGGTGTTTTGGATCTGGCTCTTCTTTTTTGTTATTTGTGATTTGATATTTGTTATTTATTTGGTGTCAGTGGTCAGGTGTCAGAGGGCTGATGAAGGGTTTCAGTGTCGGGTTTCAGGTTTCAGGAAAAACTACTGAAGCCTGAAACCTCAAACCTCCACACGTACTATTTTTTAAAATGCGCAGCCGCCTTGTCGAAGGCCTTGCTCATCTGCTTCCAGGCATTTTCCGCACCGTCTTTGATATCTTCCCAGGCGTTGTCGCCGGCCACTTCAAGATCGACGATCTTTTCCTGTAATTCATCGCGCAGCTTTCGATACTCTTCCCGCTTCGCCTCATACTCCTTTCGAACATCGGCGCTTTCATGCTGGAGGTCGGCCTCGAACTTGTCGCGCTCCCGGCTCCAGCGGTAGTTCAGCTCATCGTACTGTTTTTTCATCTGCTCTAAATATTCATCTTTTTTTGCGGTCATGGGTTCTCTCCTTTTGGGATAAAGGTTCAAGGCTTGTCCGTCCGCCTGAGGCGGATAAACCTTTGGCGGATTCAAGGTTTCCAGCTTAAGGTTTCAGTATTCAGGTGTCGGGTGTCAGGATTCTTTGAGTTGTTTTTTGGAATTTGGATTTTGATTTTTGTTTGTGATTTGTGATTTGTTGTTTTTCGGGATTATGCACCATTTTAAGGGTATTCTCACGCAATGGTCTGAGTATGTAGGACCCTAAAGCCATTGTTTGCAGTTTTCCGAAGTTGGCGTCCT
>Ga0049114_1000134_pt1 | contig 17300 bp, 15 predicted proteins | sample WorMettanBELIZE2_FD_55211 | JGI IMG/M metagenome (GOLD analysis project Ga0049114, IMG submission 55211) | Marine gutless worms symbiont microbial communities from Max Planck institute for Marine Microbiology, Germany - Olavius tantulus BELIZE.2 | ecosystem: Host-associated > Annelida >... | reverse complement strand
CGAACACTGGCTTAACAACCGGCCAAGAAAATGCTTGAAATTCAAAACACCGCCGGAAGTCTTTAAGGCCGAGTGTTGCACTTAAACATTGAATGCAGGATCAATTATACAACGACTCCTATTGTTTTCAAAATGCGGGGCCATTTTCAGAGGATGGGAGGTTTCGGACAGATGGTCTTCAGGCGGCTTGTCTACGCTGTGATGAGCACAAGAAAGGCAAATTTGGAGTAATTTTAAGAGATTATTCCGGTAGCTGATAGGTGCCGTTCAGGCGATCGAGCATGTTATCGTATCGATGATCCAGATCGCTTAGCTTGTCCTTGTATTCTCGCTTGTTGATGTGACCGCTTCTCAACGCTTCGTCGAGGGCACGCCGCTCGTTTTCATACCAGCGGTCGGGATCGAAATTATAGGTCATGTGCTACACCCCCACGTCACGGATCTGAAGCGATACCCGTTTTTTCCCGCCCTCGGTGTCCTGCTTTCCCACTTCCCTGAAACCGTAGGATTCATGAAACCGCATCGACACCTCGTTGGGAGGCCGGAGGTTGTACTCGCAGGCGATCAGCGGAATACCCCGGGAAAAGGCGAATTGGCTCAGATCATCGTACAGCAGAGACGCAACACCTTTTCGTCTGGCATGCGACGATACGATAATCCGGTCGATGTAAGCAAAGCTTTCGTAGTGCTCCCGGAACCAGAGAAAATTGGGGCTGTCATAGGCGGCCAGGGGATCAAAGGCGAGGAGAAAGCCGCCCAATACTCCGGAAACCTCCGCGATCCGGGCATAGACAGAATCCGACAGCAAATAATCAAATTCTTCCAGCGAAACGGAACTGACATGGGGCAGACTATTCTGATTCAGCCGATGAAGTTCATGCCTGTCTGCTTCCGTGGCGTCCCGTATGTGGATTTGTTTCATAACGCTTAGGTATTGGGTATTCGGTACTCGGTATTTGGATTTCCTGGTAGAAAACTGCGAAAGGTATGGACTAGATGATTGGCCCTTGGACGGCTCCAAGCATAACCGTCGTCTTGTCGCCTTCTTTTTTCAGTTGAAGCCCGAATCCGGCGATGGTGACAGAAATGGGGCGACCAAAGAGAAAATCCAGGTGTTCCGGATCGGTCCCGGCCTTTTCCACCGACAGCTCCCGTGCGGCCGCATCGTAACGGATCATTTCCATAATCTGATCAGCGGCGTCCCCGTTACGGCCCCCCTGAATCTCCGATTTAAGATACCGGAGTTTCCGGTAATCGCAGGTATTTTCATGATCGATAATAAACTCCCAGAGACCCGCCACGGCACCCAGCAGATCCTGGCGGGTCAGCCGATCATGCGCGTACATGGCCTCGATTTCTCTGGTGTCCCAGCATTCCATGGCTCGGCATTCGGCCGGCCGGCCGTCGTATTTCCGGCATCGGCTTTCGTCTGAATCATAAAGAACACACCGCCAGTCGCGGCCGCTCCCCCGAAGCTTGATGATATCCGAGTCTGCATACAGCGTCGTCTCACGGATGGGATTGCGAATGATTTCTCCCGTCCGAATGGTATATAACAGCTTGATCGGCAGAACACCGCTCTCGACAAGGTTCTGGTCTTCCCGGTGCAGGGTGGGTCCACCCTTTTGGCAGCACGTCCCGCATCTTAGGCAGCCAGTTTTTTCTGAGGGGATTGTTTTTCCTTTGCTGGTCATGGTGTTGGGGATATTGCTGGTTGAGAAATACGAAACTCGAATTTCGAAATCCGAAACAAACTCAAATGACAAAGGACCAAAATCAAAAACGTCAACGGTAAAAACGACTTCATGATATTTCGGATTTCGGATTTCGTGCTTCGAATTTGAATATCATTCGGTATTACGTTGGTTCTCATAGGATTGATTAGGCCGTTTGCCGAAGGAACTCGGCAAGCGGCCTAAATTTTGGTTAACACGGGGTCAGAGACTCCTACTTACCCGCTCGTCCATCATCACACGGCTCCCCCTCATCACCGAGGCGGCTATGCTCGGCAGTTCCGGAAATCGTACAGGAATCCATGTCACCGGCGGATTTCGGATCGTCCGCAGCCACCTCCTCGGGCACTTCCGCCAGGGCCGGTTCTGCCACGGTCCATTCAGCCATCCGCTTGAGATGATCGTACCGCTCCTGGTACTGCTTTTCCAGCAGCGCGGTCAGCTCTTTGGACTCTTCCGGGAATGTTCGCTGTAGAGACGCGTATCGCACCTCGCCCGAGAGAAACTCTCTCAGACTGCCGTCCGGTTCCTTGGAATCCAGCGTGAAGGGATTCTTGTCTTCCTCGGATAGTTGTGGATTGTACCGAAACAGTGGCCAGTAACCGGAAGTCACCGCCAGCTTGGTTTGTTCCTGGGTTTTTCCCATACCTTTTTTGATGCCGTGATTGATACACGGTGCGTAAGCAAGGAGGAGCGACGGGCCATCGTAAGATTCAGCCTCCAGGATGGCTTTCATGGTTTGCTGCTTGTTGGCGCCCATACCGATGCTGGCCACATAGACGTACCCGTAGGACATAAACATGGCGGCCATGTCCTTTTTGGGGGTCTTCTTTCCCGAGAAGGCAAACTTTGCAACCGATCCGGTGGGTGTGGCCTTGGATGATTGCCCGCCGGTATTCGAGTAGACCTCCGTATCAAAGACGAAAACGTTGATATCTTCGCCGGACGCGAGCACATGGTCGATGCCGCCAAAGGCGATATCGTATGCCGCACCGTCGCCGGCAAAGATCCAGTAAGACTTTTTGGTAAACAGATTCGACGAGGCCGCGATCTGACTTAGCAACGGGTTTTCGCCGTTGGTGGGCAGAAGCGCCTTGAGCTGATCGCCGTAGGTCTTGGAACCTACCGGATCTTTCATGTTGTCGAGCCAGCCCTGCATGGCAGCTTTGAGTTCCTGGGAGATGTCCGTCTGGATCGCTTCTGTCATCAGGTCGGCCAGTTTACGCCGCTGCTGAAAGTGCCCGAGCAGCATGCCGTAGGTAAATTCCGCCGGATCCTCGAACAGGGAATTGCCCCAGGTCGGGCCGAATCCATCCTTGTTGACACAATAGGGCACCGACGGCGCGCTGCCACCCCAGATTGAGCTGCAGCCCGTGGCGTTTCCGATGATCATCCGGTCCCCGTAAAGCTGGGTGACCAGCTTGGCGTAGGGCGTCTCCCCGCATCCGGAACAGGCCCCGGAGAACTCGAGAAGCGGCTGGCAAAACTGGCTGCCCTTGACCGATGTCTTCTTTGCCAGGTCGTCGCGGACCGGCAGGGTCTCGGAGTAGGCCCGGAGCTCATCCTGGCCCACTTGGGTCTTGTACGGCTTCATGGCCAGGGCTTTTTTCTTCGAGGGACAAATGTCGGCACAGTTGCCGCAGCCCATACAGTCCATGGGGTAGACCTGGATCCGGAACTGGTAGCCCTTGAGTTCCTTTCCCACCGCCTTTTTGGCCTCGAAGCCGGCCGGAGCCGCCTGGACCTCTTCTTCGGTGAGCAGTACCGGACGGATGGACGCGTGGGGACAGACCATGGCGCACTGGTTGCACTGGATGCAGTTGTCCATGATCCATTCCGGCACGTTGATCGCCACACCCCGTTTTTCGTACTTCGTGGTGGCCACCGGGAAAATACCGTCCGGGGTAAACGCGCTGACCGGTAGCTTGTCGCCCTGCTGGGCCAGCATGGGACGCATCACGTTCTTGACAAAATCCGGCTCGTCCGCCTCTGCTGCGGCCGCTTCCGCTGCCGTGGCCCAGGACTCGGGGTAGTCGATCTTGACCAGGTTGTCCAGGGTGTTGTCGACGGCGGCAAAGTTCATATTGACGATATTTTCGCCCTTGGCACCGAACAGCTTCTGGATCTGATCCTTGAGATATGTGATGGCATCGTCCACCGGGATCACGTTGGCCAGTTTGAAAAAGGCCGTCTGCATGATCATGTTGATCCGGCCGCCGAGACCGATCTCGCTGGCAATTTTCACAGCGTCGATGTTGTAAAACTGGAGCTTCTTTTGGGCGATCGTCTGACGCATGGTTGCCGGCAGCTTTTCTTCCATCTCCTCCAGGGTCCAGCTCGAATTGAGCACAAAGGTGCCGCCGTCCTTGATCCCCTCCAGGACATCGTAGATGTTCACATAGTTGTCCTTATGGCAGGCAATGTAGTCGGCCGCATCGATCAGATAGGTCGACCGGATCGGCGTCTTGCCGAATCGCAGATGGGAGATGGTCACCCCGCCCGATTTTTTCGAGTCGTAGGAAAAATACGCCTGGGCGTACATGTCGGTGTTATCACCGATGATCTTGATGGCACTCTTGTTGGCGCCCACCGTCCCGTCCGCACCCAGACCCCAGAACTTGCACTGCACCGTGCCCTCGGGGGCCACATCAAATCCTTCTTCGACAGGTAGGGAGGTTCCGGTCACATCGTCCACAATGCCGACCGTAAAATGGTTCTTCGGCTCGTCGGCGGCAAGATTATCAAATACCGCCTTGGCCATACCGGGGTTGAACTCCTTGGAGCTCAGTCCATAGCGGCCGTTGATGATCAGAGGGGTCAGCTTGTGTTCCATAAACGAGGTGCAGACATCCAGATACAGCGGGTCCCCGATGGCGCCCCGCTCCTTGGTGCGGTCCAGCACCGCGATCCGTTGGACGGTTTTCGGGATGACCTTGAGCAGGTGCTCGACGGAAAATGGCCGGTATAGCCGGACCTTGACCAACCCGAGCTTCTGTCCCTGGCCGTTGAGGTAATCGATCACCTCTTCGAGGGTCTCACAGGAGGATGCCATGGAAATGACGATCCGATCGGCTTCCGGGTCGCCATAATAATCAAAGAGGTTGTAGGTCCGGCCGGTCAGTTGACTGACCTTGGCCATGTTGTCGGCCACGATTTCCGGAATCTTCAGCCAGTACGGATTGCCTGCCTCGATGTTCTGAAAATAAATGTCCGGGTTCTGTGCGGTGCCCCGCAGTTCCGGGGTTTCCGGATTAACGCCTCTGGCCCGAAAGCGGGCGACGGCCTCCCAGTTGACCAGTTTTGCCATGTCCTCGTAGTCGATCATTTCGACCTTCTGAATCTCGTGGGAGGTCCGGAATCCGTCAAAAAAGTGCAGAAACGGGACGCTGGCATCGATGGAAGACAGGTGGGCCACCAGACCCAGATCGATGGCTTCCTGAACGGAAGCCGACGCCAGCAAGGCGAATCCGGTCTGGCGAACGGCCATGACATCCTGGTGGTCACCGAAAATCGATAGGGCATGACCGGCCACCGCACGGGCCGTGACGTGAAACACGCCGGGCAGCAGTTCGCCGGCAATTTTGTACATGTTCGGAATCATTAAAAGCAGGCCCTGGGACGCGGTGTAGGTGCTGGTCAGGGCACCTGCGGCCAGGGATCCGTGAACAGCGGCGGCCGCACCGGCCTCGGACTGAAGCTGCCGGACCGTCACGGTTTGGCCGAAGACGTTCTTGAGCCCGCTTGCGGCCCACTCATCACAGAGTTCGCCGATGGGGGAGGAGGGGGTAATCGGATAAATTGCCGCAGCGTCGCTCAGAGCGTAGGCGACATGGGCGGCAGCGGTGTTACCGTCGATGGTTTTCATCTTTTTAGCCATAAAGCTACTCCTTAGAATATAAATTGCACAATTTTAATTTCCCGCCCGGACGGCGGGATTACATGATACATTCCGATTATGCAGAACCGCGAGTGGGGCCTTCGGGCGGTTTAAAACGTAGCCAAATGTCTGGTCGCGGAGAACCCAGAAAAAAATTATCAATAAGCGATACGGTTGGGTTTGTAAAGCTTAAAAATGGATACGGGCCGCTCCGGCCAAAAGATTGATAAATCACTGTATCATCGGCTTGCAGGAAGCTTTTTGCATCCTTATAGTATCGTTCGTATCAACGTTCCTCACGGATCATATTTGCAGTAGGGCAGGAATCCAATATCACCTGCAACCGCGACATGATCCAAAATACGTTATGAATTCCCATTTACATTGAGAGAGGTACGGCATGACCGACCAGACGTCCCGGGATAACCCATCGACGGCGGATATGATGGCGACGTGGATGAAAACAGCAACCGATTTTTGGGGAGCTATGGCCAAGGCTTGGCCGACAGCGGAGACGGGTTTCGACAAAGCGGCGGGAGCCGAATCCACCGGCCGGTTCCAGGAGATGTTGGCGTCTCATATGAACCTGTGGGACGCTGCCGCCAAGGCCATGAGCGAACCCGGCGCCATGGAAGCCGTGGTAAAAGGATTTCAAACGGCTCCGGACGTTTCAACGCGATTTTTCCAAACCAGCCTCTACGGTGTTGTCGAACTCCAGAAGCGTTGGACGGACCGGCTACAGAAAATCGGCGACACATCGGAGCCCTTCGATTTCAGTGATCTGGACAGCGAGTTTTTAAACCGGTGGACGGATACCTATAAGAAGGAGTTACAGCAATTTTTAAATATTCCTCAGCTGGGTCTCACCAAATTTTACCAGGAAAAGTTCAACAAAGCGGTGGACAAATACAACCTGTTTCAAGCCGCACAGGTTGAATTTCTTCAATTATTTTCGGTGCCGGTGGAGAAATCCTTTCGCGTCATGCAGGACAAACTGGCAAAAATCGCAGAAGAAGGTGACCTTCCGGAAGACCCCAAGTTTTACTACCAGATGTGGATCCGGACACTGGAAGGCCATTTTATGACGCTGTTTCAGTCCGGGGAATACACCGAAACCATGGGCAGGACGCTGGATGCCATGAATCAGTTTCTGTCCGCCCGCCAGGATGTTCTGGAAGATATGTTGCAAACCTTTCCCATCGTTACCTACAAAGATATGGACGAACTGTACAAGGAGATCTATCAGCTCAAGCGACGCATCCGAGAGTTGGAGCAATCCAGAGACTGATCACGCCCAGGATGGAATATAACCCGCAGGGGGAAGAAATGGAACGACCCAAGATACAAGTAGACCTTATCCTGTCAAAACTGGCAGAAGATGCGGAAAAGGCCCAAGCGCGAGCTCGGAAAGGATCCGATGTGCTTCTGGGTCCGCTGGAAACCGATATCGCCACAACACCTTACGATGTGGTTTATGAAGAAGACCGCATCAAACTCAAACACTATCGACCGGTTCGCGACCTTGAAATAAAGACGCCGCTTCTGGTGGTGTATGCCCTGATCAACCGGGAGACCATGCTTGATCTGCAGCCGGGGAGAAGCGTGGTGGAGAGCTTTCTGAATCTTGGTCTCGATGTATACATGATTGATTGGGGGTATCCCACCCGCAAAGATCGGTATCTGACCATCGACGACCACGTCAACGGCTATATGAACAATGTCGTGGATGTCATCCGGAGTCGTCACAAGGTTTCCAAGATTAATCTGATGGGGATATGCATGGGCGGGACCTTCTCGGTGATATACTCGGCCATGCACCCGGACAAGATAAAGAACCTGGTCACCACCGTGACCCCGACCAATTTCGATACGGACAAAGGTCTGCTGCACACGTGGATGCGGGCCGTCGAAGCGGATCAAATGGTGGAGACCTTCGGCAATATGCCCGGGGATCTCCTCAACTTCGGCTTTCTACTGCTCAACCCGGCGCGGCTCATGATCGACAAGTACGTCGGCTTTATGGAAAATATAGATAACAAGGCCTTTGTGGAAAATTTCATCCGCATGGAGAAATGGATATTTGACAGTCCGGACGTACCTGGGGAGACATTCCGTCAGTTCATAAACGACTGCTACAAGAAAAACCTACTCATACAAAGCAAATTGGAGGTTGGTGGGAAAACCGTGGATCTGAAGAACATCACCATGCCGCTACTGAATTTCTACGGGAAATTCGATCATCTCGTCCCTCCGGAGGCCTGTGAAAAGCTGACAAGCCAGGTAGGTAGCTCCGATACGGAAGATATTTGTCTGAAAACCGGGCATATCGGGATTTACGTCAGTTCCAAATGCCAGAAGGAATTTGCACCGAAAATCGCCTCCTGGCTGAAGGAACGGGAGCGACCCCCAAAAAAGAAAAAAAAGGTGCCCAAACGGAAAACCCTCAAGACCGCCGCAAAACAGACGAAGGTCCCCAAGACCGGAACAAACGCGCGGGCGAAATTATAACCCAAGGAGAGTATACGGATGGCAAAAAAACAAAAACCAGACTACTTCAAAACATTCTGCAGGGTCAGCAAGGCGTTCGGGTCGACACTGTCCAAGGAAAAGCTTCTCGATCTGGTCGTCGAGAGCGCCATAGAAACCATGGATGCGAAGGCAGCCTGCCTGTTCATGGCCGACGAAGAAAAAGATCTGTTCGTCCCCGTGGCCCAGAAGGGGCTTTCGGATAATTATCTGCACGCCAAGCCCCTGAGCGCAAAGAAGCTGGTTAGCGCGATCCTCAAGGGCGGTCACCTGCATATCAAGGACGCCACCACGGACCCGAGGGTGGAACACCATGAGATGAAAAAATCGGAGGGAATCGCATCTATTCTGGATGTTCCCGTGCTCGTGCGGGATAAGGCCATCGGTGTGCTGGCGCTCTATACGTCGGAACCGCGAGATTTCGACCAGGACGAAATCGACTTCCTTTCGGCGCTGGCCGATCAGGGCGGCGTGGCCATTGAGCAGGCTCGGCTAGTAAAGCGCATTCAACGAAATTCCGTACTCTTTCTGGACCTGGCATCGAGCATCAATTCGAGTCTCGATATCCAGCAGATCCTCCACATCCTCACCGCTGAGATCTGCCAGACGTTGGGCATGAAAGGGGCTTCCATACGGCTGATCAATGAGGAAACCGGAACGCTTGACCTGATCACCACCTATGGGCTCAGTGAAGAATTTTTGAACAAAGGTCCAGTCTATGCTGAAAAGAGTATCTCCGAGGCGTTGAAGGGTAAGAACGTTGTGATCGATGATGTCACCACCGACAAGCGCGTTCAGTACGGGAGCGAGATGGAAAAGGAGGGGATTGCGTCGATGCTCTGCGTTCCCATCATGTCCCGGGAAAACGTTGTCGGGGTGATGCGGCTTTTTTCCGCGGTGAAACGCGAGTTTCCTGCGGATGTTATTACGCTGGTGGAAGCTCTGGCGCACACGGGCGCGCTGGCCATCCAGAATGCATCCATGTTCCTGAAACTCCAGCAGGATAAGGAAGAGCTGGAACAGGATATCTGGGCACACCGGTCGTGGTTTTAGGTAAGGAACGTTTACCGCAGAGACGCAGAGAGCGCGAAGGATAATGAAAATCTTTAGTAGAAAGAACTCATTGTCACAGGTCGCGTGCTTTTCATTTGCCGCCCTCTCAGCGGCAAATGAAACAACATTACACCCTCAGCGTCCTCAGCGCCTCGAGTGTAGCGGGCGGTTCTAAAAGTGTTAGGAGAAAATAAATGATTGGAAAAACCATTGATCAACTGCGTGTCGGAGATTCAGCGGAGTTTTCAAAAACTGTTTCTGAATCGGATATCTACCTGTTTGCGGGAGTCACCGGGGATATGAATCCGGCCCACATCGATGAAGCCTATGCCAGCGGCACGTTTTTCAAAGGACGCATCGCCCATGGCATGTTGGGCGCTGGTTTTATATCGGCTGTTCTGGGTACCCGGCTGCCCGGTCCGGGGACGATCTATTTGAGCCAGTCTCTGGCGTTCAAGGCACCGGTGCACATCGGTGATACCGTAACCGCGCGTGTGGAAGTGGTGGAACTGATGGTCGAGAAGAATCGTGTCCGGCTTACCACCACATGCGCCGATCAGGCCGGAAAGATAGTCCTCGACGGCGAGGCTGTCGTTCTTGCGCCGAAGGGATAGGTCCGGAGTCCCCCGGCGTTTTGGGCCAGGGGGCTCCAAGACATCCGCCGCTGATCAAAAAGCCGGCGTTGTTGATCCGGCAGTGTCCCATCCGGCCGCTTTCACCCCTGTGATCCCAGTCGCAATCCCCCGTGAATAAAAAACACATCCCCGCTCAGGGCTTCGTTTCGGTAAAGCTCGCCCACCAGTGACGCGACCTCTTCAGGCTCGATCAATCGACCGATCGGGACTTGACCCACAATTTTATCCAGCACCTTTTGAGGCATACCCAGAAGAATCGGGGTTCCCACATATCCAGGGGCCACGGCCACGCAACGGATCTGTCCGGCCAGACCTCTGCGGAAGAACTCTGCGGTGATCACTTTGGGCATGACCGACATGGCGGCTTTGGTGGATGAGTAGTTGATCTGCCCCGCGGTTCCCAAAGACCCTGTGGAAGACACCAGACAAATGAGCCCCCTGCATTTGTGATTGATCATCCTTTCGGCGCACTCCCGAACCGTGAGGAAAACACCGGTCAGATTGATGTCGATGACTTTTTGAAACTGATCCAGGGGCATTTTGCGCTTGACTTGACCCGAGCTCCGATCCGTTGAGAGCATTAATCCGTCTGCGATGATTCCGGCGAATGGGGCCACCAGATTGATCTGACCAAAGGCGTCGATGGTGGCATCGGCCAGACGTCCACAGTCTTCTTCATTGGTGACATTGCAAAGAACGGTCTCCACCGGTCCGTCCAGGGATTCCTTTGCTGTGTTGAGTGCCTCTTCGGCCACATCGCCGAGGACGACTTTGCCGCCGTTTTCCAGCCAATAGCCGGCGAGTGACAGACCGATACCGCTGGCGCCACCGGTAATGACCGCTACTGAATCTTTGATTTCCAGCATGTCTCCCCTCCTTATCGTGTCGCGTTGCTGTTAGGTCACGCGGTCCTGCCGCTTTGGTTTAAGCCTGCGAACGTCTAAGTTGAAGCAACTTTTTATATTTGATTTTAAGGATGGATTCCAGGTTGGTGTCGGGGCACGTTAACCGTCTTTTTTTTCGGTTTCTTCGGCTGCGCCGGTAAAATAACGACCGAAGCTCTCGGTCAACTCTCGGAATTGGTCGCTCTGTACCTGGATCAATTCCTGAAACCCGCGCATGGTGTCACTCTGGGACAATCGGGACTCACTCAGTTCCAACCGAAGGTTGCGGATCGTTGATTCATGATCCGCTACCTTCGTCTGCAATGCGTCGAATTGCTTTTTTAAAGCGGTGTAGTCCGATTTGGGCACAACACCCATGGCGTCGAGGTACGCCCTGTATGCCTTCTGAAAAGAAGCTTCCGCGGTTTTCTTCAGCCCCGGATCAGCGGTGTCGGGAGATTCAAGACCATAAAACTTTAAAAACATGGCATTTAGATCCTGGAAGCCTTTCATCCCCTGTGCCATCCAACGGGACATGTCATCAATCTGTCGCTGGCCCTTGGCGGCGGACAAAAGCAGGTTGCCCCAGAATTCTAAAAATTGTTTATCCATTGAAATTCGATCCTCGAATTTATTTACCGGGCGTTTTGGCAGCCTTGGTCGCGCTTTTCTTGGTGGCTCTGGTCGTACTTTTTTTGGCGGTCTTGGTCGAGCGGTTCTTGGCCACCTTGGATGAGCTTTTCTTGGCAGCCGGTTTTTTGGTTTGTTTTTTTGTCCGTTTTTCCTCCAGGGCCTCTTCGAGGTCGAGCTGGAAGCGGACCGGTCCCCTGTAATTTTCCTCTCCGAAACGGGTATGCAGGGCGCACGCCGATTTGGGGTCCGACCAGGATGTGGCAATGGCCACATGGCCCTTCGGAAACGCAGAAACCTCTGCTTGGATGTGATTCACTGGCGCCAGGGCCGTCGGCGGTTCCACAAGGCTGTCGTGAAGCCCGTAGCAGATCAGCCACGGTATCTTTTTTTCGGCCAATCGGTGCAGATTCAGTTTCCGCCCAAAAAGGGTCACCGGCAGCGTTCCATCATCGGCAATCGGCTTATTGTAGGATGTAAAGCTCATCTTCGTGATTTCCATGGGAAGATCGTTCCGCTCATTATTCAGCCAGTAGTTCAAAGCGGCGGCCGTCTTGCTGATCTTGAAATCGGCGCTGTTCTGCCGGGCAAACATCATCAAATCCCTGTAGAACGCAGCGATTGGAGATTCGTCTTCAATACTTTTCAGCTTGTAGACCCACCCCATGAGTTTTCCGTCGGCAACGGTATTGCCGTTGGCAAGGATTTTGGTGCCGTATTCGAGATCGTTGAACCGCTGGGGCAGGTTAGCCAGAAATCCGGACAATCCTTCGCTTCGGGTCCCGTCCATGGGCGCCACACAGGTAATAAATGCGTCAACCAGTCCGTCGAGTTCTCCGGATAACAGATTGCACAACCCCGAGTATCCGCCCTGGCAGTATCCGTTCAGGGTGATCGGTTTGGCATGCCGTTCTCGAATGGCCTCACAGAACAGCCGCGTGTCCCTGGCATCGTCCTCTCCGGTCATCACCTGGAGCGCCTCGTTGGTTTGGATGTCTTTCAGTATCCGGATGTAGGTCGGAATGCCCTGGTTGGCAAAGCTGTGGGTATAACTTCGGTTGTCACCCGGCAGAAAAGCGAGAATATTGGCCCCAAGGACGTAAGGCGGCAGGATGAGAATCGGTTTGCCGGATTTCCGCACCTCAACATTTGGATCGGTCGGCAAGATCTGAAACAGACTAAACCGGTCTGTTTCAGCAACCTTGATGTCGTTGTCCCGTTCGAAGTGAAACCCGTATTCCGGTTCGATAGCCTGAATGGCCTCAGGATACCGGCGCGCCAGAAGATCCAGCAAGTCCGTCTTGCGCGTGATCAGCTTTTCCAGTCCTTCAGCATTTCCTGAAAGGACCCAGTCGGTAAGCGCTTCCGAAATCTTTCCGGATTCGAGTCGAACATATTCACAAAAGGCATTGACGGCACCGACAAGGGCCCTGTTTGTCAGATCCAGATTGAACCGTCCCAGTCCGGTATAATCCATCACCGTGTCCTGAATGCTGTTGACGCCGACCTTTCTGAGCTCGACGTCCCTAATGTAATTGGTGGCCAGCATGTAAGGAACCAGGAATTCGGTGGCATATCTGGAAAATGCAGAAATGCCGTTCTGGGGCACCGATACAAGGTAAGCAAGACCGGACACATACGCCTTGAAGGCTTTTTCCAAAGTATCGTTGGCGTTATTGGTGAATAGATCGGTTGGCATAGTCTGAAACCTCCATTGAAGGATTTTTTCAATCATATACTAACATTGGTTCGTTGTTACAACTTCTCTGTCCATCTTATCCAAAAATATCTCAGCTTTCAGTCCAAAAGGAGGCTATCATGCAGACCTGTAGGAAATGATGCAGCCGAAATGGGGTGATGAGCTGATTTCGGTCCTTGGAGGATAAAAAAAGGGTCGGCGACCCGGAGGTCGCCGACACGTTATCTACCATAACCCGGATCTGTCGCAGTCGACAATTACTCGGAGGGGCCGGCGAAGTACTCTTCGACCTTCCGGAAACTGTCATTGATCATCTTTTTGTAGTCTTCACGACCCTTTTTGTAGGCTTTGGCCCAATCGTCGATGGCTTTTCGTCCATCTTCCGGAAGCCAGGTGGCCTGATCCAGAAGAGCAGTCGCGGTGCGCTCTGCCTGTTCCTGAAGCATGACCATGGCATTGAACGTGTTTTCAAAAGCCACCTTGTTAAAATCGACCATTTGTTTCAAAAGTTGTTTCTGATCCATGAGTCCTCTCCTCCTATTGAGTTTGTGATGTTAATTTGCATCCGTGGTAAACAGCTTCTCGACAGCCTGAATGTTTTCATCCACGCATCGTTTCCATTCGGCACGACCCTGTTTGAAAGTCTGCCCCAGTTCCCGAAGGGCCTTCGCCCCTTCCTCAGGGATCCAGTAGGCGCTGTCCAGAGCCATGTTGGCGGCCCGCTCGGCCTGGTCCTGAACCGTGGTGAGGGCGTCGTAGGTGTTCTGGAACATGGTTTTTTGCATGTCAAAGACGGTTTTTGCCATTTTGTTGGTTTCCATGATACTGTTCACTCCTTTTGTTTTTGTTCTAGGTTTGGCCTTCTTTACAATTTTTTTGGGTTCCGGGGCCTGGCTCTTTGTGCTCTCTACCTTTGTTTTCGGGCCGGCGACCTTCGTTTTCGGGCTGGCCTTTTTTTCAGTGTTGTCCTGTTCCATGATGCCGATGTCTCCTCCTTTGGGTGATGGTGTTATGGATCGAATATAACCGGAAAACGGAACTTGTCAATAAAAATTTGTGCAATGCACAATTTTTTTTTATGTTTTTTTTTGTATAAAAATTTAATAATCAATATTTACATATTGTTTTCATTGATTATTATACATAACATCAATGATTATGGAAACCACTAGGGATCAAATTTTGTTGCAATTGCAAAATTTGCGCGATAGAATCCGAAGGGACAATTAACATGGCTGATACAGTTATTTTGAAAAAATATGCGAACCGCCGGCTGTACGACACCGAAGCCAGCACTTACGTGACGCTGCAGGAAGTTGCGGACATGATCCGGCAGGGGCGGCAGATTCAGGTGCTCGAAGCCAAGACAAAAGAAGACGTGACGGCCTTCATCCTGACGCAGATTATTCTCGAAGAGGCAAGAAAACAGAATGCGCTGCTACCGGTCCCGCTGCTCCACCTCATCATACAGTTCGGGGACAACCTGTTGGGTGATTTTTTCGACAGCTATCTTCAGCAGATCATCCATGCCTATCTTTCCCAGAAAGCGGCATTCGAAAATCAGTTCAAGGACTGGATTGGCATGGGGATGAATTTTTCGGAAATAGCCCAAAAAGGTGCAGGCGAGATGGGAGGGTTGAAATCCTTGTTTGAACTCAATCCGTTTCTCAAAACGCCACCCTCGGACAAGGAAAACACATAGACGCCAATTCCACAGCGGCGATTCCACCCAATACGGCATCGTCGACATAGAAAGGATAACCACATGGCGGAACAACCAATGGAAACCGATATGACGTGCCTGGCCGATCTTGTCGCATATGGCCTGGATACGACACAACGCACGGTTCTGTTGATGGATGTCATCCGCAAGCGCGGCAACAATTATCTGGAGCACCTGAGAAACGGCCAACCGCCGGTGCTGGCCTTTGATTATGAAATGGTTTTGGACGGCCGCACGCTGGATCGACCGGCGAATTTCGCGTTGGTGCGTATCCTGGATCGTCGCCGCACCGGCATGTCGGACCGGCGCCGAACCCCACGGGGAACCGATCGGCGGCACAAGGCCAGGATTGGCGAAGATGCGGCCGACGCCGTGAGACGTCCCATCGTCATTATCGACCCCCGGGCCGGACATGGTCCGGGCATCGGCGGCTCCAAACGGGATTCCCAGATCGGTATGGCGCTGGATGCGGGGCATCCGGTGTATTTCATGATTTTCTTTACCGATCCCATGCCGGAACAGACACTGGCCGATGTTCGCAACGCTCAGATCCGCTTTCTGGAAGAGGTGCAACGGCGACATTCCGATGCCCCCAAACCGGCGGTCATTGGAAATTGCCAGGGCGGATGGGCGGCCGCGTTGATTGGTGCGGAGAGACCCGATCTGGTGGGCCCCATGGTGTTTAACGGGTCACCGCTTTCCTATTGGGGCGGTGTGGCTGGGATCAACCCCATGCGATATAGCGGCGGGCTGGTCGGAGGCGTCTGGCTCAATTCGCTATTGAGCGATCTGGGTAACGGCAAGTTCGATGGGGCCCATCTAGTGGCAAACTTTGAAAATTTAAATCCGGCCAATACACTGTGGCAAAAACAGTACCACCTGTATGCCAATGTGGACACGGAGGAAAAGCGGTTTCTGGACTTCGAGAAATGGTGGGGCGGCTTCTATTTCATGACGGCAAATGAAATTCACACCATAGTGGACGGCCTTTTTGTGGGAAACAAGCTCGAGCGGGGAGAGTTCGTCCTGGAAGACGGCAGCGAAGTCGATCTAAAGCGAAACGACAATCCGGTGGTGGTATTTGCCTCCTTTGGCGATAATATCACCCCTCCCCAGCAGGCGTTTAACTGGATCGTCAAGACCTACGGGACCGTAGAAGAAATCAAGCGCCGCGGCCAGGTGATCGTAGGGATCGGCCATTCGAAAATCGGTCATCTGGGAATTTTCGTGTCGGCTAAAATTGCCAGAAAAGAACACAAAGAAATTATTGCCAGCTTCGATATGCTGAATCATCTGCCTCCCGGCCTATACGAAATGAAGATCAAGGAAGATCCGGAGGATCCCGGCGAGTATCTGGTCAGCTACACCGAAAAGACCATGGACGACATTCTGGCCCTGGATGACGGACTGGATGATGAACAGGCCTTCTATCCGGTGATGGCGATCTCCAACGCCAACGACACCCTGTATCGCATGTTTGTCGCTCCATGGGTCCGTTTGGCGGCGAATGATGTGACCGCCGGAATTCTAAAGCAATTACACCCACTCCGTTTGCAGCGGTATCTTTTCTCGGACCTGAATCCCTGGATGATACCCATCAACATGTGGGCATCGATGATCAAAAAGGACGACCGGCGGTGCCGGATCCGTGAAAACAACGGTTTTCGGAAAATGGAAACCCATAGTGCCAATGCCCTCTTCTATGCCTTGGACGCGTACCGCCACATGCAGGATCTCGCTTCCGAACAGTGGTTCAAGGCCATCTATGAAACGCCATGGATGCGATTCTTCCACCCGTTCGTCTCTACCAGAGAATTAAAAGCCGCAGAACAGCACCTGGAAGAACTCCGGCGCCGGGATGCCGATAAATGGCGCAAATTCATGGCCGTCGGCGGGTTCCCGGAAGCCATGATCCGAATCTTTTTTGCGGTCGCTTTTGCCGATCAGAAAATCCATCGTCACGGGTATGAACTGATGGGGAGAATGATCCAGGACAGCCGTCGGTTTCGGGGTATCCGGAGCGCAGAGCTGCAGCGTATCGTCCGTACTCAGGCGCGAATTCTCCAGACCGATACGGACGCGGCCATCGAGGCCCTGCCTGGGTTGCTGCCGTCCCGGAAGGATCGCAAAGAGGCCGCCACAATGCTCGAAAAGGGCATTGAAATGCTCGGCCGGGAATTAAAACCGCAAGAACAGGTGGTCGCGTCTCGGATCGCAGAGATCCTCAATGATTAGCCCAAGTACACCCTCTTTTACGCCCTGCCTTCCTGATCCGAAGACGGTGGGAGATCGAGACAGCGTTCGAATCCGATAAACGCGTTCTTCCGAAACGTCTTCGGGATCGGCTGTCCTGATCCGACACTCTTTGACCAGGGGCATATATCTTGCTAACAGAAATGATGCACGCCCGGGTCGCTCCGGATCTGTCGTATCCCGGATATAATTTTACGGGACTATGTACCAATTTAAGGCCAAAATGACCGGATCTGTCAAAGTGGTGGTGTAGGGTCTTCTCCCAGAAAGGAGAAGATACCATGAAT
>Ga0049114_1000133_pt1 | contig 17531 bp, 16 predicted proteins | sample WorMettanBELIZE2_FD_55211 | JGI IMG/M metagenome (GOLD analysis project Ga0049114, IMG submission 55211) | Marine gutless worms symbiont microbial communities from Max Planck institute for Marine Microbiology, Germany - Olavius tantulus BELIZE.2 | ecosystem: Host-associated > Annelida >... | reverse complement strand
TAAATCAAACACATACCACCTACAAGAAGGAGCTTAGTTCGCTCCTCACGCTGAGATTCCAAGTGTTCAGTAAATGTAACATTGTGCCAATATGAGGTATAATCATGTGATCAGTTCCTGGGTCAATTCCTTAGAGTCTCACTTGGTGTTCGGGCAGCTGGGCCGTGAAGGCGTTGAGGAAGCCGGAGACCCGGGCGGCGATGGCGATCATGATCGCACTCGCCGCCAGCAGCGCCAACTAGGCAGGTGTCCCGCGATGCATGAAATAGAACATGGTCAGGGCGGCGATGACGGCGATGAGGCCGGCGAGCAGAAAAGGGGTAATGAGCGAAGCGGCCGCATGCAGATCCGCGATCACCAGCACGAAGGCACCGGCGACCAACAAAAAGCGTGTCGCGGGGCTGAATTCGACGTTGGTTGTCATCGCCCTTTTCTCACTTGGGTAGTAGTGAATTTTCAAGTGGTAGAAATGCGGAACCACTATCGACGGCTGGGCGTTCCTACTCGAACCTTGACCCTCTACCCTCACTCGAACGACGGAACTCCGGACGCTAGCCACCACCTGCCGGCGGTCTTGCTGTAGCGTCACAGCTGCCGATCCAACACGGAACAACTCTAATCCGTGTATGATCATGATGATACGCCATCGGGTCGGCACGGACCAACGCTCGGTGTTCAAACCGTCCAACGGCCGAAAATCGCAGTCTTGTTCGTGTATAATCCGACACCCGAGTATGGAGGGACCGCGTACACCCCTGATGGATGATGGCTGAACCGCGCTATCTTCGATTCGATAACAACCCAAGGAATCTCCGAGCGGACAAGCAGCTTGAGCAGGGCTTCGGATCTAGGCTTCCAGGTAAAGCCCGGCGGTGAATTGCGCGGGCGTCTCCGGGTGCCCGGAGACAAATCGATCTCCCATCGGGCCATCATGCTCGGCGCAGTCACCGACGGGGTAACCCAGGTTTCCGGCTTTCTGGAAGGCGAAGATAGCCTGGCAACCCTCAGTGCCTTGCGCGCCATGGGGGTCCCTATGGAGGGGCCGGACAGCGGGTACGTGCGCATCGCGGGGGTCGGACTCGAGGGTCTACAGGCACCACGCTCGGATCTGGATCTGGGCAACTCCGGCACCTCCATGCGGTTGCTGGCCGGGTTGCTGGCTGGGCAGCAGTTCGCGACGACACTGGTGGGCGATTCCTCCTTGAGCAAACGGCCGATGCAGCGGGTTACGGAGCCTCTCGGGCGGATGGGCGCCCGGATCGAGGCTACGGACGCGGGCACCGCGCCACTGCGGATCACGCCGGTCGCTTCTCTGCGTCCGATCAGTTATGTGCTGCCTGTGGCCAGCGCCCAGGTAAAGTCCTGTCTATTGCTGGCCGGGCTCTATGCCGCGGGTGAGACCTGCGTCACGGAGCCGGCACCGACCCGGGACCACACCGAGCGGATGCTCGCGGCCTTCGGTTATCCGGTCCGCCGCGTCGGGTCGCGGGTTTATGTCACGGGGGGCGGACGGCTGTCCGCCTGCCGTCTCGATATTCCGGGGGATATCTCCTCCGCCGCTTTCTTTCTGGTGGGAGCGAGCATTGCCCCCGGCTCGAACCTGACCCTGGAGCATGTCGGGGTGAATCCGACTCGGATCGGGGTGCTGAATATCCTGCGTGCCATGGGTGCGGATATCGAGCTCATGAACCCACGGGATACCGGCGGCGAGCCGGTGGCGGATGTGCGAGTACGTGCGGCCCCGCTGCACGGTATTGTGATCCCGCGCGACCAGGTGCCGCTGGCGATCGACGAGTTTCCGGCCCTGTTCATTGCCGCCGCCTGTGCCCGGGGTGAGACTTTGCTGACCGGCGCGGAAGAGCTGCGGGTCAAGGAGAGCGACCGGATTCGGGTCATGGCAGAAGGTTTGGCGGCCATCGGGGTAGAGGTCGAGCCCCGCGCCAATGGTATCAGAATCCGCGGCGGCGGCTATGGCGGTGGCCGGGTGGACAGCAGCGGTGACCACCGCGTTGCCATGGCGTTTGCCGTCGCGGCCCTGCGGGCCAGGGTCCCCATCGAGGTTCGGGACTGCGCCAATGTAAATACCTCCTTCCCAGACTTTGCGGATCTGGCCGCCGAGGTTGGATTGGGCATCCAGGAAATCCGGGCGTGATGCCTGTCATCACCATCGACGGCCCATCAGGGACCGGCAAGGGCACCATCGCCGGTCTTCTGGCCCAGCGCTTAGGTTGGCACTGCCTGGACAGCGGCGCCCTCTATCGGGTGCTCGGTTTGGCCGCGCAACGCCGCGGGCTCGATCCGGACGTAGTGGAGATGCTGGCGACATTGGCTTCGACCATACAAGTGGAATTCCGGAACCGGCGTGTCTTTCTGGATGGCGAGGACGTATCCGAGGCCATCCGAACCGAAGCGGTGGGAAACGCCGCTTCCCAGGTGGCCGTTCACGGTGCCGTGCGTGAGCGGCTGCTGGCCCGGCAACGGGAGGCGGCACGCCCGCCTGGTCTGGTCGCCGACGGACGGGACATGGGAACTGTGGTCTTTCCGGACGCGCCCCTGAAGATCTTTCTGACGGCGAGTGCCGAAGAACGGGCCGAACGTCGTTATAACCAGTTGAAACAAAAGGGGTTGGATGTTAGCCTTTTTCCACTTGTCAGGAAGATTCGTGAGCGCGACGCGCGCGACGGCAGTCGTTCCGCGGCACCGCTGAAACTGCCCGCTGGGGCGCTGGTGGTGGACACCACCGCCATGACAATCTCGGAGGTGTTGGTCCGGGTCCTGGAAGCCGCGAAGTGCGCCTTCCAGGATGTGACCGATTAGCGTTCGGCCTGCTGTTTTTCGCCGATCGTTTTGGAGCCTGTCTGGCTTATGCGTTCGTAGCGGGAGATCGGGAGCAAAAGATGAGATTTTCCGCTCGATTGAGGTAATAGGGGCCTCTCTAACGAAATCGAGTGGAAAATCCGACCGATTGCCTCGATTCCGCACCGCCTCATTTCTGCAGGGAAACAGCCGTATGCAAGACAGGCGCTTAGTCGCGGGTAGCCGTCCCACACCGTCGGTTGCCCGTTCTCAACTGGCTCGTCGCTGGGCGGCAGGCCGTAAATTCAACTCCAGTGGCCCGGAAGGGGCAGGACGCTGCCTGCGTCAGGAAACCTTGAACCCATGACCGAAAGTTTTGCCAAACTCCTCGAAGAGAGTCTCTCCACTACCCAGCTGCAGCCCGGCACCATCGTCACCGGTACGGTGGTGGACATCACCTCCGATACGGTGGTCGTGAACGCCGGTCTGAAGTCGGAAGGTGTCATCCCCAAAAACCAATTTTTCGATGCCGAAGGTAGTCTGGAGGTTGCGGTCGGCGACGAAGTACAGGTCGCCCTCGATGCGGTCGAGGACGGCTCCGGCGCTACTCGTCTGTCGCGGGACAAGGCGAAGCGCCATGCGGTCTGGGAGTCTCTGGAAAATGCCTTCGAAGCGTCGGACCCTGTCAAGGGACTCATCAACGGCAAGGTCAAGGGTGGGTTCACGGTCGATCTGGGCAGTGTCCGCGCCTTTCTCCCTGGCTCCCTGGTGGACGTGCGTCCGGTACGCGATACCAGTTACCTGGAAGGTAAAGAGCTAGAATTCAAGATCATCAAGCTGGATCGTAAGCGCAACAATGTGGTGGTGTCCCGGCGTGCCGTGGTGGAAGAGGAGTACAGTGCCGAGCGTGAGGCCCTGCTCGAGCGGTTGGAGGAGGGCATAGAAATCAAGGGTATCGTAAAGAATTTGACGGATTACGGCGCCTTTCTCGATCTGGGGGGCATCGATGGTCTGCTGCATATCACGGACATGGCCTGGCGGCGGGTCAAGCACCCCTCGGAGGTAGTCGAGATCGGCGACGAGGTCACGGTCAAGGTGCTCAAGTTCGACCGCGAGCGCCAACGGGTCTCCCTCGGTCTTAAGCAGATGGGCGAGGATCCCTGGGTCAATATCTCCCGCCGTTATCCTGAGGGTACGCGGGTCTTCGGCAAGGTTACCAATACTGCCGATTATGGCTGCTTCGTAGAGATCGAGGAGGGTGTCGAGGGGCTGGTCCATGTCTCCGAGATGGACTGGACCAATAAGAACATCCACCCCAGCAAGGTTGTCACCCTGGGTGAAGAGGTGGAGGTGATGGTACTCGACATCGACGAGGAACGTCGTCGCATCTCCCTCGGCATCAAGCAATGTCGGATCAACCCCTGGGATGAGTTTGCTACCAACTACAAGAAGGGCGATCACATCAGTGGTAAGATCAAGTCCATCACGGACTTCGGTATCTTCATCGGCCTCGATGGGGGCATTGATGGTCTGGTGCACCTGTCGGATATTTCCTGGGACGAGTCCGGTGAGCAGTCCCTGCGCCGTTACCAGAAAGGCGATGAGCTCGAGACCGTGGTGCTGTCGGTCGATCCCGAGCGCGAACGTATCTCCCTCGGGGTAAAGCAGCTCGATAAGGATCCCTTTTCTTCCTTCGTCGCCCTCAACGAGAAGGGCAGTATCGTCACCGGAACCATCAAGGAAATGGACGCCAAGGGCGCGACCGTGGTCTTGGCCGACGGCGTCGAAGGCTACCTGCGCGCCTCCGAGATATCCCGCGATCGGGTCGAGGATGCTCGCGCGGTGCTCAAGGTCGACGACGAGATCAAGGCCAAATTTGTCGGCGTGGACCGTAAGAATCGCACCCTTTCGTTGTCCATCAAGGCCAAGGATATGGATGAGGAAAGCGCCGCCATCAAAGGATATGCTCGTGATGCCCAAGCCAGTACCGCCACCCTGGGCGACATCCTCAAGCAGCAGATGGAAGAAGATCAGAAAGATTGAATCCCCTGCCCGAACGAATGACCTGTGCGTATGGGGTATTGAATCTTGTCTGCAGGAAACGGGAGTGATGACAAAATCGGAGTTGATCGAGCTGCTCGTGGATGAGCAAGCGCATCACCTGGTCTACCAGGATGTGGAGCTGACTGTCCGTTGCATCCTGGAGCAAATGAGCAGTACCCTTGCTACCGGTGAACGTATCGAGATCCGCGGTTTCGGTAGCTTCTCCCTGCACTACCGCCCGCCGCGCATGGGACGTAATCCTAAGACGGGCGGTCCCGTTGCCTTGGCAGGCAAGTATGTTCCCCACTTCAAGCCCGGTAAGGATCTGCGCGATCGCGTCAATGCCACTTTCATGTCACAGCAGGCCCAGTCGGCCACAGCCGACCGGGAAGTGTCCAAGGAGGCGGACACCGCCGACGATGTTACTGGTAATTGAAAACAATCTGTAGAGCTGCGGCTCACCCTCCCGTAAGAGTAGAGAGATTCATCTTTCTTGATCCCCTCTCCCGGCGGGAGAGGGGACGAAGCCACTGGCCCTGGAGGTCATACGTTGGTTTCCTCCCTTTCCTGACCGGCATCGAATCCGTAATGCCGCTCTGCGACGGCTGTTGCCGAGGGATCTCGGATCAGTCTTCGTCCAGGAGCTCCAACCAGTGTACCACCGGCGTGTGAGTCGCGGCCTCCAGCTGGAGCTGACAACCGATGTTGGCGGTGGCGATGATGTCGGGTCCGCCCGATTCGAGCGCTACGACCTTGCGGTCCCTCAGTTGTCTTGAAAGCGTCGGCTGAGTCAGGGAATAGGTCCCGGCCGACCCGCAGCACAGGTGGGCTTCGGGTATGGGTGTGGGTACGAAACCGAGCCGGGTGAGGATGGGCTCCACTAGGTTATCGAGTCCTTGTCCATGTTGCAGGGTGCAGGGACAGTGGAAGGCAACCTTGCGGCCCCGGCCTGGCCGGCCCAGGGGCTCCAGATCCAGCTCGGTAAGTAGCTCGACCGGGTCCCGCGCCAGCGCCGCGACCTGTGCTGCCTTGTCCGCATAGCTTGCGTCCTGGCGCAGTAGCTCGCCGTACTCCTTGACCATAGCCCCACAACCGCTGGCGTTGATCAGGATCGCCTCGGCGCCGGCCTGGACCTGAGGCCACCAGGCATTGATGTTGCGACGCATGGCAGCAAGCCCTTCCGCCTGGGCGTTCAGATGATAGGCGGCGGCACCGCAGCAACCCGCCGCGGGCGCCCCGATCAGGTCGATCCCGAGCCGGCTCAGGACCCGGGCCGCAGCGGCGTTGGTGGCAGGGGTTGCCACCGACTGCACACAACCCGCGAGCACAAGCACCCGGCGCCTGCCGGCAGGGGCGGGCCAGGCCCCGGCCGGCCGGGGTGTCGGAACCTTGGCCTTGAGCGGCATCGGCAGCAGGGATTTGGCGAGTTTTCCCAGTCGCATCAGGGTGCCAAAGCGGGAGGGGTAAGGCACCAGCTTGACCAGGGCCCGGCGCAGCAGCTTCTCGCCCAGGGGCCGCTCCACTCGGCGCTCGACCAGACCGCGGCCGATGTCCACCAGGCGGGTATAGCGCACCCCGGAGGGGCAGGTGGTCTCGCAGGAACGGCAAGTGAGGCAGCGGTCCAGGTGGATCTGGGTGGTTCGGGTGGGCGTCCGGCCTTCCAGGACCTGCTTGATCTGATAGATGCGTCCTCGCGGTCCGTCCAGTTCGTCGCCCAGGAGCTGGTAGGTGGGACAGGTGGCAGTGCAAAAACCGCAATGGACACAAGCGCGCAGGATGGCGTCGGCCTCTTGGCCCTCAGGTGTTCGCAAGAATTCCGGAATGATTTCAGTTTGCATGTTTTTATGGATCCTGCTATCATGGATCGGGCGCGTTACGTGGTATTCTCGGTCCCGCGCCTGGCCCGATGCGGTTCACACCTCCTCATGGTGCCATCCTGAAGGATCTTCAAGGATCTTCTGCGCTCACCACATCCTACGCGTTCAGAGTTCGGCGTAGAGGCGCCCGGGATTGAGCAACCTTTTAGGATCGAACACCTGCTTGAGGTTGCGATGAATGCTCATCAGGGGCGGCAGCAACGGCTGGAAGACCTCGCTGTCCCGGTCACCGCCGCGGAAGCGAGTGGCGTGACCGCCGGCCACGACGGCCGCTGTGCGCACGGCCTGCATATCCAGCTCACCCTGGTACCAACGCTGTGCCCCGCCCCATTCAATGAGCTGCCGCCCCGGCAGATCCAAGTGCGGCGCCGCGGACGGCAGTGCTAAACGCCACAGATCCGCCTCACCGGTGAGAAAAGCGAAAAAATCGTGGCCCTGCTCGCGGATCCGGGTCTGCCAAAACTCGTCTTGATCCACGACGATCTCGCCCCCGATGGTCGCTGCCGTCTGGTCGACGGCCGCCTCGGCGCCGGCGAGGCGGACATAGAGCCGCTCGCCATCCCAGCAGGTGGCCGTGATGGGCAACGGGGTACCGGCCCAGGCATTCATCAGCCGGATGGCCTCGCTCGGGGGTTGTTCCTGCATCAGGGTCCGTTGTGCCGCGGGGGTTGGCATCACCTTCAGGCTCACATCCAGCAACAGACCCAAAGTACCGTAGGCGCCGGTCATGAGCCGGGAAAGGTCATAGCCTGCCACATTCTTCATCACCTCGCCGCCGAAACGCAGGACCTGGCCGCGTCCAGTAAGCACCCGGGCGCCTAGCACCAGGTCCCGCGCCGATCCGGCGTAGGGGCGGGCCGGTCCCGAAAGGCCGCAGGCGATGGTGCCGCCGAGGGTGGCATTCGGTCCTAAATGGGGCGGCTCGAACGGCATTACCTGACCCTGTTCCGCCAGGGTTGCCTCGAGGGTCTCCAGGGCTGTTCCACAGCGGGCCGTGATCACCAGTTCCTTGGGCTGATAGTTGACGATACCGGCGTGACCGGCCACCTCCAAGGGCTCTCCGGTCGGGGTACGGCCCAACCAACGCTTGGACCCGCCGCCACGGATTTCCAGCGGGGTACCGGATTCGAGGACGGCGAGTACCCGCGTTTGTAGTGCTTCGGTCAAGTCATTGTTCATGGTTTGGAATTCTGTTTGCGCTCAGAAAAAGGCCTTTAGAATCAGTACCACAATACCGCCGATGATCAATCCCGATATCCTCTTTCTGAATCGTCACTGCGAGCCTAAGAGGCTGTCTAAAAACTAACACATTGATTTTCGACTGGCTCCCCACGCTCCAGCGTGGGAGCAGATCCCGATGCTCCAGCATTGACTAGGCGCCTCGGTTGGCTACAGCCAACGCCGATCAGCACAGAGGAACTGAGTCCGCGGGAGCGGACAAAACGGCGTTTTCCTACGCTGGAGCGTGGGAACGAGCGCGAAATTTGCAGATTTTATTCATTAAATCAATATCTTAGTTTTTAGACAGCCTCTAAAGTGTTGCAAGGTCTAACGGGTACCGGATCGAACAGGGGTAGGAGCTTACCATACACCTCCCGAAGGAAATCGGAGAGTCCCGTCTTTCCACCACAGGTGACGAGTTCCTTAAGCGGTGTGTCTTGCAGGCAATCCTGTTCCCGACCCGGATCCGAAGCGACTAACTCCTTCAACACCTCCTTTATATCCCGCTCGGCAGCCTGATCAGAGCGCCGCCGGTCGCCACGTAGGCGCTGGGGCTTGTTGGGTCGGATCAAATCCCAAACGGCTCGTCACCTGCTCCAGGCGGCGGTTTTCGATAGCGGTCTAGGCCACAAAACCGTTGAGTATCCACGCCTCCCGCTCTGGATTTGCTGTCCCGATCAGGGTTGGGAAGCCGAGGCTCGGTGCCATCTCCTTCCACGCCTCCTCTAGCCCTATCCGGCGCTCTGGTTGGTTGTCCAAATCCCGGATCAAGACTAGCGCGCCGATCAGCGTTTCCCTGGCAACGACAATTGCGACAGCGAGCGCGAGCCGTGTTTTGCTGTGTGATCCGGCCCCAGTTTTTCCCATGGATCTTCACTGAGTGAGATTCGACATGTTGCCTTACATCACGCCATGCGGTGAATGGCGTATTCGCAGCCGATTCGAGTCGCTCGAAGGATCTCGTTCGTAGGCCATCAGGTGGGCGATGCTGGACGCCAGCCCATACCCGTCGAAATTGATTCTGGCGTCCGCGGCTCCCAAGTAGCTGGGTTCCGACAACCTGGTCGCGTCCAAGCGCAGATACACCACTGTTCCGGGCACTTCCTTCGCGTCGGCCAACCACTCAAGTGAAAAAAATCATTGAATTCATTAAGGTTGACACGCTCATCTACCAGTGGCCTGTCGTCGATACGGGCGAATACCTCCGAGCTACCCAGCTTGGCCAAAGTCGATTCGGCGTCCCCTTGAAGGGCTTGTGACACCAGATGAATCCCCTGGAGGACGCTGGTCTTGCCGGCCCCATTCGGCCCGACGAGTAGAGCCAGTTCCCCCAGGCGAATTGTCGTGTCGGCATAGTTCTTGAAATCGATTAGCCGTATCGAATTCAGCATTCAGGGTTCCTCGGTCGGTGGATGCCGTCCTGTCTGTGGATATCCTTATTCACTCTTTTTACTTCAATGAATGATAGTTTCATACTTATAACAGCATTTGGTCTCTTTTTCTGATCTTCCCGATTATCGAAAATAGAATGTACGATTATTTCGTTTTCTTCAACCGAGAACATGGAGAATGGAAACCGCCGAATCACGCATCCCCTAAAGAGTGAATAGTGTATCCGATACATTTCCGGATGTTCGGGAATTGACTTCACAGCATTTTCGACACGATCTAAAAATTCAAACCCAAGCCATCTTCTCTGTCTTTCGTACCACATAAAGGCGAGTTCCAAATCATCTTTCGTTCTCTCTTCGTTCTCTCCGTATAACGCAGTTTCATTTGTACTTATCACGTAGGGATTTATGTATCGATTGCCAATTATGAAATTCCAGCATACCATTTCTATATTCTTCGTACCTTTTATCGATCTCTTGTTTTGCTACTCCGGTATCGGTATCTCGGAATTACCGGCAGCAGTCGAGTCCCAAATGTCTTCGACGAGAAGCACTGCTCGGATAACTCCAATCTGTTGATTTCAGATTTGATTTTCTCTGGCCTCATTTAATCACCTCAATGGGATGTATTGGAATTCGGCACATGCCTTTGGTTAAATCGTCCTTGGAATCTCTAATTAGTTGAGCTGAGCACAGCTCCTTTTCCTTGGTTCCTGTCTCCGTATTTCTCCAGATCGCAAGACTCAAATACGGGTGGGGAGCCAACTCTTTTCTCGAGGAAGACTTTCACCCCACATACCCCTCAAATTCTGCTCGGCGCGATAACATCAAACACCGGCGGCGCGCGCCTTTGGCACGTCCGCTGGAGCTATTCGTTAGACAATTTCATTGTCCTATACAGAAAGATTCTTTGAATTGTAACTATAAATAGTGCGCCACCGAAGAACGCCCCAATCGTTGATACAACCACCAAAATCGCCAATATTTGGTTGCGCGATGTTCATTCCAGAACCAATGGTCTCTGAATAAGCATATAGCACACCAACAAGTATTGGTGAGAATATAAGGAACAAGCTGGCCACAACAGCGGAAAATAATAGGAAAGACTTATGTGGGCTGTATTTGTTCATCGGTGATCGTGCCTCAGGGTCCGGGCCCGTGAAGGGAGCTCGCGATACTCCGAACACCGGCGCGGCGTCGGTACGCCTTTGCCAGGATTCAGTAGCCCCTTCGGGTCGAAGGCCCGCTTGACCGCCAAGAATTGATCGAGCTCTTCCTTGGTAAACTGAAAGCACATCTGGCGGACCTTCTCGATTCCTACGCCGTGCTCGCCGGTGATGGTACCGCCGACCTCGACGCACAGCTCCAGGAGCTTGCCGCCTAACTCTTCGGTGCGCTCCAGTTCCCCGGGGTTGTTGGCATCGTAGAGGATCAGCGGATGCAGGTTGCCGTCGCCGGCATGGAAGACATTGACCACCGGCAGGCCGTATGCTTCCGAGAACTCCGCGGTGCGGCGCAGGACCTCGGGCAGCCGGCGCCGGGGGATGGTGCCGTCCATGCAGTAGTAGTCAGGGGCGAGCTGGCCCATGGCGGGGAAGGCGGCCTTGCGACCCTGCCAGAAGCGCAGGCGTTCCTGGTTGTCGCGGGCGGTTCGCACCTCGGTGGCACCACCGGCGAGCAACAGCTCCCGGACTTGGGCGATATGCGCGGCGACCTCTTGCTCGCTACCGTCCACCTCGCACAACAGGATGGCGGCAGCGTCGGTGGGATAACCGGCATGGATGAAGGCCTCGACGGCGGCGATGGCAGGGCTGTCCATCATCTCCAGGCCCGCTGGGATGATGCCGGCAGCGATGATGTCGCCCACGGCCTGCCCAGCCTTCTCCACATCGTCGTAAGCGGCCAACACGACTTGTGCCTGCTCAGGCACCGATAGGAGGCGGATGGTCACCTCGACCACGACGCCGAGCATCCCCTCGGACCCGATAAGCAGGGCCAGCAGATCGTAGCCCGGAGCGTCCGGGGCCAGGCCGCCGATCTCAATCAGCTCACCATCCACCGTCACCAGCTTGACCGCCAGCACGTTATGCACCGTCAGCCCGTACTTGAGACAGTGCACGCCACCGGAGTTTTCTGCCACATTGCCGCCGATGGTGCAGGCGATCTGCGAGGACGGGTCCGGGGCATAGTAGAGGCCGAATGGGGCCGCGGCCTCGGAGATGGCCAGGTTACGCACACCGGGTTGGACGCGCGCGGTACGGCCAATCCGGTCGATGTCCAGGATCCGGTTGAAGCGTGCCAGGCTGAGCAGGACGCCCTCGGCATGGGGCAGCGCACCGCCGGAAACCCCGGTTCCCGCACCTCTGGCGACCACCGGGATGTCGCGCTCATGACACAGGCGCATGATGCGCCGGACCTCTTCGAGGGTACGCGGCAACACCACCAGCAACGGAAGCTGCCGGTAGGCAGAGAGGGCATCGCATTCGTAGGGGCAGAGCTCTTCCTCCCGCGCCAGTACGGCGTCATCGGGCAGAAAGGTACGCAGCACGCGGAACAACTCGGTGCGGGCCGCAACTAGGGAAGGGTCGTGAAACGGTGGTTGTGGGGTATGGACCTGGCTCATTTGGGTAGCTTCGGATTGCGGGGATTTCAGTGATTGTCGGGGTGTGGCGCCGATGGATCCTTATTCAGTATATCCCAGTTGGCGGCTCTTTGTTCGAGCCGTTGGACACGTGCTTTCAGGTCCGTTACGTCCTCTTCCAAATTGCTCCACATGATTGGGTATGGAAGCGCTCGTGTTTGGCTTGGTCGAGGGCAATCTGACGCATGAATTTGCCGAGATCCTTAAGACCCTGTTCTACCCGTCCAAGACGTGAGTTGTTCTGATCCAACCGCTCATTGGTCTGGTCCAGCCGGTGATTAAAGTCTCCCCGCAGCTCCGTGATGCCGTCCCGGATTTGCTTCAGGATCTCGGTGGTAATATCGGTCGTCATGATTTCGTGTAGCCTGTTCTAATGGGCACGCTTCGCTTTGTGCATTTTATCAGGCTGCAGCGGTTCGGAAACCTCCGCGCAACCCGTAGGATGCGGTGAACGCGGTTCGTCATTACCGGGATGGCATTGGTGTCGGCCGCGAACCACATCTTTGACCGCTGGGCGTGCCCAGCTGGTTGGGCACGAGCTTATTCATCGATGCGGTTCGCGCCACCCGGCAGTGCCATCCTCAAGAATCTCCCGCGCTCACCGCATCCTAAGTTCTATGCTCGTTGCCCAACTACATCAGCCCCCCCCCTCGGCCGCACGATCTTGCCGCAACCCCACGACAACGGTGGCGAATCGGTCCGGATGTACCCGGCGATTGAAGGCAGCGCGGATCTGCTCGGCCCGTACCTCCAATACCCGCTGGCTGAAGCGGTCCAAGTAATCCAAGGGTAGACCGTAGAAGCCGATCACCGCGAGATAGCCGACGATCTTGCTATTGCTGGCGATCCGCAGCGGAAAACCGCCAGTGATGTGTTTTACCGCAGCCGCCAGCTCATCCTCCGTAGGTCCTTGTTCCCGGAAACGCCGTACCGTGTCCGTCAGCACCTTTCGAGCCTCGGTGGCCTGGTCGTTTTTGGTCTGCAGTCCCGTCAAAAAGGGACCACGCTCGGACAGGGGTAGAAAGTGGCTGTAGACGTGGTAGGACAGCCCCCGCTTCTCCCGTATCTCGTCCATGAGCAAGGAGACTACCCCGCTGCCACCGAGGATGTGATTACCCACATAGAGCAGAAAATAATCCGGATCGAGTCGCCGCATCCCCGGCTGTCCCACGAAGACGTGGGTCTGGGTCGATGGGAAGTCCAGGCGTTCCAGGATCGGGGCTGACAGCTCCGGCACCGGCGGCAACTCAGGCGGCAACTCGCCGGCGTCCAGGTCGGCCATGAGGCGTTCCGCAATATCCTGGGCCTGTTCCCGAGAAAGGGCCCCGACCATGGCGATGACCGCGTTGCCGGCTACATAGTAGCGACGGTGGAATGCCACTAGCTCCTCGCGCCGCAGGTGGCTTAATGTCTCCGGGGTCCCGGCGGGATCGGAGGCATAGGGGTGATCGCCGAAGATCTTACGATAGATCGCCTTCGAGCCGACGGTGCCCGGATCCTGCTCGTCCTGACGCAGGGCGACCAGGCGATTCTCGCGCACGCGCTCGAAATCGGCTTGTTTAAACCTAGGCTCGGACAGACTCTTGGCCACCGTCTCCAGAGCCTTATCCAGAGCGGACCCTTCGGTCAAGGTACGCAGCGACAGGGTAGCCATATCACGGTTAGCACTGGCGGAGAATTCTGCCCCGACGGACTCGATCCGTTCGGCGACGATATCTGCGTCCCACTCCCCCGCCCCCTGGGTCAACATATTCACGGTCAGGGAGGCTAGACCGGAGCGTTTGCCGTCCCGGGCGCTCCCGGCGTCGAACACCAGCCGGACGTCGAGCATCGGCAGATCCGGTGCGGCGACGAAGAGGACCCGCGCGCCCTTGGTGGTCTTCCAAGTCTCGATCTCGGGTCCCGCTTCGGCGGCACTCACAGCAGCGAGACCAAACAGGGCGCAGGCGATGGAAAAGAGGCGGATGTTGTCAGTGCGCATGGCCGGGTCCTCCCGCTGTCCTCGATGGCGGTTGTTTGCCATCCAGGGGTTGGGGCTCCAGCAGGGCCACCGTGAGCTGGTCCGCGATCAGGTATTTGCGCGCCACGGCCTGGATCTGTTCCGGGGTTATCCGGCTCAGCTGCGCGACGTACTGATCGACCAAGGGCCAACCCAGGCCTACGGTCTCCAGGCGTCCCAGCTGCATGGCCTGGTAAAAGACCGAGTCTTGCTCGTAGACCTTGTGGGCGATGAGCTGGGTGCGGATGCGCTTGAGCTCGGATGCCGCCACCAGCTTGCGCTGGACGCGCTCGATCTGGGTTCGGAAAGCCTGCTCGAGCGCTTCCAGGGTACGCCCCTGGGCGGGGGTGCCATCGATCAGGAACATTCCGGGCAGACGGGTAAAGGCACTGTAACCGGCACTTGCCGATGCGGCCACCCGCGTGCCGCGTACTAGCTCGCGGCTGAAACGGGCGCTGTTACCACCGTCGAGTACCGAGGCCAACATCTCCAGGGCATAGGGTTCCCAGGCCGCTTCGGCATGTCCCAGGGCGGTGGCCTTGTAGCCCAGGATCAGATAGGGCTCCTTAGCCGGCGCCTTGACCCGGATCCGTTTCTCGCCCCGTTGCACGGGCTCGCCCCGGACCTTTGGCGGCTGTATCTGCTTCGGCTCCAGGGGACCGAAGTGCTTCTCGGCCAGCTGAAAGACTGCTTTCGGCTCCAGGTCACCTACTACTATCAGGGTGGCGTTGTTCGGGGCGTACCACCTGTGGTACCAGTCCCGTAGATCAGCTACCTTCAGATACTCCAGGTCGCTGGCCCGGCCGACGATGGGAATCCGATAGGGGGATGCCTCGTAGGCCGTAGCGTTGAACTGCTCGAAGGTCAAGGATTCGGGGTCGTCCTCGGTACGCAGGCGGCGCTCTTCCTTGACCACCTCCAGCTCTTTGACGAATTCCTCCTCCGGCAGCGTGAGATTGCGCATCCGGTCGGCCTCCAGCTCGAAGGCGATCGCGAGTCGGTCTTTAGCCAAGATTTGATAATAGGCCGTGTAATCACGACCGGTGAAGGCGTTCTCCCTACCGCCGTTCTCTGCGATGATGTGCGAGAACTCACCGGGAGCGAGCCGCTTGGAACCCTTGAACATCATATGTTCCAGTACGTGGGAGATACCGGTCAGACCGCCGTGCTCATAGCTGGCCCCGACCTTGTACCAAACCTGGGAAGTGACGATCGGGGCCCGGTGATCGGGCTTTATCAATACCTTCAGTCCGTTGTCAAGCACCTTTTCGTGTACCTGTGAACCGGCCATGGCCAGGTGGGTGACCAGCACCCCGAGCATGATCAGGATCGATTTCATGGTGACTCCATAACGCAACCTACACCCACTACCCCCGCGTGGTCTGCTCGCACAGCGGGCCCTATGCTATTGACATACCCTACGGTTACGCTGGGAGTGGAGGGTAAAACTGTCCGGAATCCATCAAAAGCCTATGGATTTCCCAGTCTACCTGGGGAACGATGACATGTCCTACACGATACCATCTTTGACCTCCATGCTGGAGGCCCTTATCGCCACACCGTCCGTCAGCAGCGTCGATCCCGGCCTGGATCAGAGCAATCAGGTGGTAATCAATCTGCTGGCCGATTGGCTAGAGACGGCGGGATTTCGCACTGAGCTGGTGGAGGTACCGGGTCATTCGGGTAAGGTCAATTTGATTGCGACCTTGGGAACAGGACCCGGTGGGCTGGTGTTGGCGGGACACACGGATACGGTTCCCTACGACGCGCAACGCTGGAGCCACGACCCATTCCATCTCACGGAGGACAATGGTCGTCTCTATGGGCTCGGTACCAGTGATATGAAGTCCTTCCTCGGTATCGCCATCGAGGCGGCAAGGGGGCTCAGGGTGCAGGACCTGGGGCGGCCCCTGGCGATTCTAGCTACCGCGGACGAAGAGTCCTCTATGAGCGGTGCCCGGGCGTTGGCCCATGCAAGTCATCCTATCGGTCGCTATGCCGTGATCGGGGAGCCGACAGGGCTCAGCCCGGTGCGCCTGCACAAGGGGGTGATGGGGGAGGCGGTACGCCTCACGGGTCGGAGCGGCCATGCGAGTGAACCGAGCTTGGGCCGCAATGCCCTTGATGGTATGCAGGAGATTATGGGAGATCTCATGGCCTGGCGCGAGGAGCTCGAACGACGCTATCACCATCCTGCTTTTGCGTTGCCGAGCCCTACGCTCAACCTGGGCCATATCCATGGCGGCGACAATTTCAACCGCATCTGTGGCGACTGTGAGCTGCACCTGGACCTGCGGGTACTGCCGGGCATGAGGGCCGAAGACTTGCGCTCCGAGCTTGCGAGTCGGGTCGCGGCAATCGCCGGTCGCCGCGGACTTGAGTGGGAGGTAGAGCCCTTGTTCGCTAGTATCCCACCGGCTGAAACACCGCGAGAATCAGCCATCGTCGAGGCGGGAGAGATGCTCACCGGTCACGCGGCGGAGGCAGTGAGCTTCGGTACCGAGGCCCCCTTTTTCAATCAGCTGGGGATGGAGACCCTGATCCTCGGGCCAGGTAACCTGGCCCAGGCCCATCAACCGGACGAGTACCTGGAGGTTGGCCGTATTCCTCCGACCCTGGAGCTACTGCGGGGAATGATTCGTCATTTCTGCCGGGGTTAGGGCGTGTTGATATTCAGCGAACCGCATCAGCCAGGTAGCCAAGTCGATTGGGATGCGTCATGCCCGAAATCGAGTTCCCAATTTCGATCCCGACCCTGAAGTATCCCCACAAATCAGCCTTTCTGGCTCCCACGTTCCAGCGTGGGAACGAGCCAAGCGACAATTTATTGTTTTAGATCACAATAATCTGGGGATACATCAGGATCCCGACCCCGATTTCGGGTATAGCCCATCCCTCTCTTTACGTTTAACCAAACAGCTTCTCAAGCCTCGTATTCAGTCGCGCGCCGAGCATCTCCATAAACCTTGTGCGCCGGGTAGCGTTTCTCGTTTATGGAAATCTTGGTCTCCGCAGCAACGAGCAGGTCCAGTTCCAAACGCTCGGATAGGCGAACCAGATAGATCAGGATATCGGCCATCTCATAGGCGACTTCCTGTTTCTTCTCGGGGGCGAGCGAGGCACTTTGCGCTTCGGTCAACCACTGGAAGTGCTCGAGCAACTCGCCGCACTCCCCGGCTAGGGCCATCGCAAGGTTCTTCGGAGAATGAAACCGTTCCCAATCGCGCTCCCGCGCGAAGTTCAAGAGGCGTCGATTCAACCTTTTCAAACTGTCTTCAGGCATATTTCCGGGCTCCTCGCCGGCGGAATCGAACCACTGTGTTTGTTTCACCCTGTGGCTGATCTCGAGATCGCCGGCTCCAAGTTCTATTCGAGATAGCTTACGATAGCTTGCACAGTCTCGGTGGCGATCAATATTGTGAGACCTTTGCGCGAGGCGTAAACTTCCAATTTATTAAGCCTCCCGTTTTTTCAATCAACCGGCTGGTCGTTATTTGTTCGAAAAAACCTGAATTCATCTGCCTTTTGACTGATTCCGGGTATTTCCCGCGCTGTTTTCCTTA
>Ga0049114_1000132_pt1 | contig 17630 bp, 21 predicted proteins | sample WorMettanBELIZE2_FD_55211 | JGI IMG/M metagenome (GOLD analysis project Ga0049114, IMG submission 55211) | Marine gutless worms symbiont microbial communities from Max Planck institute for Marine Microbiology, Germany - Olavius tantulus BELIZE.2 | ecosystem: Host-associated > Annelida >... | reverse complement strand
TCTGCGCTTAGGTGTCGATAGGTTTTTGGCATAATATCGCGTCATATCGCGAAAGCCTTAAAACCTAAAAGTGTTGCACTTACTTATTGAACTGGGGAAATCGATTTCCATGGTGCAATCGAATTTTTCGGAAGTCGCTTTTACGATACGGGCCAGTACTTCAACGTTGGTATCTTCGAATGTGATGGGCACGATGGGACTCATGGTTGTCTCCGCTTGGTTTTCGGTTCTAAGATACGATCGTTTGGTTTCCGCTTAGTGAACAAAGCAAGATGGATGCCAAACCACCATCGTATTGAAACGAGATTTTTTTTAATATGATCCCGATGGGTTGGACAGGGTCTGAGTGCCCATTCAGAAAGGACACAGCCCCGATCACCCCTAAAATCCGACGAAAATGTAGGATTTTTCAGGCGACAGCAAAAACCGTATAATATTCAGCCGGTTAAGGGAGTTAACCATCTCTGAACCGGAGCCTCTGAGCAAGTCCGGAGCGGTGAAATCCGGCTTGGATCAACCGTGGAAAGGTAGAAATATATGAGTGTTATCATTGATTTATCAATATTCCCCATAGGCAAGGGCGAAAGTGTCAGTCAGAATGTGGCCCTCGCGGTGGGAGTGATACGGGAAAGCGGTTTGACACATCAGACCCACGCCATGGGCACTCTCATCGAAGGAGATTTGGATGATGTGATGGGTGTCGTGCAACGCTGCTTCACTGCAATGACAGAAGCCAGCGATCGCGTTTATATGACCGTGAAGGCGGATTACCGTAAAGGCCCCTTGGGACGTATGAACGGCAAGTTGCGGTCTCTCGAATCTAAATTGTCCTGATCCGGACGGAGGCACGGGCAAGATGTCGGAACTAAGGAAACTCACGGGTATCGAAAAAAGCTGGGTCCTATATGATGTGGCCAATTCGGCATTCATCCTGATTGTTGTGACGACGGTCATGCCTTTATTTTTCAAGGACTTTGCCGCCCAGGGGATGGGAAATGCCGTGACCACGGCCAATTGGGGATTTGCCAATTCCGCCGCTTCCCTGCTGCTGGCCGTGTTAGCCCCGGTGCTGGGTACCATTGCCGATTACGAGGGTCTAAAAAAGAAATTTCTGGTCTTTTTTCTGCTTCTGGGGATCGTGTTCACCTTGCTGCTGACCACCGTCGGTCCCGGGCGCTGGCTTTATTGTCTCATCCTGTTTGTGGTGGCCCGAATCGGGTTCGCCGGGGCCAACCTGTTTTACGACGCCTTCCTGGTGGATGTTACAGATTCCGAACGCATGGATTGGGTTTCCGCCAATGGGTACGCCTGGGGGTATATCGGCAGTGTGGTGCCGTTTCTGGCGGTGATCGGCCTCATCATAGTTGGGATGAACGCCGAAGGCGGGGGCGCCATTCCGGAACTCTCCGCGAAGATCGGCTTTGTAATTGTGGCACTATGGTGGCTGGTGTTCTCGATTCCTTTGATGCGAAACGTCCATCAGCGGCATTTTATTCCTTCGGAACCCCGACCGATTCGCAGCAGTTTTCGCCGTTTGTGGGATACCTTTCGGGAGATACGGCGCCATCGGCGGGCTTTTGTGTTTCTGATCGCTTACTTTTTTTATATCGACGGTGTGGACACGGTCATTACCATGGCCACCTCCTATGGTCGGGACCTGGGATTCGGGGTGCCCATCCTGATCGGTGTGGTACTCATGATACAAATCGTCGCATTTCCGTTTGCCCTGGTATATGGGCGGCTGGCCGGAGTGTTTGGTACCCGTCGCATGCTGTTTGTTGGAATTGCCGTCTATGTGGTGATTACCCTGGGCAGCTACTTGATGCCGGAATTGCCGACCATGAAACTCAAGGCGGCGGCGTTCTGGGCTCTAGCGTTTCTGGTGGCCACATCCATGGACGGCATCCAGGCCCTCAGTCGGTCCTTTTTCGGCCGACTGATTCCCCCGGAGCGAAGTGCCGAATTCTTTGGTTTCTATAATATATTCGGAAAGTTTGCTACCATTATCGGGCCGTTTTTAATGGGTGTTATCAGTCGTATGACCGGTGATTCCCGGTATGGCATATTGAGCATTCTGATTCTGTTTGTCGATGGCGGCGCGACGCTGATGATGGTGCCCACGTCAAAACCGGTCTCCCCGGACGCTGGCTCGGGACCAGGGAAAACTTAGCGTGTCGCATCCCTGCGGGTATCACAGAAACGCAAAGGAGACTCCATGGCAGATCCCTGGCGATGGATTGCATTCAGAATCGACTCTCATTGAATTCTTACAATTTCCTGTTATGATGTGAACGTTGAAAATGGTCCTATTCTGTGATTATATACCCGTGAACCTTAAGAATGAATAGGGGTTCTATGAAAGAAGCCGACTATACATCGGTTCGTAACGGTTCGAATACTCAAAAACTGATTGATCTCAAATCCTCCGCTGACTCGCTTTCCGTCGGCCCATTGATCTCAATATTTCGCGGACCGATCGAAAAAGCGCTCTCCCTCAGCCTCCTCAATCAATACTATCCGCACTATCTCAAGCGTCTGGACCAGGACCCGGGTCATCCCGAGGCCTGCTTCCAATCGGCCCTGAAGACCATGAATGTTCGGATCCGGATCGATCCCCAGGATCTGGATCGCATTCCCCAAAAGGGGCCTTTGGTGGTGGTTTCTAACCACCCGTTTGGCGGTATTGAAGGGGTCATTCTGGGCAAGATCCTGCTGGAAACCCGATCGGATGTCCGCATCTTGGCCAATTCCCTGTTAAAACATGTCGCCGGGATTGGAGATTTTACCATTCCCGTGGATCCCTTTGAAGAACGCCAAACCGCTCGGGGAAACCTGAAGGGGTTGAAAGATGCCCTGCGCTGGCTCAAAAATGGCGGGGTCCTGGCAACCTTCCCGGCCGGTGAGGTCGCCAGTTTTGATATCCGCCGGCGCCGTGTGATCGATCCGCCGTGGAGCTCCCATTTGGGCGGTATCGTTCGGCGGGCCCAGGCCGCTGTCCTGCCGGTCTATTTTCCGGGGAAAAACGGCTGGTTCTTCCAATGTATGGGCCTGATACACCCAAGGTTGAGAACAGCTCTGCTGGCCCGGGAGTTTATGAACAAAATGAACCGGGAGATCACGGTGACCATCGGCCGGGCCATTCCACGGCAGAAACTGAAGCGTTTTGAGAATGACACGGATCTCATCCATTTCCTGAGACTCAACACCGATATTCTCAGAAATCGCCGTAAACATCCGTTGAAGCGTCTCTCCAACAGGGTCATCCCAAAACCCGGCGGTCGCCAGAAGCTTGCGGTGATACCGCCGGTGGATACCGGATTGCTCGAAACAGAAGTGCGTCGTCTGCCCCCGGATCAGTTACTCGTGGAAAACCGGGAGCTAGCGGTTTATGTCGCTGGATCCGAACAGATCCCCAATGTGCTTACCGAAATCGGTCGTCTTCGGGAGATTACCTTCCGGGAGGTGGAGGAAGGCACCGGCGAAGCCGTGGACATCGACCGTTACGATGCGTATTACATGCATCTGTTTTTATGGAACCACGAGCGCAAAGAATTGGTCGGTGCCTATCGGCTCGGTTTGGCCGATCAGATACTCGAATCCCACGGGAAGAGGGGTTTGTATACGAGTACATTATTTCGGTACAAGCCGGAATTCGTGCAACGGCTGACCCATGCGATCGAGTTCGGACGTTCTTTTATCCGGACCGAATACCAGAAAAAATTCAACAGCCTGATGCTCCTGTGGAAAGGGATCGGTGAATTTGTGGGTCGTCACCCCCGCTACCACATCCTCTTTGGGGCCGTCAGTATCAGCAAGGATTACCACAAGGTTTCCAAGAACCTGATGATACGGTTTCTCAAAGAGCGAAAATCCGACCACTCCCTCTCCCGTCTGGTGACGCCTCGGAAGCCCTATCGATCTCGGCGATTGTCCGGCATCAGCGCACAAACGCTGACCACTTCCATCCAGGATCTGGATGACGTTTCCCTCCTGGTGTCCGAGATTGAAAAGGATGGAAAAGGGATTCCGATCCTGCTGAGGCAATACCTGAAACTGAACGGACGTTTGCTCTCCTTTAATGTCGACAAGTCCTTCTCGGATGTAGTGGATGGATTGTTCATGGTGGATCTGTTTGAGACCGGAGAGCGTCTCATGAAGCGGTTTATGGGCGCAGAGGGCTATCGACGGTTTTCGGAGGTCAATGCCCGGGCTCTGGCGGAAAGGCAGGCAGGTCGGCAGCGGAAAATCGCATAAAAAAAGTTCTCAACGCTTTTCGTTCAGATAATAAGCCCGCCTGTTACGGCGGGCTTTTCCGTTTCGAGCAGGGGTGCTCCAGCAAATTCTGGTATTCCGATCCAAGCTCCCTCACGAGGTCCTTTTGCGGAGAAATCCGATTCATGGATCTCCACTCTGCGGTCAATTTGAAACTATGATGGCAACCGGGATCACCAACGCGCTAGTGTTCCATTTTTTTAAACGACTCCTTCGGAAAAAAGCAATAGGGGCATTCGTCCGGCGCCTCCTTGCCGTAATGCACATATCCGCACATGCGGCACCGCCAGACACTTTGATCCGCATCGAGCTGATCGGGGTCTTGGTCGATGTGCAAGGGTAACTCATCCAGGGACGGCATTGCCGATGTGTAATTGCCAAGCAGGTGGCCGGCCACGATCATCCGCTGGACTTCACTGGTTCCCTCGTAGATTCGGAGCAAACGGACATCCCGAAGAAGTTTTTAAATGGGAAACATTTTGGTGTAGCCGTAGCCGGCAAACACCTGAAGCGCCTCGTTGACAACCTCCAGGGCGGCTTCGCTGGCATAGAATTTCGCAATGGACGCACTGATGGTCGGATCCGTCCCCTGATCCGTTTCCCAGGCGCCCTCCAGGTCAGAAGACGTGACGTCTCAACCTTTTGATACATTTCTGCCAGCTTGAATTGAATCGCCTGGAAGTCCTTAATTTTCATGCCGAAGGCCCGTCGCTTTTTCGCGTAGTCAATACTGTACTCCAGGGCCGACCGGGCAGCACCGGTGGCGAACGCGCCGATAATCGGCCGGGTCCGGGAAAATGTCTGCATCGCCAGAACAAACCCGTCTCCCGGGGGCGAAAGGACATTTTCTTTGGGCACTCTGACGTTTTTAAAATGGATTCCAACCGTATTGGAACAGCGCTGTCCCAGTTTGGGGATGGATCGTCCGACGGTCACGCCTTCCCAATTCAGTTCGACAACAAAAGCGCAGATACCTTCATGGCTCGATTTGGGATCGACCGTTGCAAATACGGACATGTAATCGGCCAGGCCCCCATTGGTAATCCAGTATTTGGTGCCGTTTAAAATGTAATCATCACCGTCCGGTTCGGCTTTGCAACGGATGCCGGAGACGTCGGAACCCAGTGTGGGTTCGGAGGTACCAAAACAGATGAGCTTGAAGTCATCGAGAATGCCTGGCAGATATTTTTGTTTTGCTTCCTCGTTGGTCGATAAAATCAATGGCTCCATACCAAGGGAATTGTCGAAAATGGAGGTCGCCAGCCCCGGGCAGGCTGCAGCAAATTCCTCCGTCATGATGGCGGCCTCCAGGAGCCCGTAGCCTTTTCCGCCGTACTTTGCAGGCACATCCGTGTTGGTAAATCCTTCTTCGTAGGCCCTGCGAAGAATATGAAGCGGGGTTTCATCGCGTTGATCGTAGTGCCACGCCACAGGAAGGATCTCTTTTATGGCGAATTGACGGGCCCTGTCACGAAGCTCCTCCTGCTCAGGGGTCAGACGAAAATCGAGCATGAATACCTCCTTCTTGGGGGTTGCGTACCGTGGGGATTATCCATCCGTGAGAGGATTTTCGGACTATATTAGATTGATCAATTCCTGACAATGGGAGACTTGCCGCGGCCCGGGAGTGGTGAATGCCGGAATAATCCCCGGAATTCGGCGGCCATAGTCAAAAGGGTAATGAGTCTTGGCCGTTTTCAGAAAGGTTGAACGATCCGCCGGGTTGACCAGGGAAAAGGACTCCGATATGAATGCAACTACCGTTGGTTCGATATGCTGCCAGCACGAACGGACAGGGAATTCTGCGGAGCACTCATGGTCACTCTGGATAAACTGCAAATATTGCAAATTGCAAAAGAAATCTGTGCCAAACATCGCTGTAAAATCGTTGAAATCAATTTTGACACCCACGTCATTAATATCGAAGGGCCACCCGATGAGCCGGAGATTCGGCAGGCGTGTATGAGCGAAATCGAAGAGATATTGGCGCTATACCTCTCCTGACATGAACATTTCATGAACGCGGTTCTCCAGAACGCACAAGTTACATGGATTTGGCTGTTGCGCACCACGAGGACCGCGACGAGCACGAAGGTAACAAAATGAAATTAGACGATTTTTCTTCGTGTCCTTCGTGAGCTTCGTGGTGAAAAAAGTCCTTGCTGCAACTTTCGAGACAAGCGTATTCATGAAGTCTTCGAATCACCTGGCATTGATCCGAAATTTACCTGCAGGACGATACTGCTCTGATCCATTGCATTCCGGCAAGCAGAACTGCCGGTCCGCCCCGGTCACGCTGTGATGGATGGTCGCTGGTGCATGTGGCGCCATTGACACTCGGGCGCCGAGTTTCTATGTTTTAGCAATACTTAAATTACGTTAACCTGCCTCACCGATCTAATCTAAGTTGAGCCTGTCCGGGAGCGCGCATTAACAATCAACGCAAAGGGTATCCGATGGAAAAGCACCACAGGTTTTCAATATGGTACGTGCTGATCGGCGTCTGGGCCGTACTCATTCTACACAACATTATTTTTTCCGCATTTGCCATCAAGGTGATTCCGTACAGCCAGTTTCTGGAACTGGTGAAGGACAAGAAGGTTGCCGAGGTGGCGATTACCTCGAACCGGATTCAAGGCCGGATGGTCGAAGAAGGTGACAAGCCCGGCCAAATGTTCCGAACGGTTCGCGTCGATCCAGATATTTCAGGGCTTCTCGAGGAGCATCAGGTCACCTTCAAAGGAGAAATTGAATCCACCTCTTTCGAGATCTGCTCTCGTGGATTGTGCCCATTGCAATATTTGTCGGTATCTGGATGTTTATGATGCGGCGGATGACCGGACAGCAGGCGGGGTTCATGTCCCTGGGGAAGAACAAGGCCAAGATCTATGTCCAAGAGGATTTGAATATCACGTTTAAGGATGCTGCCGGAGTGGACGAAGCCAAACAGGAACTGGTCGAAGTCATTGAGTTTCTCAAGGAGCCCGAGCGGTTTACCCGACTCGGGGGAAAGATGCCGAGAGGGATTTTATTGGTGGGCCCCCCGGGAACCGGGAAAACTCTCCTGGCCAAAGCGGTTGCCGGAGAGAGCCATGTACCTTTCTTCAGCCTGAGCGGAAGCGAATTTGTTGAAATGTTTGTAGGTCTGGGCGCCGCACGGGTTCGGGATCTGTTTACCCAGGCAAAGGAAAAGGCCCCTTGCATCATATTCATTGACGAGTTGGATGCATTGGGAAAGGCACGGGGTGTCGGGGGCGTTGGTGGCCATGATGAGCGGGAACAAACCCTGAATCAGCTGCTGGTGGAAATGGATGGATTCGATCCTCAAGTGGGTGTCATTCTCATGGCAGCCACAAACCGTCCGGAAATTCTGGACCCCGCGCTGCTGCGTCCCGGCCGGTTCGATCGACAGATCCTTGTGGACAGACCCGACAAACCCGGACGAGAAGCGATATTGCAGGTGCATATTCAAAGCGTTCACGCTGCCGATGATGTCGATCTGGAGAAACTGGCCGGAATGACCCCGGGAATGGTCGGGGCGGATCTGGCCAACCTGGTCAACGAAGCCGCCCTGCTGGCGGTGCGAAAGGGCAAAGATAAGGTGGGAATGGCTGATTTTGAGGAGGCGGTTGAACGGATTGTAGCGGGGCTAGAGAAGAAAAATCGGTTGATCAATCCGCGGGAACGGGAAATCGTCGCCTACCATGAGATGGGCCATGCCATGGTTGCCCTATCTCTGCCGGGCACCGATCCGGTACAGAAAATATCCATCATTCCGAGGGGCATCGCCGCCCTGGGGTATACCATGCAGGTTCCCACAGAGGATCGTTTCCTGATGAAAAAAACGGAGTTGCTGAATCGGATCGCCACGCTCCTCGGGGGGCGTGCCGCAGAAGAAATTATCTTCGAGGACATCTCGACAGGCGCCCATAATGACCTGGCAAGAGCCACCGATATTGCTCGAAGCATGGTCAAGGAGTATGGAATGAGCACTACCGTGGGTCAGGTTTACTTTGCCAGGGAGAAAAAAGGCCAGTTTTTGGATACCGTTATTCAGGGAGCCAAAGAATACAGCGAAGCCACCGCCGAATTGATCGACAGCGAGGTGCGTAACATCATTCAGAAGCAATATGAAAAAGCCCTGGATATCCTGAAAAGCAAACGGCAGGTCCTGGAAAAAGGGGCAACACTTCTATTGGACAAAGAAAAAATCGACGGGACGGAACTGGAAGCGATCATGATGGCGTCCGAGACTCCGGGAGCGCCGGCGTGACTCGTTGTCAGTCCACCAGGGGAATCGATGCGTGGTGCACGATGTAAAGGAGGCGGACATGAAAACTGCAGTGGATATATTGACCTGCCGGATCAGCGAATTGATCACGGCCAAACCTGAAACGACCATCAAGGAGGCGCTCCGGTTGATGGTAAAGCATAATATCGGCGCCCTGTTCATCGAAGACGACGGCGAGGTGATCGGGGTCTGGACGGAGCGGGATAATTTGAGAAACTCCATTCTTCCGAACTTCGACATCCAAACCGCCAGATTGAAGGATTATATGACGACGGGATTGATCGCCGCACCCCATACCGCCGGAATTTATGAACTGCTGGATATGTACCTGGGGCTCCGCCTTCGCCATTTGCTGATTGAAAAAGATGGAAAATATATCGGAATGGTGTCTTCTGGTGATGCCGTCAGGGCTGCTCTAGTGGAAAAAACAGAGGAACTGGAAAAACTCAGTTCCATGGTCAACTGGGAATACTATGAAAACTGGCGCTGGGATAAAAAGTAGAGGAGCACATGTCAGGAGTTTCAGTTTTTTGATGCTAAAGCGCAGATCATAGCTCTTGTTCCCATGCGAAACAGCGGGTCCAAGCTAATCCAAACATTTACGGAATTGTCCCGGATGACATATAAACCTTAAACCAAGCGACAGCTATCAAAAAATATGTCCACCATCGTAGATCATCCAAGCGACTATTTTCGCAAGCTGACCCCGGAAAGGACCCAGCAATTGCGGGCCATGGAACAGGAGGCCCTTGAGGAAGAAATTAAGATCGTCGGTCCCGTAGTGGGAGAGCTGCTCTATATCCTGGCACGAATATCAAAAGCCCAGCGCATTCTAGAACTCGGCACGGCCACCGGGTATTCATCCCTTTTCCTGGGCCAGGCGTGTGTGGAGACCGACGGCCGTGTGGTCACCCTGGAGATCGATAGCGATATGGTGCGCAGAGCTCGCGAGTATATTGAGCGCGCCGGCCTCGAAACCTATATCACCGTAGAGGCCGGCGAAGCGATAACGCTCCTCGAACATCTTGAGGGACCCTTTGACATGGTCTTCATGGACATTGAAAAAAAGGATTATATTCGCGCGCTGGCGCCATGTCATGGTTTACTTCGTCCTGGCGGTCTTCTGGTGGCCGATAATGTCGGGTTCAAAGACGCCGATGAATTCAACCAGGCCCTGAAAAACAGTCCTGAATGGCGCAGCGTTTCCATCTTCTCATTTCTGCCACTTCACTCACCGGAGAACGATGGCTTGTGTCTGGCACTCAGGATATGATGAGTATCCGATGTACTGGTGATTTTGATTAACGTGCTGTCAATCGCAATTGCGAAAATGCGGTCTCCTTGGAACGACATGCGGACCACCGGCCATTGATTGACGGCAAAACCGAAATGATCTACCAATCGACGATGGACATACCATCAACCAAAGGTGACACATCATGAAAGGGACGGTTTTTATTACAGGGGCGAGTTCCGGATTTGGAAAGTCCTGCGCGGAGCTTTTTGCTCAGGATGGCTGGAACCTTGTACTGGCGGCGCGACGGGCAGACCGTCTGGCGGATCTAAAAGCCCGGTTGGAAGGCGATATAGCAGTTCACACCATTGTTCTCGATGTCCGGGATCGTGAGGCTGTAAACGACGCGGTCGCCGGCCTGCCGGTTCAGTTTGCCGATGTGGATATACTGCTGAACAACGCGGGTCTGGCACTGGGACTGGCTCCGGCGCATAAGGTCGATCTCGACGATTGGGAAACCATGGTCGATACCAACATCAAGGGCATGATGTATTGTACCCGCGCGATTTTGCCGGGGATGGTGGAGCGGAACCGGGGGCATGTATTCAATATCGGGTCGGTGGCCGGGGACTGGCCATACCCCAACGGCAATGTATACTGTGCCACCAAGGCTTTCGTAAAACAGTTTTCCCTGACCCTTCGTGCCGATTTGGTGGGAACCCGAATCCGGGTGACCAACATCGAACCCGGACTGGCGGAAACAGAGTTCTCACTCGTCCGATTTAAAGGGGACCAGGACACCGCATCCAAAGTCTATGACAATACCCAACCGCTGGCCGCCAGGGACATCGCAGACATTATTTTCTGGGCCGCCGGTCTGCCATCCCACGTCAATATCAACCGGATCGAGGTCATGCCGGTGTGCCAGGCACTGGGACTGATGGTGATAAATCGCAAACCATAGTGTTTACGGACAGTGCCCGGATTCGGATGCTCCGGAATTCCGGATCAAAGCTGGCATCTGGGCATTGAATGGTGTATGTTATCAAAAAGAGTTGTTTTGACCTTCCTACGGACAACTGCTGTGCGGACGCCAGCGCGATAACGACGAAGGAAGCGGACCATGAAAAAGCGCCCCCCCGTTATTGACATGGGTACCTATCGGTCGACCGGAAAACGGCGAACAGCGGACATCCGTCGCCGGGCAAAGCGAGGAGCGCTCGACCGTCGTTCCGGAGGCGATCGCAGAGATAGTTATAGCATTGATTATTTTGCCAAGGGCGGCATCGAACGACGCAGGCACCAGGGAGACCGGCGAAAAAACCCCGAACGACGAGACCAATGGATACGGGTCACGGACTGGAGCAGTGTCTTTATTGGTGGCTTTGACGAGGATGTCCATCTTTCTTGACGGAGAAACGGCAGAGATCACTCCTTGGGGAGGATGGGGAACAGACCCGAATGCGTGACAGTCAGATGTCTTCAAAAATTGGATGCGTCCCTGTTTTTATCGAAAAATGTTTGAAATTGGCTTGACTCACCGTCAGGGCTAGCTTATCATCTTGGCATTCAACTTGGCCTCGCCAATATACGGCGGGGCGATTTCTTTCTGAGGGAGCAGTCCATTTACAATGTGGTATCCTCCAGTTTGAGATGTTGAAAATATGAAGAGAGGAGGATGTCCCCATGGCAAATGGAACTGTTAAGTGGTTTAATGACAGCAAAGGTTTCGGTTTCATTGAGCAAGAAGATGGACCGGATGTATTTGTACACCATTCAGCGATCAATGCAGTCGGTTTTCGATCCCTCAATGAAGGTGACCGGGTTACCTTTGACATCGAGCAGGGCCAAAAAGGTCCCGCCGCCGCCAATGTCACTGTGATCTAAGCACGATTAGAGTCAAAGGGGCATCCTTCGCGTAGAGAGGGATGCCCCTTTCTTTTTATCCCCCCAGAGAATGGCCGTTTGAAAGGAGACTCATTTGGCGAAATCATTTTATTCCTTCAAAAAGCGTCAAAAAGAACTGGCAAAGAAGAAAAAACAAGAGGTAAAGCGACAACGAAAACTGGAAAAGAAGCAGCGAAAGTTGGAGGAAAGTGGCATAAATCCTGAGGAAAATACAGACGAACCCCAGGATGAGATCGAGAAGCCTGACGCGTAAGCAACTCCAACAGAATTAACTGCAAGTTCTTATGAATCGGCACGTCACGCATGTTCTTGGCCATGTGTTTTGTCATGGCGTGTATTTCCCACTGTCAGCAAAATAATTATTGTAGTTAGTGCTATTTTTTATAGATTACGTTCCTACCGACATCCTTTTAAAAATTAAAGCGTTTAACAGGATCATCGCACCAAACCGAGGTCTCCATGGCCGATGATAACTACAAACGCAAACTCACCGCCATCCTTAGTGCCGATGTATCCGGCTACAGCCGTCTCATGGGAGATGACGAGGCGGCCTTTGTCGACACACTGAAATCCCACCGAGGTGTCATATTCGAGAATATTCAGCTTTTTCAAGGACGGGTTGTCGACTCCCCCGGAGATAACATCCTGGCTGAATTCAGAAGCATCGTGGATGCGGTGTCGTGCGCCGTGCAGATCCAGAATGAACTAAAAATAGTGAACGAGGGATTGCCCGAAGATCGAAAAATGTTGTTCCGGATTGGTGTCCATCTCGGCGATGTGATCCAGGACGGGAACGCCATCTATGGTGACGGTGTGAACATCGCCGCACGGGTAGAATGTCTGGCAGATCCGGGCGCCATCGCCATTTCAGGAACCGCTTTCGACAATATTCGCAACAAACTGGAATATGAGTATCGATTTTTTTTGGAGAGCACACCGTCAATAATATTGCCAAACCGGTTAGGATTTATCAGGTATCAACGAGATCGGAAGATACTGGCAAGGTGATCGGGCCGGAACGGTTCATCCGTTGGATGTCCCGCAGGATGGCCAGTGCGGCTATCCTGGTTTTAGCGATCGTCACCTTGGGATTGATTTCATACAATATATACCTTTTTCGACATCTCAGCTCAGCGCCTGTCTCGATTGAGAAGATGAAGTTTCCGCTGCCGGATGAACCCTCCATCGTCGTCCTACCGTTTGGCAACTTGAGTGGAGATCCGGAGCAGGACGTCGCCGGTGATGGATTCACCGACCAAATCATCACTATTCTCACCGGGGTCCCCCGACTTTTTGTGATTGCCCGTCATTCGGCATTCAGTTTTAAAGGCAAGGCGGTCACGGTGCGGCAGGTTGCTGAAGAACTGGGAGTGCGGTACGTTCTGGAAGGCGGTCTCCGAAGGTCAGATGGAACCATTCACATCAACGCCCGGCTTATCGATGCGGTCACCGGACGGCATCTGTGGGCGGAGAGATATGATCGGCCATTGACAGACCTTTTCGCACTCCAGGAAGAGATCACGCTGAATATACTCAACGCCGTCGGGATTGAGGTGGGGGACAGGGATCGGGGCCGCATCCTTTCAAAGGGAACACGTAATGTCGATGCGTATCTAAAAGTGATGCACGGCTATCAGTATTGGTACCGGCAAGGGAAAGAGACGAATCTTCAGGCGCACAAGCTTGCGGAGGAGGCTATCGCACTCGATCCGAGATATCCGGATGTCTACGTTCTTTTGGGCGCCACCTACCACATGGAGCCGTTTCTCGGTGCGGTAAAATCCCCACAACAGTCCTGGGAGTCAGCGATTCGATTGTATCAAAGGGCGCTCGCCATGGACGCGTCACACCCTGTTGCAAACAACGCTCTGGCTTTTGTGTATGGCTGCCGAAAACAATACAAAAAGGCCTCCGCCCAAGCCCGGCGGGCCATCGAAATAAGTCCCGGCCGGAAGCATAGTTACCTGGGTTTCGTTTTTATCTTTACGGGAAGATATGAGGAAGCCCTTCACGTGTTCAAAAGGACCATACGTCTCGACCCAAAGGGCCCACCATTCTATTTTCTAGCGTTGGGCCACGCATATCGCGGCCTGAAGCAATACGATGAAGCAATAGCGGCGTATCGGAAAGCGTTGGACCATCACCCGGACTATCCGTCCCCCTATGCGTTTCTGGCGGCCACGTATTATTTGGCCGGACGCGAGGACGAGGCCCGTGCCGCAGCAGCAGAGGTACTGAGGATTCACCCGAAGTTTTCTTTGGATAAATTTGCAAAAGTATTGCCCTACAAGGATAAAGATTATCTAAACAGTGCGATTGAGGCCATGCGCAGCGCCGGGCTGAAGTGAGACCGGTTAACTATCTCCCCATTTTTGTGTGAATATCATTCATAATTAGTTATAGGTGGAAACAGACGTCACCCACTGATTCCAAAATCATGCCGGCCCCTGCCTACGAAGGGGCAGGCTCCGGTGGCTATGTCACAATTACAAAATGCCGTAATTCCGGACGAGTCCAGCAGGGCGGGAGGAGCCTGCCAGAGGCAGGTAGAGTCCGGAAGCCAGAAAATTCAATGTCTTCTGGATTCCTGCCTCCGAAGGAACGACATAAAAAATGTTCATACCTGTTTGGTAGAACGGATTGTGACCCAGCCTCGCAGGCCGGCATCCAGTGCGATTGCCCATGACCTACAGCGAAAACCAAAGCCGCATCCTGTTTCTGGATAATTTGCGGTATCTTATGGTGTTGCTGGTTGTTGTTCTGCATGCGGCAATTCCCTACAGTAATTTTGTGCCTTGGTGGGCCGTCAAAGAGCCGAATGAACATGCTCTCTTTTTTGATGTAGTGCTGCTGATTCTCGATGTGTTCCTCATGCCGGTATTGTTTTTTATCGCCGGCTATTTCGCCATATCGTCGTTTCAATCAAAGGGAGCCCGGCTTTTCCTGAAGCGGAAGTTCAAACGGCTCGGGCTGCCCCTTTTGGTCGGCATACCTCTCATCAGTCCCCCTTTTTCATATATCTACCACGTGACCCGGAATGGCTTTACCATCCATGAGAGCTTCAGCTCCCATTGGATGAATTACATGAAAACCGCCGGTGATTTCCCCCTCGGCACCATGACCTCCATCGATCAATTCAGTCATTCCCACCTCTGGTTTATGTCGCTGCTATTATTCTTTTTTATTGTGTTCGGATTCTTTGCACAGGGAAAAATACGAAAAAATCATGACACCGTCTTGGAGCCCTCAGGTGCATCTTCACCAATTACGATTCTATGGATACTGGCGGGCGTGGGAGTTTTTTCCGCATCATTTTCATTCATCGGGAGCATGCTATTTGCCAGCCCCTCGAACCCGGAGCCGTGGGTCACCATTGTAAATCTTCTCCAATTTCAGCCCGATCCCGTGGGATCCTATATCCTCTATTTCAGCTTGGGAATATACGCGTATTACAGAAATTGGTTTATTCACACCAACATTCCGGGTCATCTCGGGATTTGGTGTTTTGCATGTCTTGTCTTGTCGCTGTGCCTTCTGGTTAGTCTCAGGCAGGTAATACAGCATTTATCGCCAGCTATCTTTATTGTGTATCTCCTCGCCAGATCGTTTCTGTGCGTCTCCGCACTCGCCACATTCTCGGTCTGGGCGCTTCGCTACTGGAATCGTCCATCCAGAATCCATGCCTCTCTGGGAAAAAATTCCTATCATATATATATTACTCATTTTTTAGTTGTTATTCTCCTCCAATTGCTTATGGCCGGCTGGTCCGGCGTCTCGGTATTGTTAAAGTTTGGGATGATTACCGTTGCGTCCATTTTGGCTAGTTATGGCATCAGCAATTATGCTCTGAGACCCCTTCCACGTTTGTCTTTAGCCGGATTTTATACTATACTTATTATTACATTCATAAAAATCCATCCTTGCTAGGGAAGTTGTTGACTGAGTTAATCAACTGACCTTTCCATTCCTTTTTCTTCTTAAGTTTCCCTGATGTGCATCAGTTTGTTCAGTCGACAACGCTATTGTTTTCCATAGCCTTTTTTCAGGAGGTGCCCGTGTCTACAATAATACGCTTCGTGGTTGCTTTTCTGATGAGTTTGTCAATCGTTATGACCATCAAACCGTCTGATGCTAATGGGTGGTATTTTTCTGAACCGGCGGATTTTACCCACGTCATCTTTGTCGGCGATTCACTGACTGCCGGATATCAAAGCGGCGGACTTTGTGAATATGACCAAATCAATGGGTACGCTGCCCAACTCGCCCGACAGGCAGAATTTGATATCACCCTGCCATTGGTGCGTTATCCCGGCATTCCTCCCAAACTCGTACTGGGCCGCGAAACGCTCGAAATTAAGCGATTGGATGGTTTCGGGGAACGTATCGATTTTTCTCAACAGGTCACAAACCTGGCTGTCCCAGGGCAGAAGGTCAACGACGCGCTTCGCAAACGTCCTTCTGAAATCACGACATTTCCGCCCCCAATAGATGTTCTTCTTGCCAACACAGTTCTGCTCGGTCCGGATCTTTTTGAAGGGAGGATTCTGAGCCAGGTGGAATGGGCAGAAGTGTTGAATCCGACATTTATCTTTTTATGGATCGGAAACAACGATGTTCTTCAATTTGCGACGAGTGGCGGCACAGAGCCGATAACCCCATTTAAGGATTTTAAAACCGATTATTTGGAAATGATTGATCGACTGGAAAATACGGGTGCCGATATCGTTGTTGCGAATATACCGGATGTGACATCGATTCCCTTCTTCACAAGCGCCGAGGAAATTGCCGACCAGGTTGGCGTAGATCTGACAGTTATAGGGCCGATACTTGGAATTCGTAGCGGTGATTTTGTTACCCTGGAGGGTCTGCCTTTGATCGAGCAGATTCTTGCAGACCCGTTGAACGGCCCCCTGTCCGATGAATACGTTTTCGATGCGTTGGAATTTGAAGCGGCGCAGGATGCGGTTTCCAAGGCAAATAAATTTATTGCTCAAGAAGCTCTCTTGCGAAACATTCCCCTTGTCAACATCAACCTGCTTTTCAAATTTGTCGAAATTCTGGGGGTCCCTGCCAACGGGAAAAGATTAACCACTGACTTCCTGGGCGGTCTTTTCTCCCTGGATGGCGTCCATCCAACCAATACCGGTTATGCGGTTGTTGCCAATCATTTTATCAGGACCCTGAATCGTCATTACCGGGCACGGATACCTTGGATCAACATTAGTGAAGTCGCTAAGAAGGACCCTCTTGTGATACCGGAACTGCTCCCGGACATGGATGAGTTCCTAAAGAAACGGCACAAATTTGAAGCTGGAGATCCCATAAGGTCATTCACGGGACTTCCAGAGTGACATGATGATGAATTAAGTTAGAGTTCACAGTAGAACAGCACCGGGATGGGTCGAATCCATATGCCACCCGGTGCATCGAATGCGCCGAATCTTCAAGGTAGTGGCCCAAGAGCTTGATAAAGGAAAGCGCTTGCAGCCGCAAATACCAATTTGAGTTATCTCTGCTGGCGAACGCCGGATGCAACTCGAATTCCGCTTTGGATGAGCAGTTAAATACTGTAGATATAGTAATGCTTTGAGAGTTTGGGATGATCCTCGTGGGTTTCCAAAAACCCAAGATTTCCAGATCTCCCTACGGCGATAAAGCCGGCATGGTCCTTGGGATAATCTCTGAGGAAATCCGCCCAGTTCATCTCCTCAAGCACGTCGCCCCAGTCTATTACCCTTACAATCTCCTCATCGAATCCTAATGGCCTGGTTTGATGCAAGGCCTCCTTGAAAAAAATTTGCTGCCAATTACCGATGCATCTTTGCATCCTGCATTCAATGTTTAAGTGCAACACTCGGCCTTAAAGACTTCCGCCGGTGTTTTGAATTTCAAGCATTTTCTTGGCCGGTTGTTAAGCCAGTGTTC
>Ga0049114_1000131_pt1 | contig 17668 bp, 18 predicted proteins | sample WorMettanBELIZE2_FD_55211 | JGI IMG/M metagenome (GOLD analysis project Ga0049114, IMG submission 55211) | Marine gutless worms symbiont microbial communities from Max Planck institute for Marine Microbiology, Germany - Olavius tantulus BELIZE.2 | ecosystem: Host-associated > Annelida >... | reverse complement strand
TATTCATGGTATCTTCTCCTTTCTGGGAGAAGACCCTACACCACCACTTTGACAGATCCGGTCATTTTGGCCTTAAATTGGTACATAGTCCCGTAAATATTATTGGGATCCAGGGCGGCTTTAATCTTCCGCATCATATCCAGCTGGGCCTCGCTCATGACAAGACCCATGTAATCCCGCCGTTTGTGGCCGATACCATGTTCTCCGCTGATGGTGCCTCCCAATTCGGATGTCATGATATAAATGTCTTTTAACAGATCCGGCAGAAGGTCTTCCCAATGCGCCACCGAATAGTCGGGATGCTTACATGGAACCGCATGCAGATTGCCGTCCCCGGCATGTCCGAGCACGGGTATCAAAACACCGTATTTTTTGCCGATGTCCTTCAACCTGGAAAGCGCTAAAGGGATGTTGGCAATCGGAACCACGATATCTTCGATGGACTGATGGGATGTGTATCGCATGATATCCCAGGGTATTTGCTTGCGGATTCGCCAGAAACGCTCGATCTCCTGGTCGGTGGTAGCCAGATATTCTTCGATGGCCCCGGATTTCCGGCATATCCTTTGAATGGTTGCGGCATTTTCCGCGACGACGGACAGATGGTTCCCATCGACCTCAAAGAGAAGCGCGGCGCCGATGTTCTCAAAGGGAAACGATTCCTTTAGCGCCTTCGCCGTCATGGTAAACGTAAATCCGTCCATAAATTCAATCGACGTCGGCACGAATCCACCGGAAGTCATGACTTCGGGGACCACGGCAATGGCTGCTTCCGCATCCTCGAAAAGTACCAGAATGGCTTGCCGAACAAAGGGACGCGGCAAAAGTCGGATAAAAATCTTGGTAAAAATCCCCAGTGTCCCCTCGGACCCGACCATCAACTGAACCAGATTGTAGCCGGTCACATCCTTTATGCGTTTACCGCCCAGCTGAATCTTGTCGCCGATAGGCGTAACGATCTCCAGTCCCTGAATGTATTGGCCGGTGACGCCGTATTTGACGGCCCTGCCCCCGCCTGCATTTTCAGCGACATTGCCGCCGATAAAACAGAATTCCTCGCTCATCGGGTACCCCGTAAAAAACAATCCGTGATCAATCAGCGCCTCATCGAGTTGATTGGTCACCACACCGGGTTCCACCACCGCCATCAGGTTCCGGTCATCAACTTCGATGATCTTATTCATCCGCTCAATGGACAGCAGAATGCCGCCAAAAATCGGGACGGCTCCTCCGGAAAGCCCGCTGCCGGCAGCGCGCGGTGTAATGGGAATCATTTCGCGATTGGCCAGTTTGACGATGTCGGTAATTTCCCGGGCGGTTTTCGGCAGCACGACGACTTCGGGCATATGGCCATACTTCCCGGGCACCTTGTCGCGCGAGTATTTCCCAAGAATGCTTTCGTCATCAAAGTGAACATACGCATCACCGCAAATCGCCTTCAGTTCTCCCACGATTCGGGGGTTCACCGGGCAATAATCAGAAGCATTCATGCACCTGTCTCCTAATCCAATTGATTGAAGATATGGGATATTGCTGACAAACTATACAAGTCCATACGCTTCCATTACGGGAGGAATACTCTCAATTACCATGGGCAGTCCGCTATGCCATAAAAAGGCTGGTCGATTTCAGACCGGAGTTAGTCAAGTTTGTCAACAACGTCCCCTACTTTTTAATAACATCAACTGAATATTGGGTTATCAATACCGAATTCTTCCTTTACCTTTTTTGTAATCCAGGCTTCGGCATCTTCTCTACTTCTGAACACCATGGTTTCCCAATCTACCCGGTCCACTAAAATCTCCCACATTCTCGACAATCCAAATGTAAGATCCTGATTAGCTACGAGTGCCACTATGGGTTCGGGATTTATTTTCGCGGCACGCCTGCAATATTCAGCTATCTTGTGTATGGCATCGCTGGACACATCGGTGTCGGTTACTGCAGTGTAATCAGATAGACTATACCTGTATTTCCTGAATTTATTTCGGTCTTGCGTCAGATGCGCGATAAAGCCATCAAGCCATTCTCTTTCCGTAAGCATCCCTTGACCGGTAATGATGACGCCGACACCATCCGCTTAATCCCGTATTTCAAGAGGCATGAGTAATCCTTTTGCTGATCGAAAAAACCATCAGTCGCGCTGTTTCTTGGGTTTATTACAAATTTTGTAACGACTTCATTGTGTTAAAGCAAGTGAGATTTAGGGGCCGAGGGATCGCTAAGGCGCCCCCTATAAGTCCGAATACACGCACTGTCTTTCATGGCGGACTGCAATCCATTAGAAGGCAGATGCATAATGCCATAGAAGCCTGGTCGATTTAAGATCGGAGTTAGTCAAGTTTGTCAACAACGTCCCCTAATTTTTTGAGCTCTTGACGTTTATGACTCTCATGGTATTCAAACTAAAGACGGAGACAAGAAGAAGGCACTCTATTTTCGGAGGATCTTAATGATGAATCAAACGGAAGATCGCTCTGGCTGCACACTTGCCGAAGGATTCAGTGTCTGGGAAAAACTCTGGGCACAATCGTCCTTCCTGATTATGGGAATCGTCGGAGCCATCGGTATTATTAGAGCCGACTGGCCCTGGGTGCTGCCCTACATCGTAATTTGCTGGTACGGAATTCCGGGTGCCATCATGCGACACACCAACTGCCCAAGATGTCCGCACCTTCATGTCTATGGCGACTGCCTGCAGGCACCTCCTGCATTTACGAAATGGCTCGTGAAAAAACGGAAAACAGAGCCCTTTAGTCCCGGCGAACGGTTGCTGTTTTACCTGATCTTTCTGCTGATCCCCGTCTACCCCTTGTACTGGCTCATATCTCAGCCGGTGCTGCTGACCATTTTCATACTATCCGCCGGCATGTGGTATTTTGGGCAATGGCTCTATTTCTGTAAAAGATGCCGCATCGAGTCGTGCCCCTTCAATCGTGCAAAAATTTCCTCTGCATCCTCCTGAACACATTCATCATTTTAGGGGACGTTGTTGACTATTGCGACTTATCTGAATCCACTACTACAAAGTTGGACGCGATGTGTCGGTACCTGTTCGACTTTCCCTCACCCTTTTTGAACTCAATTCGAAATGATGTTACTCAAGACAAATAAGTCGTAATAGTCAACAACGTCCCCTATTTTTTGGCACTATAAAAAATTCGGATAGGTGCGCATTTTCCCATTGACGGTGGGAAGTTGCGGCAGGTAAGGTGAAAAACCACGCGTGAACGTTCCCCCCCTTCCAATACCTTATAAGGACCGACGAGAAGCCATGAATGCCGAGATCAAATTCGATTTTGCCGAGTGTTTCGAGAAGCTTTCCGGAGTTGCCCACGCCGTCCCGTCCGAGAAGGCCGCGGTGGACGAAATCATTTCCATCATTGAATCCAAGGAGGCCAAATGCGTCGCCATGGCGAACCTGCCCAAAAAGCTGGTGACCGCCATCGAAAAGCGATGCGACGGCATCAAGGTGCTCAAAGAACCATATGCCGCCGATACCCTCCCGGGAGCCATCGACGAGGCCGACGTGGGGATCACCGGAATCACGTTTGCCATTGCCCAGTCCGGTACCCTGGTGGAAACAACCACCAACGACGCGGTCCGCCTGGTGTCGGCGCTGACGCCGACCTATATCGGCGTGCTGCATGCGGCCGATATCGTGAACCGATTCGAGGAAGGCTCGGAGCGCATTCGGGAGATCGTCAAGGAGCATGACGAGAACCTGGTCATCAGCTTCATCTCGGGTCCGAGCCGGACGGGCGACATCGAACTGAAGCTGACCCTGGGTGTGCATGGTCCCGGCGAAGCGCATGCGGTCATTATAGGCAGTAAAGGAAAATAAAATCTTACCGCAGAGACGCGAAGCACGCAGAGAGGATGGTTATTTTTTCCAGAATCCCTGAGAGGGGGATTCTGGAAAAGGGATGCCTCATCAATGCATGATCGATCCGTATCGGTTTAAAGGCGATATTTTTACTTTTCGCCCTCTCAGCGAAAAGTAAAAAAACTATCAGCTCAGCGCCTCTGCGCCTCTGCGATAATCTTTATCGAACTGGAGCCAGTCATGACAACTCAACGCTATCAACGTCTGTACGATAAAATCGATGCATCGCTGAAGGATCGATCCGCCAGCGATGCCCTGCTCAGGTGCATGAAGCGCGGGCGCGACACGCGGGCTGCGGCCCTGGAGACATTGCCGGGCGGTACGGCGTTTCGAAACGACGTCCGGAACGCCAAGGAACGCTGCATTGAGGATCTTCCCCGCTTGAAAAAGCAGTTCATCGAAAACGTGGAAAAACGGGGCGCCAAGGTGTTTGAAGCCAAAACCGCGGCCGATGTCATCAAGTACTGCATCGACCTGGCCAAGGAGCGGGGGGCCACCCACCTGGCGAAATCCAAATCCCTGACCACCGAAGAAATCGAGCTGAACCAGCCGCTAATAGACGCGGGCATCGACGTGGTGGAAACCGACCTGGGTGAACTCATCATCCAGCTTGTGAATGAAAAGCCGTTCCACCTGGTGTTTCCGTCGGTTCACAAGATGGCCCCGGAAGTGGCCAAGATCTTCGAGAAAGCCACCGGGAAACCGGTTGAGGGCAACATCCCGAGCATCATGAAAGTCGTCCGCAAATACCTCCGGCCCATATTCCTGAATGCAGAGATCGGCATGACCGGCGCCAACATCGGCGTTGCCGAAACCGGCGCCATCTGCATCGAAACCAACGAGGGCAACGCCCGAAACGTATCGAGCATCGGTAAATGCCATATCTGTGTCATGGGAATGGAGAAAATCGTCGAGACCATCGAAGATGCCATGCTGATGATCCTGGCCCATCCGGTCAGCGCGTCCGGCCAGCTACCGACCACCTATGTCACGTGGATGCATGGCCGCAATCCACTCGGGGAGGGAGAGGGAGATAATTCTAGGGAGAGCCATATCATCATTCTCGACAACGGCCGCACCGAGATGCGCGACGACCCGGATTACCGGGAGTCCCTGTACTGCATCCGCTGCGGGGCGTGCATGAACGTGTGCCCCACCTCCGGTATCGTCGGCGGGCACACCTTCGGCTACATTTATCCCGGTCCCATGGGCATCTGCTGGACGGCCGCCGTTCACGGCCTCGAAACAGCAGGCAACTTTGCGCCATTGTGCATTTCCTGCGGTCTGTGCAAGGAGATCTGCCCGGCCATCATCGACATGCCCCATATGATCGCCGAGATAAAGCATCGGGATGCCAAAAAACATGGATATCCCCTGCCCAACAAGGTCATGATGGGCGCTGACAAAGCGGCCAGGCTGGGCTCGGCCACCGCTGCGATGGCCAACTTCTCTCTGAACAACCGGGCCATGCGCAAGCTGATGGATAAAACCATCGGGCTGTCGGCCGATCGAAAAGTGCCGCCCTTTGCCTATCCCACATTCATGCAGCGGTTCAAAGATCACCGGCTGAAGGTTGTCGCCCCCCAGCGGAAGGTGGCGTTTTTTGTCGACGTGTATGCCAATTACAACGATCCCGACCTGGGCATGGCAGCCGTCAGACAGCTCGAGGCGCTAGATTGCGAGGTGATCGTGCCCCCCCAGGATGCCAGCGGCTATCCGTTCATCGCTTACGGGGATCTGGATCGGGCACGAAAGACGGCAGCCCGCAATGTCAGTAAACTGCTCCCTTACGCACAGCAGGGTTTTGACATTGTCAGCATCGAGCCCACGGCCACTTACAGTCTGGCCGAGTCCTACCCCCATCTGCTGAAAAACAATAACGCATCCCGCCAGGTGGCCGACAACACCTATGAACTGTTCGAGTATCTGAACAAGATCGAGGAAGAGACCGGGGATGCACCGCTGTCAAGATCGCTGAAGGGGAGAAAATTCGGATTTCACATCCCCTGCCATCAGCGGTCCCTTGGATCCGGAAAAGGCGCCATAGAATGGCTTCGGCGGCGCGGTGCAGACGTCGAGGTAATCGAAACCGGCACCTGCTGCGGCATGGGAGGTACGTTCGGCCTGAAGGCCGGCCTGCTGGGTCACAAACTCTCCATGGCCGTGGGGGATGCTCTCTTTGACCTGTTCAAAGCCGCCGACATCGATGCCATCGTTACCGAGAGCAGTGTCTGTAAAATCCAACTTGCAGAAGGCACCGGCCTGGAGGTCTTTCATCCCCTGCAACTGCTCTAACCCGAACATTGCATGAACTCTTTTCAGCGGATGGCTGAAAAGGAACAACATTGATGGGTTAGACTGTTTACTGGGCTGTTCTGTGAAAATACATTTTGTAATCATCAATAGTAAAAAAAAGGGCTGAAAAGTGTTCACCCTTGGGGCTTCGCTCTTTGAGCTTCGACCCCACAAGCCGGGCCAAAAGGAGACATCCATAGCCTGCGTTATTCAAGGCTCGCGGTAGTTTCACTACAGCTTCGCCTTGAAATGCCTTGTTGAGCAAAGTGAAATCCCGCCACCGGGGCCCATGAACGTCTCCTTTTGGTGCAATGTCCGGGCTAACGTCCCGCGAATTAGAACAGAATGGTTGGGAAGGAGCAAAAATATGAAGCGTGTATTTATGGCAGTAATCTCTGTGGTTGCAGTGTTATCAATGGCAAGCAGTGCGGTCGCTCAGCAGGATCTTGTTGAGACCGTGGTTAACGGTTGCAAGGGTGAAATGGATAAGTTCTGCAGCCAGGTGACGCCGGGTGAGGGCCGCATGCTGGCATGTCTGTTTGCCCATGGAGATAAGCTGTCTCCGAAATGTGAGTATGCCCTTTATGACGCGGCCGTTCAGCTCGAACGTGCCGTTGCGGCTCTGGGGTATGTGGCAAATGAATGTGATGCGGACCTGGAAAAGCTTTGCAGTTCGGTCGCCGCCGGCGAAGGACGCCTGCTCAAGTGTCTTGAAAAAAACGATAAAAAAGTCAGCAAACGGTGCAAGAATGCTCTGAAGGAGGTGGGGCTCAGATAAATAGATTTCGCCACACCCTGTCGCTTTTAAGTTATCCGGATTGAAATGGGATCACCCAGTATTTATGAAGGCCGGCCTGCTGGGTCACAAACTCTCCATGGTCGTAGGGGACGCCCTCTTCGATCTGTTCAAAGCCGCCGATATCGATGCCATCGTTACCGAAAGCAGTATCTGCAAAATTCAGCTTGCCAAGGCACCGGCCTGGAGGTGTTTCATCCGCTGCAGCTGCTTTAGGGGAGATAAAGAGAACTTGTATTAAATATGATAGTTTGAATTCAAATACATAGCAGTTAAGATCGATTTCTCCTTTGCCGAAATATATAGATGTGAAAAACGTCCCCTAATTCCCTTTAGACGACAAGCGTTAACCTCATTTTAGGATACTTAATTTTTCAGATATAGCTCTTTTCCTTTTTACCCGCTTGGACCAGTCGGTTCGCTGCGACGGAAAGCCATGCAGCGAAGCCCGATGGAACCTTGGGCACGTTAAACTAGTTTCCTATTTGTTATCAGCGCGTTTTTCTTCAAAAGAGGCTATCGATCAGGACGGGTTGCCGCAATTCAGCGTTCACGCCTCGCCCTATCGAATTAATGATTGATTTTTGAATATTTTTTTGTGGGGTGTCATGGCCGCTACTTACTTAACAAGTGAGAAGAGTAAATTGGAAGCACTCATTCCGCCAATACCAGTACTCCGCGAAATCTATCAAAATAGTCGTAGATTGATCGGCATTGTCTGGAATGAAGATCGTAAAAAGGTCTGCTTGATAGCCGTTCTTCATGTGCTTTCTCCGGTTCTTCCGTTTGTTCAATCAGGCATGTGGGCGCTGTTCATTAACGAACTTGTCCGCCAGGCTGGATCCGGTGTTTATGAATCGTCATTGGTGCTGATTGCTGCCATTTCTCTTGTAGCCCAGGGATTTCCTTTATTCTTCTGGATATACCAATCCTTTGAACTTATGATGTTCGAATACAAGGTGGAAGAGCTGCTGGAGATGATGCTTCGTCGGGCCATGGCCCATATAGACATAGCCACCTACGAGGATCCTAAATTTAACGACTTGCTGAGTAATGTTCGTGAACAAAGTACTTGGAAGGCGCGAACTTTCACGGAACGCAACTATTTTTTACTCCATAATGTAGTTCAACTGCTTATAGCATCGAGCATTTTGTTTTACACCTCTTGGTGGTTGGCTCTGATTGTAGTTGTCTGTACCCTTCCCTCTTTATGGGTAGAAGCTGCTTATGGCAGGATGGTTTGGACCATTTGGGATTCAAATGCCCCAATTCGCCGTCGCTACCAAGATCTGAACTGGCGGTTTAGCTATCCGAATTCAGTTGCTGAACTGCGTCTGTTCCAGAATGTAAACCATTTCTTGAAAATGTGTTCCGATCTGTTCTTGAAATACAGGAATCACCAGCGCTCTTACGAGTTACATAGAGCGCGCTGGCAGATAGCCGCTAATGCAGTCTCCCAAGCCGCATACATCATAGCCTGTGTATACTTTATTGTAGAGGTAATTCATGGTCACATTCAAATTGGTACATTTACCTTTCTGCTCGCTTCAGTGGCATCGTTTAGCCAGGCGACATCTAATCTGTTCACTAATTTAGGGAAACATTACGCCGACAGTCTTTTTGTAACAGATTGTTTTCGAGTAATTGACTTACCGAAACAAATCAGACCTGCGCAGACTCCAGTATCGTTAACATCGAGCAGGGCGCCAGAAATTGTATTTGATGGGGTATCGTTTAAGTATCCCGGATCAGAGGCCTATGCATTACGCAATGTTAGTTTGTGCATCACACCAGGTGAACACCTAGGATTAATAGGCAAGAATGGAGCGGGCAAAACTACCTTTATGAAACTGCTTTGTCGTCTTTATGACTGTACGGATGGAAAGATCACCATCGATGGGATCAACATTCAGGACCTGGATCTGCAAAGTTGGTACAAAAGATTGGGAGTACTAGCTCAGAGCTATCAATCATACTATTTTCCAGTTAAGGAAGTCATTCATCTTGGAGACAGTTCAAGTGCATTCGATATTGATCGGGTAAAACTCGCTGCTACTGTCACCGAGGCCGATGAGTTCATTAGTAAGTGGCCGGATCAGTATGATCAAATGCTTGGAAAGGAGTTCGAGGGTGGCAAGGAGCCATCATGGGGGCAGTGGCAGAAACTAGGGATAGCCAGAGTGCTTTATCGCAATGCTCAAGTTCTGCTTCTAGATGAACCAACAGCCTACCTGGATGCTGAGGCTGAGGCCAAGATTTTTGATCGGTTAAGAAAATTTGAAAGTGAACAAACTATACTTCTGATTTCTCACCGTTTTTCAACCGCACTCAATATGGATAGAATATTGGTCTTCTCTGAAGGCCGCATCGTTGAGCAGGGGTCGCATTTTGATTTATTAGAGAAGAAGGGATTATACAGTGATTTGTTCAATCTTCAGAAACGAGGCTATATTGCGCAGTAAGTCAGCACAGGTGAGGCATGGTTTTGAATCCTCACCGGGACGCTTCTGCTCCAGCACGATTTCAACGACAACAGGTCCTTAAACGGAATTAGGAAGCCAAATTAAAGGAGAAACATGAAACGTCTGGCAGAGAAATATGGCGCCTATCCACCTCACAAGCGCGACTATCTGGAATTAACGGAGGATACCAACCAAATGGGCAAGGGCAAGGACCTTAAATACGACTCCGATGCGTGCCGAAGTTTGAACACGATTTTCTCCGAAACCGAAGCCAAAATGGAAGTGGAAGCCGTAATGAATTTGTTGATTAAAGATCGTGTTTTCCCTCCCGAAAAGATGCGGGTCGACTGCGAAATGGAATACCGCACATTTTTCGAGCCCAACTCCTTCTCAAGGGTCCTTATCGTCGGATCGGGCGGCTATCCTCAAATCGCCCTTTACACATTTCGATACGACAACGAGATTAGCTTTGGGGCGGCGGATATTTCTCCCTACGCAACCGTTCTTTGTTCCATGCTCGCGGCCAAATTGGGGTACGAGAAAAGACTCGAACCCTTTACACGCAATGCCGTCGAAATAGAACCCGAGATTATCCATTCCTATGATGGTTTCTTTATTTCGAGCGCCGCAAAACCGAAAAACGAAACCATCGAACGAATTCTACTTCACAAGCGACCGAACGTAAAAATTTACGCGCGTGAGGATATCACGCATCCGGATTTCTACGAAGTGGTCACCGTTTCTCACCCTGATCTTTTAACTGAGAAAGAGGCATACGAAAAATGGAGGGCAAATAACGGGTACGCTATTCAATCCAATTAAGGATATGCCCATGATGGACTCCGGAATACTGACTTAGGAACTATTTCAACAACAACGGATCTTTAAACGGAATTAGGAAGCCCAATTAAAGGAGAAAAATGAAAACTATAGTCGAGAAATACGACGCCAGTCCACCTCACAAGCGCGACTATCTTGAATTATTGGATGATACCGACCTGATGGGCAAGGGAAAGGACCTCAAATACGACTCCGATGCATGCAGACGCTTAAGTACCATAATCGTCGAAACGGAAGCCAAACTCGAAGTCGAAGCTGTGATGGATTTGTTGACTAATGATCGTTTTTTCCCTCTCGAAAAGATGCAAGTCAGCTGCGAAATGGAATATCGGACATTCTTCGAACCCAACTCCTTCTCCGGGGTTCTTATCATCGGATCGGGCGGTTATCCTCAAATCGCCCTATACACATTTCGATACGACAACGAAATTAGCTTTGGGGCAGCAGATATTTCTCCCTACGCAACCGTTCTTTGTTCCATGCTTGCTGCCAAATTGGGGTACGAGAAAAGACTCAAGCCCTTCACCCGCAATGCTGTCGAAATAGAACCCGAGATTATCCATTCCTATGACGGTTTCTTCATTACCAGTGCCGTAAAACCGAAAAACGAGACCATCGAACGGATTCTACTTCACAAACGACCGAACGCTAAAATATACGCACGCGAAGACGTATCGCATCCGGAATTTTACGAACCGGTCAAGATTACTCACCCCGATCTGTTATCTGCGAGAGAAGCGTGGGAAATATTGAAGCGACAAAACGGGCACGCCGTTTAACCCGTTTGAGGATCGGCCAATTATGAGAACCTACTTTGTCTCGGTCAAGCGAAGGGCGGTGAGCCGCAGGCGGACCATGTTAACGAATTGATATTGGTACATTATGAACGACTTAGGGGACGTTGGTAGGTTATTAAGGTTATTGGAAGATTTAGGAGACGCTCTATACGATGATGGATTACAAGGAAAAGGTTCTTCCGCTGATCGGGCAGCTCGAGCAGGAGGTCGCGGCTGCGCAGATGCGGGTGGAACAGCTCGAGAACGAGTGCCCTTCCGACTGGTCGCCAGTCAAGAACGAGCTCGACGAACTGTTTGGCACAGTCGGCAGTAATCTCGACCGTGCCTTCCAGGAGATGTCTTCCCGAGAAGTGTTATGGTGGAAGCGAACCGGGGGGAGGGTGCCTCGCTCTCTCCCCGCCGGCCGCAGGCTTGGCAATGCGGCAGGGAACAGACCTCGGACTGAATCAGTATAACTTTTTCCGACCCCTACCCCACACCTAATGACTCCAGCGGACAGCCAATGTTCGCACAGGCGGCGATGGAACCCAGTGCATCTTCGACTTCATCGAATCCGGCCTGCTTCAGAATAGATGCCGCCACAATGGCGCGGGTGCCGCTCCCGCAAAAAGTTGTCACCGGTTTATTCCTCGGTATGTCATCGAGCCGGTTCCTCAGATGCCCGAGAAATATATGCTGCGCGCCGGGCAAATGGGCATCGTCAAACTCTTCTTTTTTTCGCACATCGAGAATCGTTAGGGCTTCCCGGTCCTGGATCCGGCGTACCAGCTCTCCAGTATGAACGGCACGAATCTGATCGTAATTTTTGCCGCTCGTTTCCCAGCTTGTGAGACCGCCGGCAAGGTAGCCTCTCACGTTGTCATAACCGATCCGTAGAAGATAGGTAACCGCCGTCTCAGCTTCGGAGACGTCGTGGGCGATCAGTCCGATGGCGTGGTCATAGTCAAGAAAATACCCGGCATAGACGGGGATCATTGATAGGGGAATGGCCAAGCTTCCCGGAATGAAGGCTCCGGCAAACGCTTCAGGTGGACGGCAGTCAATCACCTGCATGCCGGAGTCCATGGCAGATTCGAAATCGTCTGGGGTCATCGGGGCCGGCGGGCCCACGACACCTACATCCAGAGCCGTGCCATCCATATTGAATTCCTCCATTTTACGGAAATACGGTGGCTGGTAGTGGTGTTCGGCCACTTTTTTCCGGATGAACGCCTCCCGGTCCTGGACCTGAAGCGATCGGTTGTTGCGACGCTCATAGCCGATGGTCGAAAACTCGCGATCCGCCATGCCGCTACCACATACCGAACCTGCCCCGTGGGCAGGATAGATGATTGTCTGATCGCCCAATTCCAACAGCTTTCCGAATATGGAATCATAGAGCAAACCGGCCACCTCTTCCTTTCGATCCGGAAAAAAGTCGGTTCGTCCGACATCGCCGACAAACAGCGTGTCACCAGTAAACTCAGCTACCGGATCGTTTCCGAAATCGGTGTCCTTGACCACGATGGAAATCGATTAGTCGGTGTGTCCGGGGGTCTCGAGAATTTCCAGCCGTATCGAGCCCAAGTCGAAGCTGTCACCTTCCCGAACCGGCTCTCCGTAGGCGAACGCAAAGGCATGGCCATGATAGATACGCGCTTGGGTCGCTCGTGCCAGCTCCATCGATCCGATGACGTAATCTTCATTGCGGTGAGTCTCGAAACTTCGGGTGATACGCATGCCTCGACGGTTTGTAATGTCCAGATAGGCGCCGATATCACGACGCGGATCAATCACTACGGCCTCAAGCCCCTGCCCCAGGATGTAGGACAAGTGTGCCAGGCCTTCCGATCGCAGGACGTCTAAAAAGATACTCATGGATATTCTCCTTTAGTGTCAGCGGTTCAGGACAAAAAAAGGGGATATCAGCCCCTGTGAATTCTTAATAACGGTACTGCAATGGCTAATGCAAGGATCCTATGACTCTTAGGTCATGATGCCGCCGGTTTGGCCGGTATTACAGCAACGGCCTCATGGATAAACAGGGAACGCAGCTTGTCCCAGAAATTACCGCCGAGCACTATCAGGCCGGCCAGCAGCAGGATGTCACCGGCCAGGGCGTATACCACCCGATAGCCAGCCCACCCCGGGATGTATTTGGCGAGGTAAGGCGATAGAAAGGCATACAACAGGGGCAACGAAATCATGACCAGGCCGGTTTTGTAGCGGGCAGCGCTGACCACCTGCGGTGGGCCGTGAGATTTTATGAAACCGAAAATTCGCTGCTTGATGTAAGCAAACCCATCTTTTCCGGCGATGGCCGCGGCCGCCAACATCATCACTTCAGCTACCACGACCATTACACCCGTGAACGCGGCCACGGACCGAGTCGATACCCCGATCATCGGCAGAATCGGTAGCAAAATAGGCCAGGCGACACTGGCGATAAAAGTGGCGAAGCCGATTTTGATGCGCCATCCGGCCTTGGGTACGGCTGATTCCGTGGGCGCATCTTCTTTTGTATTCGCTTCCACGATTATGGCTCCTGTTTGAAAGGTTCGATCCTCGCATATGGAAAAACAAGATGGGGCCAAGTCTTGCATTATGACGTTCTGGAACCGTTCCATACTCAAGGACACTACGCAATGCCAACCAAAACGGCCATCGAGTATCATCGATACTCGATGGAGGGATCACAACATAAGTGTATAGATTGACTGAAATAAGGTAAATTGAATTTCACCAAATTGAAACCATTCGTTATTTCGGCTATACTATCGTCGATTAATAGCCGCATCGGTTGATATTCACCCCTACATGACTGAATGGGCCATTCGAAAATATCTCAGAAACATGGCAAACCGGCGAAACACGTTAACGAGACAACTCGCGACAATATTGATGATGTGATGCCACCCTATCATTACCCTGGGTGGGACCAAGACGTGAGCGAGAAGCATCATGCATAAAGTCTTATTTGTCGATGACGACCCGTCAACCATCGCTTCAATTGTCAAGAAGCTAAGAGCCTATTCCGATCAATTCGAGATCGTTACTGCCAGGAACGGCAGAGAAGCCCTGTTGCAAATCACCCAGGGTCAGATTGATATGGTTGTCACCGATCTGAGAATGCCGGAAATGGATGGATTTGAACTGCTCACCCACATAAACAACGATTACCCCAATATCCCTGCTGTCGTTATAACCGCCTTCAACAATCAGAAAGTCGAGATCCATCTGGCGGAAGCCCACCAAGTGAAGGTGATCGAAAAACCCATAGACTATGACGTCTTGGTGGCGTCGATTCAGCGCACGTTGAAAACCCTTGCCGACAAATGCGCGATCAAAGGGATTTCGCTGTCGAATTTCCTGCAGCTCATCCAATGGGAGGGAAAAAGCTGCCTCATAGAGATTACCGATGGCAGGGGAGAGAGCGGCTTCTTTTACGCCGAAGAGGGAGAGCTGCACGATGCGGTTTTCGGTTTACAGACGGGTGAGGAAGCTGCCTATACCATGCTGGCTGTGGATGATCCGAAAATTACGATTCACCCGTTGTCGCAAAGAAAAACCGAAAAGCGGATTCACCAGGATCTGATGAGTATCCTCATGGAGGGAATGCGCCTCAATGACGAGAGGGACAGCCCGCCACCGCCGGCCACCGACGTAACCCTGGATGACATATTCCCCGACGGGGTCGAATCTGTATCGTCCTGTATACGTGAATCCTTGGATGGAGATGGGCTGACCGTATTGGTGGTGGATGACTCCAAGGTCATGCGCAACGCGATCACCAGCTATCTTAGACGCTGCGAAGGGATCGGGGCCGTTATGGAGGCGGAAAACGGCCGCGATGCCATTGTCATGAACGAAAACTTTCAGCCGGATATCATCACCATGGATGTCCTTATGCCTGTGATGGACGGACTGGAGGCGCTGAAGCATATCATGATACGCCAGCCGACACCGGTTATAATGGTCAGTGCGTTAACCCGCGACGGCGCCTGGGAGACTTTCGAGGCCTTGAGACTTGGGGCCGTGGATTTCATCGACAAGCCCAACCGCATGGCAAGCACAGACATTGATCGGCAGTTGGCCCGGCTGGAATCCAAGATCTTGTCCGCCCATCGTTCCAACCGCAAAGAACTGAAACTGTTGCGCCGCCCGGTATGCGAACCATCAGCAAACCCGCTGCACCCGCTGCAGAGCGAACACCGGGTCCTTGTGGCCGCCGCTGCCGAAGGTGGCTATCGCGCCCTGCTCTCGATCCTCTTAGGAATGGATCTCCAACCCACGGAAGGCTTTCTGGCGACCCTGAAGGCTGATGCCACCCACCTCGATGCGTTTGCCGACTATCTTGAATCCTTCAGCCCGGTCCCGGTAATACGCGCGCACCGCGGTGAGACGTTGCAGGCCGGTGTCTGCCACCTGACTTCCGCACAGGAGCGCCTTGCACTGGAACGCCAGGGTAATACCATCGCCTTTACGACAACAGAGGCGAAAGAAGTTTCCCACCAGAAGGCGGCGGACCTTTTGATGGCCTCCGTCGCCGATACCTTTGGCAAGACAGCGGCCGGCCTTATTTTGTGTGGCAACAACGGCGATGGTTTGGAAGGGCTTCGAAAAATCAAAGCGGCCGGCGGAACTACGTTTGCAACATCGCCGGATTGCACCCTTTTTCCGGAAGCCGTTCGACTGGCGGTCCAAAGCAATTTGGTGGATCGTGTTCTATCCCGCAGTCTGAGTGATTTGTTGAGGGAAGTGTGGGGAGATTAGGCAGCGGCCAGATCCAATGCGACACCCCCCCGCGTGCATAGAAAACAACACGAAGACTCTTCAACAGCAACTTCGGTGTTGGTGGCCAGTTTGGCCCACCAAACCTGTCTCCCAGACCAAAAAATCAGGGAATCTTTGAATAATCTCTAATTGGTAACCATCGGATATCCGATTAGAACAACATTAGGGACGTTGGTAGGTTATTAAGGTTATTGGGGGATTTAGGGAAGGGAAGCAGAGAGATCGGTAATTCATCGTATCCGCAAATCGATACCCAAGGACTCCATCAGAACCACGAAAAACATCACGCTGAAAAACACGAGAAACATCAGTCCGAACAATACCGTGTAAAAACGGTTGCCCGCCATGGTTCGAACCCGATGGTGTATCGGATTTTTCCGCAACAGCGCTTCCATCCATTCAGCACGCATCACCACACCATAGATGGCCACAAAACCAAGGAATGCACCTGTTGCAGCAATCAAAAGCATCACAATTTCCGGGGTAGCCATAGGTTAGCCTCCATGTAGGGTGGGGTCAGGTCTTGAATTAATTTTAAGGTCAATCCCTATGCTTTTTCTGTCAAGCGCGGTATGCTTCATTCTGATGCCTTCATCTTTTGAACGGCAGGGTAAGCACAATGGGCTGATGGGCATAAAAGGACTTCTCGAAGCCGGCAATGCGCTCTGCCGCCAATCCCGGGAACAGGTCGGGTCGGATGCTGTACATGTATCGGAGGTAGCGGAAACGCTCCAAGGTGGACCAGCGCATAGGAAAGGCCTTGAACTTCTCGGTGTCGATCACCGTGTGGATCTTGGCGTAGATGTCGTCGGTACTACGTTCGCTGTAGTAGGCGTTGAGTTCCCGGACCAGGTCGTTCTGATGCTCCAGCATGCGGTTCATCTCCTCCAGCGTCGTCTCCCCAACCAAAGCGTTGTCTTTATAGGTCATGTGACCGTGGCCTTTGCCGTAGTTGTCCGGGTTGACCCAGTTCCCACGCTCTTCGAGCACCAGACGGGTCACGATAGGGCCGTTGGTGCCCAGGCGGGTGCCGTATCCCACGATGGCGCCGCGTTTTACGGCCTGCCAGTGTTCAACAGTCACCCTGGACAGATAGTAGTACGAGGAGCGATATGCCTGGTAGCGATACAGCGTGGCCCGGGGGTAGCTGTCCTTGACCAGTCCGTCGACGAGGTCATGGGCGATGCGAACATAGCCCCCCCGGGGGCGCCGGCTTTTTTCGGGGTTTCGCCGATAAAATGTACGATCCCCGCGGCCACCGCACGCACTGGCGTTCCCCTGGTGTCGTATTCGATACCGGGGTTGGTAGTTCGAAGGGACTTCTCATAGGTATAATACTGAGCCAACGGTTTTTTTAGGTTGGGGTTGAGAGAATCGGTCCTAAGGGGTGGAGGCAGAAGGGCACGCACGTGAGTCTTGGGATCGAACTCGCGCGCAAACCAGCCCTCGGTGTCGTGCGCAAAGGCCGGGTTGGCTTGGTTCTGGGCGCCCACAGATGATTGAAAAGGTACCATGGGCAGCAGGAACACTCCTATGAAGACGGTGACGATCATCAGTGTGGCATACAGCTTTGGACTCATGGAATTGGCCTCCAATATGTTCAGGATGCGGGTTTCGATTTTCTGGCGGGGGCTTTCCCATCCGGCAGCGGCAGGCAGTTGACCGGCCCTGCGAAGAAAAACCAAGGGGGTCGCATCTTAAATATTAACGGGATTATTCACCATTTTAAGGGTATTCTCACGCAATGGTCTGAGTATGTAGGACCCTAAAGCCATTGTTTGCAGTTTTCCGAACTTGGCGTCCTGCAGCCTTTCCAAGT
>Ga0049114_1000129_pt1 | contig 17981 bp, 12 predicted proteins | sample WorMettanBELIZE2_FD_55211 | JGI IMG/M metagenome (GOLD analysis project Ga0049114, IMG submission 55211) | Marine gutless worms symbiont microbial communities from Max Planck institute for Marine Microbiology, Germany - Olavius tantulus BELIZE.2 | ecosystem: Host-associated > Annelida >... | reverse complement strand
CCTGACGATCTTGAACGCTATGATGAAAAATCAATCCTGTTGGATTGCTCCGTCCTGATTTACTGTTGACCCGGAACACAGTGGCTGACACCCGAAACCTGCCATCCGACATCCGACATCTGATCGCTGACACTCGACACCTGAACCCTGAACCTTGAACTTTGAACCTTTTTACTCTTTCAACTTTCAGTTTTCAGCTTTCAACTTTTCACTTTTAGCTTTTCACTTTTAACTTTCAGCATCAAGCATCCAGAATCCAGTATCCAGTATCCAGAATCAAGTTCCCAGTATCCCCTCTAACGTTGTTCGAAGCTCCTCGTAGGCATGTGTGACCGGAAATTCGGGAAACTCCTTGACGACGTTTTCCGGCGGACGAAACAAAATTCCCTGATCCGCTTCTTTAAGCATGCTGATATCGTTGTAAGAATCGCCCATGGCAATGGTTTCATAATTGAGTTGTTTCATGGCCTGAACGGTCTCTCGTTTCATATCCCGGATTCTCAGATTGTAATCGGAAATGGCGCCGGATGCATCCAGGGTCAGATCATGGCAAAAGAGCGTCGGCCAACCCAACTTCCGTATCAGCGGTTTCGCAAATTCAGTATATGTATCGGAAAGGATGAGCACCTGCACCTGGGTTCGGAGCCAATCCAGAAATTCCCTGGCGCCCTCCAGAGGCTCCATGGTTTCGATGACATCGGTGATGTCTTTGAGCTTGAGCCCTTTGTCATCGAGAATGGCAAGACGCTTTTTCATCAATACATCATAGTCGGGGATGTCTCTGGTGGTGAGCTTGAGCTCCTCGATTCCGGTGCGTTCGGCAACGTTGATCCAGACTTCGGGGGTAAACACGCCTTCCAGATCCGAACAGACAATGTACATGTGCAGGTTCCTCTCTAAAATTCGCGCTGGCGCTTGGATGGTTAGCCCGTGTGGCCGCCTGCCCGGCGGCAAAATTACAAATATCAAATCACAAATCACAAATTCGTGGAGTCCTTTTTTCTGGATCTTGTATCCCTGGTTCCAGCATCCAGTATCGTCCTATTCTTCCCCATCCTCATCTTCGATCCGGATCAGAATCGGTGTATCGGCAACCACATCTAACGCGGTAATTTCGGCAAGGGCTTGCCGTACTGCCTTTTCAACGGCTTGATGGGTCAGCATCACAATGGGCACGGCTCCGTCCGTTTTTCGGCCCTTCTGATGCACGGATTTAATGCTGATCTGGTGGTTGCCTAAAATGCCCGCGATCTTCGATAGCACACCGGGACGATCCAACGCGGCAAAGCGGAAGTAGTAATGCGTTTTGAGATCTTCCATCGGCATGACCGGAATGTTTTTGATATTCTCCATTTGGCAGGAAAGCATCGGCACCCGGACCCTGGCACATGCGAGCATGTTCCTGGCGAGGTCCACAATATCTCCGACCACGGCGCTGGCCGTTGGCATCATTCCCGCACCACGTGCGTAGAGAAGAATATCGCCCGCCGCACTGCAGGACAACGTAATGGCATTGACGGTACCGTTCACATTGGAGAGGAGATTGTCAAAGGGAATCATGGTGGGATGGATCCGTGCCTCGACAGTCTCTCCTTTGTTTTTGCTAATGGCCAGCAGCTTGATTCGGTAGCCGAACTCTCTGGCAAACTCGATATCCATAGGCGTGATTTTTGGGATTCCCTCGACATAGATGTCGTTCAGGTTGATCTCCATTCCGTAGGCCAGTGAATTCAAAATCGCCAGTTTGTGCGCGGTATCCAAGCCCTCCACATCCAGAAAGGGATCGGCCTCGGCATAGCCCTCGTCCTGGGCCTCGGCCAGTGCCTCCTCAAAAGGGCAGCCCTCATCGGATATCTTTGTGAGAATATAGTTGCAGGTGCCGTTCAGAATGCCGATCATCGCGCTGACGCGATTGCCGACCAGGGATTCCCGGAGGGTTTTGATCACAGGCATACAACCGCCCACACTGGCCTCAAACCCCAGATTGACCCCATTTTCCGCAGCTTCGCGAATGATTTGATTTCCCTGGGCAGCTAAAAGCGCCTTGTTGGCGGTTACCACGTGTTTACCCTTCCGGATAGCAGCAAGCATCATCTCTTTGGCGATGCCTTTTCCGCCGATCATCTCGAGAACGATATCCACCTCCGGATCATCGATCACACGCTGGGCATCATCAATGAGCACCCCTTCGGGAAGCGCGATCCCCCGGTCGGTGGTGAGGTCGATGTCGGCCACATATTTCAGATTCAGGTCGACCCCGACCCGAGCGCGGAGAATGTCCTGTTCCTCCAGAAGGATTCGTACAACCCCGGTACCCACAGTGCCGAATCCCAGTAATCCGATGTTGATCTGTCTCATGATAGCACCGTTTGCCCGTGTGCCCGTTACCCCGTTATCCCGTGTGTCCGTGTTCCCGTTTGCCCGTGGGCCCGCTTGCCCGGCGTAGCTCCTCTGGAGCGTAGACGGGTTGGCCCGCTTGTCCTGAGCGAGCGGAGCAAGTCGAAGGGTGTGCCCGTAATCCCGTTTGCCCGTGTGCCGGGTTGCTTGTTGCACACGTCATTTGCCGCCCGGGGCGGCGTCATTGAGTCATTTGTTGTTCTTCGAGCTCTAGATCCTGGTCTTTCATGCCCTCGAATCCAATATCCAGGATCCAGGCCTGCCTACAATATCTTTCGAATGCCTCGTATCGCCTGGTTGGTCCGCATCTCATTTTCAATCAGGGCAAACCGGACATAATCGTCTCCATATTGACCAAAGCCAAGCCCGGGCGATACCGCCACCTGGGCCTCGCGAATCAGGAATTTGGAGAACTCAACCGATCCCATGTGCCGGTACTGATCGGGGATTTGGCCCCATACAAACATGGTCGCCTTGGGAGGCTCAATATCCCAACCGGCCCGCGCCAGACCGGTAATCAACGTGTCTCGGCGGGATTTGTAGGTATCCACGATCTGCTTGACGCACTCCTGCTGCCCCTGAAAGTTGTTCTTATCATCCAGCTCATCCGGGCCGCTTAACGCGATGATCGAGGCAATCTGTATCGGCTGAAATACTCCGTAATCCAGATAACTCTTGATCCGCGCGAGGGCGGCAATAATCTCACGATTGCCCACACAGAATCCCACTCGCCACCCGGGCATGCTGTAGCTCTTTGACATAGAAAAGAACTCGACCCCCACATCTTTGGCCCCTTTGGCCTGAAGGAAGCTGGGTGCCTTGTATCCATCGAATACCAGGTCGGCATAGGCAAAGTCGTGGATAATCATAATATCGTGCTCCCGGGCGTAATCCACGATTTTATCAAAGAAATCGAGATTCACCACCTCAGTGGTGGGATTGTGGGGGAAGCAGATGATCAGCACCTTTGGCTTAGGCCAGGTTTGACGGGTGGCGCTGATCAGGTTGTCGAAAAAATCCTGATCCGGCCCCATGGGAATGCCGCGCACATCCCCGCCTGAAATGATGGCCGAGTAAGGATGGATCGGATAGGTGGGGCTTGGTGTGAACACGACATCTCCGGGTCGGATGGTGACCAAAACCAGGTGGGACATGCCCTCCTTGACGCCGATCGTAACGATGGCCTCTGAGTCCGGATCCAGATCCACCTCAAACCGCCGCCGGTACCAGCTCGTGATGGCCCGACGCGCCTTGGTGATACCGGCCGATGCTGAATAGCGGTGATTATGGGCTTTCTGGGCCGCTTCCACCAATTTGTCGACAATATGCTGGGGGGTGCCGATGTCCGGATTCCCCATTCCCAGGTCAATGATGTCCTTATCGGCGCGTCGTTCTTTCATCTTGAGCTGGTTGACCGTTGCAAAGACATAGGGTGGTAACCGATCGAGTCTAGAAAAATTCGTCATGGTCCAGGTCCACGGTATGCGTTAGGGGTTTGTGAGTGAAATCCCAGAACGGGTCTCCCCAAGGGACCCCTCTGCAAAGTCTGGGTTTAAGGGTATTACAATATGTAAGTATTGGATGTCAAAAAATTTTTTTTGACTTTTACCCCCATTGAGGCTACTTTTTTCACTATTGAAATATCGAAGTGGAGAGATATCGATGGCAAATTCACTGACATACGCAAAGGCCGGGGTAGACATCGATAAAGCCAACGCGCTTGTCGATCAGATCAAGAAAATCGCCAAATCCACACCCCGCTCCGGGGTGATGGGAGACATTGGCGGTTTTGGGGGCATGTTTTCGTTGAATGTCTCCAACATGGACCGACCGGTCTTGGTCAGTTCGACGGACGGTGTGGGCACAAAACTGAAGATCGCCTTTATGACGGGAAATCATAATACCGTCGGCATTGATCTTGTGGCCATGTGCATTAATGATATTGCCGTGCAGGGGGCCAAACCGCTCTTCTTCCTCGACTATCTTTCCATGGGAAGACTGGACACCAAGACGGCGACGGCCGTCATTAAAGGTATCGGGGAAGGCTGCCGTCAAGCCCGGTGCTCATTGATCGGCGGGGAAACCGCCGAAATGCCCGGATTCTACAACGAAAACGAGTACGACCTGGCAGGATTCGCCGTCGGCCTTGTAGAAAACAGAAAAATCGTAGATGGCGCGGACATCCAGCTGGGCGACAAGGTCATCGGGATTGCCTCCAGCGGGCTTCACAGCAATGGGTATTCACTTGTTCGAAAGATCTGTTTCGAGTCTCTCAAACTCGATGTAGATTCAAATATTCCGGAACTCGGTACCACTCTCGGTGAAGAGCTGCTCAAACCGACACGGATTTATTCCGAAACCATCCAGCGCCTGTTGAAGGCCTTGCCCATCTCGGGCATCGCTCATATCACCGGCGGCGGTATCGTCGAAAACATCGTGCGGATCAGCCCAAGATCCTGCAAGGTGGTTCTCAAAAAAGGAAGCTGGGAGGTGCCGCCCATATTTCCCTTTCTCCAGAAATCGGGAAAGGTCTCCCAGAAGGAAATGCTCCGGACCTTCAACAATGGTATCGGTCTGGTGTTGGTGACTCCCGACAGGGCCGTGGAAGATGTGCTCGAAAGACTGAGGGGAATGGATGAAAAAGCCTTTGTAATCGGCGAGATCGCGGCAAAGAAAAAAAGTAAAACCCAGATCAGCTGGGTATAACACGATCCGGATTTCTTTGACGGCATTCCCACGGCGGAGTGCAGACCCTGATCGAACATTCAGAATTGAAATGAATCCACCATATGGCTTTCTATAAACAGTTGACCACATTCTTCTCACGTCTCTTGGCCTGGATCGCCAAGGGACAGCAAAAAGCGCCATGCGCCGGGTGAGGGACCAAAGTCACACCCTTTCGGCCAGAGGGTAGGAAGTAAAACCAGACAGGGAGTTTCGATTGAACGGGCCAGATTCTGTTGAGCTCTGGCCGTTGTGTTTCATCAGAACCCCTGGCACAAAAGGTTTTACGAACACACCACGCGACGTTCGAGGGTCGATATGCGTTTACGGCCCAGGCTCGGATGAATGACACATGTTGGTACTTGGTATTGAATCCTCCTGCGATGAAACAGCCGCCGCTGTGGTGGCCGACGGCAAGAAGATTCTGTCGTCTGTCGTAGCCTCCCAGGTGGCGATTCATCACCCTTACGGGGGTGTGGTACCGGAGCTTGCCTCGCGGAAACACATCGAAGCTATCGTTCCTGTGGTGGAGCAGGCCATCACGGAGTCCGGGATCGGACACGATCACATCGATGGCGTCGCGGTGACGCAGGGTCCGGGACTCGTGGGTGCGTTGCTGGTCGGTTTTTCGTTTGCCAAGGCCTACGCCCACGGTCGCGGATTGCCCTGGGTCGGCGTGAATCATCTGGAAGGACACATGAACTCGGTATTTCTCGGGGAAAACTCACCTCCATTTCCCTTTGTCGCTCTTTTGGTCTCCGGCGGACACACCAGCATTTACCACGTGACCTCTCATACGGATTACGAACAGATGGGTCAGACATTGGATGATGCCGCCGGAGAGGCCTTTGACAAGGTGTCCAAGATGCTGGGTCTGGGTTATCCGGGCGGTGGCGTTATTGACAGGATGGCAAAGGAGGGGGATCCGGAAAAGATTACATTTCCCAGAACATTTCTCGATAAGACCGGTTTCGATTTCAGTTTCAGCGGAATAAAAACGGCCGTCAAGCGGTACATCATGACCCATGAAGACACCTACGCGGATCATGTCCCGGACTTTGCAGCCGGGTTTCAAGAGGCCGTGGTGGAGGTGCTGACGTACAAACTGATTCGAGCCGCTGAAACCAAAGCGTGTGACCATATTGCCCTGGTGGGTGGTGTTGCGGCCAACAGCCGGCTGCGGGGGTGTCTGACGGACATGGCCGCCAAGTCAGGAATGAACGTATATATTCCAGGCATTGAACTCTGCGGTGACAATGCGGCCATGGTGGCAGCCGTGGGTTATCACTATCTCAAGGCGGGGGCTCGGGCCGGGCTCGCCGATGATGTCTATTCGCGCGTTCCCCGGAAGACAAGCAGTTCCTGAAGCGTCACGGCAGCTTCGGGTTATACCTCATGCCCCAAATACTTCTGTTTCAACGATAGAATTCTATTCGCAGAAACTTCCCCTCTTTTTCTCAGATCTTCCGAATGCTTCAGGCTGTTGTAAATGATTTCGTATACGGTCTCCATGTCCGGACTTCGATGGCAGATCAATGCAATATCGATGTCGGCGGCAAGGATCTGTTTTGTAGAGGTCCGGATATCGAAGTGATTCCGGATGGCGCCCATGTCAAGATCATCGGTCATCACCACGCCGTTATATCCCATGGTTTGCCGTAATAGATCCCGGGCAATGGCTTCGGAGAGGCTTGCCGGCCATTTCGGGTCCACTCCCGTATAGCGGATATGGGACAGCATGAATCCGGCGGCGTCCGCTGCGATAGCCGCATAAAAAGGTATGAGATCATAGGCGTCCAGCTCCGATTCATCGGTGTCCAGGACAGGCAGATCCAGGTGGGAATCGAGAGTGGTCCTGCCGATGCCTGGAAAGTGCTTGGCCACCGCCATGACACCGTTTTCCTGAAGGGCGCGAATGACTACCGTCCCCAGTCGGGAAACCCACTGAGGGTCGGATCCGAAGGCGCGTCCGGCCATGATGCTTTGGAAATTTTCAGGCGCAATATCCATCACCGGCGCCATGTTCATGTTGATACCGAGCTCTGAAAGCTCCCCTGCGGTCACCCGACCGAAATCCTCGGCATCTGATTCGGAAGTCATGTGGGGATTTCCAGGGAACTCGGTAAACGGCGCTCGGAGCCGGGCCACTTCTCCGCCTTCCTGGTCAATGGCGATCAGGAGCGGGGGGTGCCCCGCGGATCGGGCAATCTCCTGGGATTTTCGACACAGCTCGATGATCTGCTGGCGGGTGTCCAGGTTACGGGAGAACAGAATCAGCCCGCCGACCTTGAGCTGCCGGATCAGGACTTCAAGATCGGCATCGCAGGTCAGGCCGTCGAAACCCACCATCAGGCGTTGTCCGGCCAGTTCTGACATGGATAGATCTCTGTATTTCATAATACTACGCTTGATGCGATTTGAGTGTCGAACTCGGTGTGTCGTCGATACGCTTCGAATGCCTAAAATGCCTAAAATATACAACGGGCATTCGATTTCATTTTAGGCATTTTAGCGCATTTCAGGCATTTCAGGCATTCTTAGCTTGGAGATCCCTATCTGTAACATTTAAAACTGTTCGGCTTCAGTACTCCCCTCCATCGCCCCCACCGACGTCTCCCCGCTGGTAACCGCATTCATGAGCCGATCGAAGTATCCCGCACCGACGAATTTTTGATGGGTAATGGCCATATATCCCTTTTCCTTTTCACCGGCGAATTCCTCCTCCTGGAAATCGGAATAGGCAAGCATCCCGTCGTCCCGGTAGCTGCGAGCCAGGTTGAACATACCCAGGTTTAGTGCATGAAATCCGGCCAGAGTGACAAACTGAAACTTATAACCTATGGCCGCCAGCTCCGTCTGGAATCGTTTGATCGTGCTGTCGTCCAGATGGGCCTTCCAGTTGAAAGATGGCGAGCAATTGTAGCTTAAAAGTTTCCCCGGGTATTTCGAATGGATGCCTTCGGCAAATTTTTTGGCCTGGTCCAGATCCGGTTTGGATGTTTCACACCACACCATATCCGCGTATGGGGCATACGCCACTCCCCGGGCGATGGCCATGTCCACACCGCCGTTAATATAGAAAAAGCCTTCCGAGGAGCGGGGGTCATCCTTGATGAACGGCCGATCCCGTTCATCAATATCGCTGGTGAGCAGGCGGGCGGCGTCCGCATCGGTACGGGCCACCAGGAGCGTCGGAACCCCACAGACATCCGCCGCAAGCCGAGCGGCGATCAGTTTGTTGATGAACTCCTGAACGGGGACCAGAACCTTTCCACCCATGTGTCCGCATTTTTTTGCCGATGACAGCTGATCCTCGAAATGAACTCCGGCAGCCCCGGCCTCGATCATTTGTTTCATAAGCTCGTAGGCATTCAACGGTCCGCCGAAACCGGCTTCTGCGTCGGCAACAATCGGGGCAAACCAGCAAGGACCGTGTTTGCGACCGTCGAGCACCTGGATCTGATCGGCCCGTCGCAGGGCGTTGTTGATCCGCCGGACCACATTCGGCACGCTGTTGGCCGGATAGAGGCTCTGGTCCGGATACATTTCACCGGCAAGGTTGGCGTCTGCCGCCACCTGCCAGCCGCTCAGATAGATAGCCTTGAGACCCGCCTCCACCTGTTGCACGGCCTGATTCCCGGTCAGCGCCCCCAGGGCGGGGATATAGTCCTCGGACCTCAGAAGCTGCCAGAGCCGCTTGGCCCCGGCTTCCGCGAAAGTGTATTTCAATTTCAGGGTTCCACGCAGTTTCAGCACTTCATCTGCGGTGTATGGGCGCTTTATGCCGTCCCAACGCATATCCGATTCCCATTCGTTTCGCATCAGCTCGGCCTCGTCCACGTCGATTTCGTGGCATTCGAGTCGCTTGCAGAATTCAATGGCCTTTTCTTCGAAAGTCTTGCTCATATGGCTCCCCCTCGTTCGAAATAAGATTATGATTACGGTGCATATGGATATGTCCGTCTTCAGAATAGTCAGCCAGATTCTTTCGGAAAGGATTAATAGAAGATGAAACGGAAGATGGCGCAAATTAACAATCCGCCCCACCCTTGTCAACCGGCGTGCGGCGTGCATCGCGCCTTGACGCACTTCCTACGGCTCCTTATAGTTGGAGATCTTTTTCCCAGAGTACGGATTGCCCAAAATGAAAGACACGCAGCTTCAAATAGACCCACGGACCGCTATCCGAATCATTCTCGATGCATTCCGGGAATATCAGTCCGCATTTGATCGGATCACGCTCCGGGGAAGGGACCGGTTCATCGCCCGCGATTGGCGGGGTGCCCATGAGGATGTTGTGGAGCGCATCGAGCTCTATCGCAATGCTGTGGATCAGGTCGTGTCTTCACTTAAAACACGGATCCATCCCGCCGACGACTCGAAAGAGATCGCCAGGCGCATCAAGTCCGGCTATTTACAGGAGATCGCGGGCCGGGACGACACGGAACTGGCACAGACCTTCTTCAACTCGTCCATTCGGCGGGTATTCGAAACAATCGGGGTCGATTCCGAGAGCGAATTTGTGGACACAGACTTTGAGGTGTTATCCGTAGGGTCCGGCGCATGTCCGGAATGCCGGCAAATCCTGGTTCGCGGAAGTATCCGCAGCCTGGTGGAAGACATCCTCGACCTGTTTGAACACGAAATCCCCTTGGCCGATCCGCGCCTGGATTTCGAGCTTGCCACCGAAGAAATTAATTCGCGATTTCGGGCGATGGGCATCAACCTGAGTCAGGCCGTTATTGAAGTTCACGACTCTATTTTCTACCGAAACAAAGCCGCCTACATCATCGGTCGAATTCAGTTGGGGCAATCGGTATTGCCGCTGGTTCTTGCCCTGCTTCATGAAGACCAGGGAATCTACATCGACGCGGTCTTGCTGACGGAAGAAGAAATCAGCGTCCTTTTCAGTTTTACACGATCTTATTTTCGGGTTCGGGCGGAGCGGCCGTGGGAGCTGGTCCGGTTTATCAAAACCCTGATCCCCTCAAAACCCGTTTCCGAGATCTACACCTCCATCGGCTACCATAAACACGGCAAAGCGGAACTCTTCAGGGAACTGCAGCGCAGCTTGCAGCGTTCCAATGACAAGTTTGTCATCGCCCCGGGCGAAAAGGGGATGGTGATGGTGGTGTTCACCCTGCCCTCCTTCGATGTCGTATTCAAAGTCATTAAAGACCGATTCGACTACCCGAAAAAAACAGATCGACGTGCCGTCCAGGAACGTTATCAGCTTGTCTTCCGCCACGACCGGGCCGGCCGTCTTATCGACGCCCAGGAATTCGAATACCTAAAAATCGATAAAAACCGATTCTCCGGGAGCCTGTTGAGCGAATTGAGAAAAAACGCGTCCCGCAGTGTTCAGATCGACGATCACTATGTCGTGTTGAAACATGTCTACACGGAACGCCGTATCACGCCGCTGGACATCTATGTCCGTGAGGCCGGAGAGAGCGAAGCCCGGGATGTGGTACGGGATTACGGAAATGCCATCAAGGATCTGGCGGCCACGAATATTTTTCCCGGCGATTTGTTCCTGAAGAATTTTGGCGTCACACGGCACGGTCGGGTGATCTTCTATGATTACGATGAGCTGTGCCTGCTACTGGAATGCCGGTTCAAAATCATGCCCCCCGCCCAGAGCATCGAGGATGAAATGTCGGCGGAACCCTGGTTTTATGTGGACGAGAACGATGTCTTCCCGGAAGAGTTCGGAACCTTTTTCAGACTGCGAAAACCCCTGCGGCAGGTATTCGCGAGCTGTCACGGGGATCTGTTTGAACTCGAGTTTTGGAAGCGCATGCAGGAAAGACTGCGCGCAGGGCATGTCATGAGCATTTTTTCCTACCACACCGACCGCAGGCTCCGCCAACGTGCCCTCACGAACCACCAACTTGCCCTCTCGAACCACAGGTTTAACGGGCGATAGGTGGCCGCGGGCCTGGCGGCCAAATTACAAATATCAAATCACAAATCACAAATTCATGGAGTCCTTTTTTTCCACTTTCAGCTTTGAGCTTTCAGCTCTTTGTCATTCCAAAATCCGCAATCCAAAATCCAAAATCGAATAATCCAGCATCAAGGATCCAGCATCCAGATCCTATCGCCTTCTCCGGAGCTGATATTTCCGTACGGCCTGATTATGGTCGGTGAAATTGGTAGAAAATTGGTGAGTGCTGTCCTTCTTGGAAACAAAATACAGGTATTCTGTTTCGGCGGGGTAAAGTGCCGCTTCCAGGGCGGCTTTTCCGGGATTGGCAATGGGACCCGGCGGAAGCCCCTTGATTCGATAGGTGTTATATTCCGTGTACGTGCGGAGGTGTTTGCGGGTTAAATTTCCGTTGAATTCTTTCAGTCCATAGATAACGGTGGGATCGCTTTCCAGGCGCATCCGTTTGTTCAACCGGTTGTGGAACACCGACGAAATTAATTTCCGTTCCGACGGCTCCCCGGTTTCCTTTTCGATGATGGAGGCCAGGGTCACGATCTGATGTCCCGAAAAACCCAGTTCTGTGGCCCGTTTCCGCCAGTCCGGGACAAAGACCGACCGGAAGCGATCCACCATGGTATCGATAATTTTATCGACGGCCTCTTCTTTTGGAAAATAATAGGTGTCCGGAAACAGGTACCCTTCGAAGCTTGGACCCTCAAAGCCCGCCCCCCTGACCCGGGCTTCGTCTCCGGCGGCTGCAAGAAACTCAGCTTCATCGGCAAGTCCCGCCTCCTTTAGGATGGCGGCGATCTGGACCAGATTGTACCCTTCGGGAATGGTGATTCGGTGGAGGCGCACTTTGCCGCTGACCAGGATTTTCAAAATCGCCTCAGGGGTCATGGACGCCGAGAGGGCGTATTCTCCAGCCCGGATACGTTTATCAAAACCCCTGAGTTGTGCGAATCGGCCGAATTTGGTGCTGTTGGTAATGATTCCGGCTGACTGGAGCCGCCGGGCAATTTCATGAAATCCTTTCCCGGGAGGAATAGATACAATCTCCTCATGGGCATCCGGATCGGTGGGCGTTCGAGCGTACTCAAAAAGATCCACCACAAAGGCCACACCAACGGCAGCGGCCGTAACCAGAATCAGAACTACAGCGATGAAAATCGGTCTCACGAGTGTTTCATCTCCACCTGTAGACGCTAGCGCCAAACTCTGCCAGAAAACAAATCCCCCTCAGGCCTGTATAGGCTATTTGGGGGGGATTAGTAACTCCATCATAGTAAAATCACCGGCTCCAAGTCAAACGGTTCCACTGGAAGCCACAATTCCTGGCGGATGAATACCGCATCCACGTCTTGATTTTCATACACCGGTTGCTTATGTTTTACCCGTAATTCCGATCGCTTTCCCCTGAACCGAACATCCAATGGAATCTTTTCTAGGAGTGGCCAATCCGATTCCAGGCGTTATCCGGACTTTCAGACCACTATCAATGGAGCACCTCGTTGAGCCAGTCAAAAAAAGAAATCCAAGCCTACACCGGATTTGAACAGGGACCCATACGCCCGCCGAGCGAAGCGCGCAGTCTGCTGATTCGGGTGACGCGTAATTGTCCCTGGAACCGCTGCACGTTTTGCCCGGTGTACAAAGGATCCCGATTCTCGTTGCGACCGGTCGAGCATGTCAAAAAGGATATTGAGGTCGTCTCAGAATACGTCGATGCCATCCGGAAAGGGGCCGAAAAAAGGGGCAAGATCCCCAGTTTCCAGCTTAAACACCTCTTTGGCAATCTGTCGGCAAAGGATCCGGCCGCATACCAGGCAGCCCTTCACTGGGCCGCCGGCGGCATGACATCCATCTTTCTGCAGGATGCCAACAGCCTGATTATGAAGCCGGAGGATCTGATTGAGGTCCTCCGTCATCTGACAGGTAGATTTCCCTGGGTGGACCGGATTACCTCCTACGCCCGTTCGCATACGATCGCCCAGATCAGTGACGCCCATCTTCGCCAGATGCGGCAGGCCGGTCTGAACCGCATCCATATTGGCCTCGAATCCGGTTCCGACGCGGTGTTAAAGCTCGTGAAAAAAGGAGCGAACAGTAAAACCCACATCAAAGCGGGACTGAAGGTCAAAAAGGCCGGAATGGAACTCTCCGAATATATCATGCCGGGTCTGGGAGGCCGCAAGCTGTCACACCAACATGCCACGGAAACCGCCGAGACGCTGAACCAAATCAATCCGGATTTTATCCGTTTGAGAACCCTGGCTATCCCGAGCCATGTACCGTTGTTCCAAGAGCACCAGGCCGGCACATTCGAAAAATGCACGGATGTGGAAATGGCCGAAGAGATCCTGATATTCCTCCAGAATTTGGAAGGCATCACCAGCAAAATCACAAGCGATCACATTCTCAATCTGTTCCAGGAAATCGATGGCACGCTGCCGGAAGACAAACCCCGAATGATGGCAGTTCTTGAGGAATTTTTGGAAATGCCGCCGGAGAAACAGACCCTGTACCAGATCGGACGCCGATTGGGATTTTTCCAAAGTCTGGAAGATCTGGCATCCCCCAATCGCAGGGCCCGGGCCGAAAAAGTTCGACAGGAGCTTAACATTACAGCGGAAAATGTGGATGGGACAATCGAGGAACTGATGAAACGATTTATATGACCCACATATGGTACGAGTCATTTATTAAAGTATTTAGGAGACAGACATGACGGATGCAAAAGGTAAAATAGAATACACGGACCAGGGAGAACTCGTGGTTCCGGATCGGCCGGTGTTGCCGTTCATTGAAGGAGACGGCACCGGACCGGATATCTGGAGGGCTTCAAAACGGGTACTTGATGCGGCGGTTAAAAAAATCTACGGCGGGAGTCGGAAAATCGAATGGCTTGAGGTTTATGCGGGCGAAAAGGCATACAACCGTGTTGGAAGCTGGCTGCCGGAAGAAACTCTCGAACAGATCAAGACGTATCGTGTCGCTATAAAAGGACCGCTGACCACTCCTGTAGGGAAAGGATTTCGGAGTGTCAACGTCAGGCTGCGCCAGGATCTGGACCTGTATGCGTGTGTCCGCCCGGTCCGCTATATCCCCGGTATTCCCAGCCCCATGAAGCGCCCGGAGGATGTGGATATGGTGGTCTTCCGGGAAAACACCGAAGATGTGTACATGGGCCTGGAATGGGAAGCCGGTTCGCCCATGGCCCAGAAAATCATTGACCTGGTGAAAGCCGAAGAAGACGCCATGATCCGTCCCAATTCCGGTATCGGTCTAAAACCGATCAGCGAGTTTGGTACTCGCCGGCTGGTGCATATGGCCATTGCCTTTGCGTTGGTCCAAAAGCGTCAGAGCGTCACACTGGTGCACAAGGGAAATATCATGAAGTTCACTGAGGGTGCCTTTCGCAACTGGGGCTACCAAGTGGCCGAAGAAGTGTTTGGTGACCGTGTGATCAGCGAAGACGCCGTCTACAGTGATCATGGGGGTAAGGTGCCTGAGGGAAAGATCCTGATCAAGGATCGGATTGCGGATGCCATGTTCCAGCAAATCCTGTTGCGGCCCGCAGAATATGACGTCCTTGCCATGCCCAACTTAAACGGCGACTATATGTCCGACGCCCTCGCCGCCATGGCCGGAGGACTCGGTATGGCTCCCGGAGCAAATATTGGAGACGGCTATGCGGTGTTCGAAGCCACACACGGGACGGCGCCTAAATATGCCAATCTGGACAAAGTAAATCCGGGATCTCTGATTCTGTCCGGCGCCATGATGCTGGATCATCTGGGATGGAATGAGGCGGCCGCCAACGTCCGGGATAGTCTGATGTCTACCATTGCGGCGAAAACGGTAACCTACGATCTCGCCAGACAAATGGAGGGAGCCACGGAAGTGAAGTGTTCGGAGTTTGCAGAAGCGATGGTCAAGCACATGTAGAAACGCTTCAGTGTATTTTGGATTTTTAATGTTGGGGGGGGATTATGGATAACAAAGAATTTGCCCGGCAGGTCGATGTCAACGGTCAGAAATACACCATCTTTGACATCCGACGGCTGGAGGAAAAGGGCCTGGCCGAAATAGGTCGATTGCCTTTCTCCATTCGTATCCTGGTGGAAAATCTGCTTCGAAAGATGGACGGCCGGGTCGTGCGGGAAGAAGACGTGCTCAACATCGCACGATGGCAGAAAACATACGAAGAACCGGTAGAGATTCCCCATCATCCGGCGCGGGTGCTGATGCAGGACTTTACCGGCGTGCCGGCCGTGGTGGACCTGGCATCCATGAGAGACGCTGTCAAAACCCTGGGCGGCGATCCCAACAGAATAAATCCCCAGATTCCAGTGGACCTTGTCGTTGACCACTCGGTCCAGGTCGATTACTACGGCACCGCCAACGTCCTGACCGAAAATGTCGGCAAAGAGTACGACCGGAACGGCGAGCGGTACACCCTATTAAAATGGGCCCAGAAAAGCTTCGACAACTTCCGGGTCGTCCCTCCCAATTCGGGTATTTGCCACCAGGTCAATCTGGAATATTTGGGGCAGGTGATCATCGAACAGGAGATCGATGGCGTGCCCACGGCATATCCGGACACCCTCGTCGGCACCGATTCCCACACCACCATGATCAACGGGATCGGCGTTATGGGGTGGGGAGTGGGCGGCATCGAGGCTGAAGCCGTGATGCTTGGACAGCCCTATTACATGTCGATTCCCGAGGTGATCGGTGTGAAAATGACCGGCGCCCTGAGAGACGGGGTGACGGCAACCGACCTGGTGCTGACGGTTACCGAACTTCTCCGGCAGCACAACGTGGTGGAAAAATTTGTCGAATTTTTCGGACCCGGTATGAAGCAGTTGGGCGTCCCGGACCGGGCGACCATTGCGAACATGTCCCCGGAGTACGGCGCCACCATGGGATTTTTTCCGGTAGATGAAAAGACAGTGGACTATTTGAGAATGACAAACCGCGATTCGGCAGCGGAAAAAGTCGAGATCTGCGCGCGGGAACTCGAGCTCTTCTATACCGGTGAAACAGATCCGGAGTACACCCAGGTGTTGGAACTCGATCTGTCCTCAGTGTCGCCCTCCCTTGCCGGCCCGGCCCGGCCCCAGGATCGTGCGGCCCTGGTGGAACTGAAGACGAAATTTGCTGAGGTGCTCGGTTGTGCCTATGACCGGGACGCGGATGTGACCCACATGTCCAAGTTCATTGACGAATCCGGCAGCCAGACGGTTCGGGCAGCCCACTGCAAACCAGTGAGCCAGAGGGAAGTTCCCATCGTGCTAAACGGCAAAGAGGAAAAAATCGGCGACGGCAGCATCGTCATTGCCGCGATCACCTCCTGTACCAACACATCGAATCCTTACGTGATGCTGGGGGCCGGACTGGTCGCTAAAAATGCCATCAAGATGGGTCTCCGGGTGCCATCGTATGTCAAAACCTCCCTAGCACCCGGATCCAAGGTCGTAATGGATTACCTAGAAGCTTCCGGCCTGGTCCCCTATCTGGAAGGGATTGGGTTCCACCTTGCCGGGTTTGGCTGCACCACCTGCATCGGAAACAGCGGCCCGCTGAAGCCGGAGATCGAAAGGGTCATTGCCGACAACGACCTCACCGTCGCCTCTGTCCTCTCGGGAAATCGCAACTTTGAAGCCCGTATCCACCAGGCGATTAAAGCCAATTACCTGGCATCCCCCATGCTGGTGGTCGCTTTCGCCCTGGCCGGAAGAATCGACATCGATCTCACATTTGAGCCCCTTGGCCAAACGCCGAACGGTCGGCCGGTGTATCTGGAAGATGTCTGGCCGGAATATGCGGAGATCGACGCACTGGCCCGAAAATGCGTGAAGAGAGAATTCTATGAAACCGAATATGGCCGCATTTTCGATGGTGACGATTTTTGGCGGGCGCTTCCGGATATTGAAAGCACCACGTTTTCTTGGGATCCGGATTCCACTTACATCAAGAATCCGCCCTACTTCGATGGTTTTTCGTTAGAGGCGGAGACGCCGGCGAACTTTAATGGAGGCCGCGCCCTGCTTCTGGTGGGCGATTCGGTGACCACCGACCACATCTCACCGGCCGGTGCCATCCCGGAAGCATACCCCGCGGGTCAGTATCTCGTGGGAAAAGGGGTCGATGTCCCCGATTTCAATTCCTACGGTTCCCGAAGGGGAAACCATGCAGTGATGATGCGCGGAACGTTTGGCAACATCCGGATCAAGAATCAACTCGTTGCCCCCAAAGAGGGAAGCTATACCATCACATTTCCGGATTCTGAAGAAAAATTCATCTATGATGCTGCCATGGGGTATGCTGAAGACCGCATCCCCCTGGTCGTTCTGGGCGGTAAGGAATACGGAACGGGATCGTCCCGTGACTGGGCTGCCAAAGGCACCAACCTTTTAGGGATTCGCGCCGTGATCACCGAATCATTCGAGCGGATTCACCGGAGTAACCTGGTGGGAATGGGTGTGCTGCCGCTTGTTTTCAAGCCGGGCGATTCATGGACAACGCTGGGTCTGGATGGTTCGGAGTCCTACAGCATCTCCGGAATCGAAAACATGGAGCCCAGAAAAAGTGTTCAGGTGACGGCCGTAAAAAGCGACGGCAGCGCCGTGACGTTCGATGCTATTGTCCGGCTCGACACAGTGGTCGACGTGGATTATTTCCTGAACGGGGGTATCCTGCCCTACGTTCTGCGAAAACTCATGGCTTAAAATCGTACAACGATGTGGGGCCGTTTGCCCGCCTGCCCGGCGGCAAAATTACAAATCACAAATTTCAGAAAACAAATAACAAAACTCAAAAACCAAATCCCCAGTTCAATAAGTAAGTGCAACACTTTTAGGTTTTAAGGCTTTCGCGATATGACGCGATATTATGCCAAAAACCTATCGACACCTAAGCGCAG
>Ga0049114_1000128_pt1 | contig 18054 bp, 15 predicted proteins | sample WorMettanBELIZE2_FD_55211 | JGI IMG/M metagenome (GOLD analysis project Ga0049114, IMG submission 55211) | Marine gutless worms symbiont microbial communities from Max Planck institute for Marine Microbiology, Germany - Olavius tantulus BELIZE.2 | ecosystem: Host-associated > Annelida >... | reverse complement strand
GATATTCATGGTATCTTCTCCTTTCTGGGAGAAGACCCTACACCACCACTTTGACAGATCCGGTCATTTTGGCCTTAAATTGGTACATAGTCCCGTAATAATATAGTTGATCTGTGTACGGGAAAGACCGCTGAACAGCGGAATACCTTCGCGAGGTTCTTCTCCCAGCTTTAAGCGGAGCAGGTCCCACAGGGTCACCAACTCCACGTGCATCATCAGGGACGGCAGCAGAATGAGATCTCCAACGAGCGCCGAAAGCATTGTAATCACCATCATGGTTCCGAAAATCGCCGTGGGTTTGAAGCTGGAGAATGTCAGAATGGCGAAACCGATGCTGATGGTGATGGTGGTAAACACAATCGGTTTTCCCATGTGAAGGATCGTCTCTCGAAGGGCACGTCGGTCGTCCAAATCTTTTCGAAATTCCCGATTGTACCGGACCATATAGTGAATGGTATCGTCCACGGCCAGACCGATGGCAATGCTGGCAATCAGGCTGGTGAACATGGATAGTTCGACACCGAACCATCCCATGATGCCGAAATTGATGACGATGGGAAAAAGGTTCGGCAGCACGGCAATGAGTCCGACCTTTTTGGACAAAAACAGCAAAAACATGATGCCGAAGACCACGACCATGGTCAGAGACAAACTTTTCACCTGTCCGCTGGTGAGCAGATGACTACTGGCGGAGATAACGATCCCGAACCCGGTAACTTCCCACGAAATGTCCGGGGGAAACTCCTTTCCGACAAAATTCAGGATCTTTTCGCGGGTGCTTAAAAAATCGCTGGAACTGGACAGGTGGGTCAGCAGGAGAATATTGGCCGTTGAAAAATCCGGCTTCATAAACCGGACCAGCAGATCTTCTCCCAGCATGGTTTTGTAACTGTTAATCAACATCCGGGCTTCCCATGCTTCTTCGGGAAGACGGTAATTCTCAGCCCGGAACTGGTTCGATGCGTAATTGACCAGTTTGAGATAATCGGCAAAGGAAATCATTTTATCCACTCCGGGCAGTTTATCCAAATACGCCTGGAACCGGGCGATCTTTGCGATGTTCTCGGCGCTCTCAAAATAGTACTCATCCGGACCGCTCATGGTCACATTGATCGGGAAACTGCCGGACAGGTGTCGATAGATATCGTGAAAATGCTGGCTCACCGGTGTGTTTTTTTTGAAATAATCCACTGGATTTGTTTCAACACGGAGTTGGAAGATGCCGATGAGGCAAAAAATTACGACTCCCGCAATGATGGTCAGTGTCCATTTCTGGTGGTAGAGGTCGATCCGTACAATCCACTCGAGGAATCGATCGATAAGGCCCGGGGCTGCTCCCGATTCGGGTTTACGGGGGCGTTGCACGTGCAGATAAGACAGGCCGACCGGAAACGCCGTGAGAACGATCACCAGGAGACTGATCATGCCGAAGCAAGAGAACAGGGCAAACTCCTGAATCGCGGTAATCCTGTTTAACAGCAGCGAGTCCAGGCCGATAATGGTTGTGACCACGGCCAGTATGGTGGGGAAACCGATGTTTGAGAAGGCACGCAACACCATTTCTTCCTGAGTCTGCGCATCTGCTGAGGCGGCGATGCAGGCCGAAACGATATGCAGACAATACGCAGTCCCCACCGCAATCAGGAATACCGGGACGATCATAATGAGCATGGACAGCGGGATTCCGGTGAGCGCCATCAAACCGAAAGTCCAGATCAGGGCCAGGCTGACGCAGGCCAATGGAAAAAAGAGATACCGGAAACTTCTGAACAGTAAAAACAGGACGGCGGCAATCAGGATGAACGTGATGGGCGGCAATCGGAAAAAGTCTTTTTCGGTAAAATGGGCCAGTGCCTGGGAGACAAGGGGCATACCGATCTGGTACAGAGACAAATCGGAGGATGATTTCGCGATAAGGGATTCCACCGCCCCAATGACCCGGTCATAGTCGGCATCGGTCGTCAGTACCAGGGTAATGGCGGTTGTCTTCCGGTCTGTGGAAACAAGATTTTTCTGGAACAGAGCCACCGGCGTCAGAACGTCGGCAAACTCTTCCAGGGACCATTTTCCGGAAATATCTACGGCTTTGCGAATCTCCGGCAGGCTGATGATGCGGCGCACGCCTTCGATGGCGGCGGCCGCCTCGGAAAGCTGTTCAATTTTTAGGAATGTGGTCGTATCAAAAATGTTATCCGCCTTGACCACCAGACGGATAATTTCATCGGAACCAAAGATGTCTTTGAAGGCATCGTATTGTGCGGTTTCCGGCAGATCTTCAATGATGAGATCATAAATGGAAGTACTGAATCGAAGATTGGGTATCTGACTTGCAAAAAACAGGGTGATGCCGGCGATGACTAAAAGAACGATCGGTCGCCTGCGAAGGGCGGTTTTCAACCAGACCTCGACAGACAGGTAATCCAGCATCCGGCTCGCCATGTTCACCTCCGGACGAGATCGATTTTAGAACGGATGAGAACGAAATGTTTGGGAAAGGGGCATATTGTGCTCTGAAAATGTAGCCGAGGGCAGAATGGGTGTCAATTCAAAAACGATGGCCGTTTATGTTCTCGGAAAGCCGCTTGAGTAGAGGTCTATCAGTCCTTTACCGCCGTCATGGAGGATGATCAGGCTTTCGACCCCGTCCAGACGCTCGACGAGTTGCATGCCGCTTTCGGCGCCCATGACCATAATGGCCGTGGCCAGTCCATCTGCCATGGTACAGGTATTCGCGAGCACAGACACACTCACGACCCGGTTATTGACGGGGCGTCCCGTGCGGGGATCGAGAATGTGGGCGTAGGATATCCCCCCCGACTCGAAGAAGCGACGGTAGTCCCCACTGGTGGCGAGAGCCCCGTCGATCAGGGGAACGGCCTTGTAGACCGAGTGAACCGACGCGTCTTTTCGTGGGGTGTTGATGCCGACAGCCCAGACGGACCCATCGTTTTTTCGCCCGTAGCCAAACACTTCCCCTCCGATTTCCACCAGGGCGCTCCCGATGCCCTCGGTTTTCAGCAGGTCTGCGATTTGATCCACCCCGTAGCCTTTGGCGATGGAGCCCAGATCAAGGGTGATGCGGGGTCTGGCCTTCATGAGGAACTTTCCGGATCGGATGAAAGTGTGATGGAAACCGATGTCCGGTAATATCGACTGGATGTCTTCCGATTTCGGCACCGCGCTATCGACCTTGGTTTCGTAAAACCCCCATAGTTTGACCAAAGGCCCGACCGTGGGGTCCCATGCACCGTCGCTGAATTCGTAGATTTTTCGGCCGATGGTCATCACGTTTCTAAAGTCTTCTGATATGGGAAAATTGGCACCCACCTCGTGGAATCTATTGAAGCGGCTGATCTCGCTTTTTTCCCGGTAAGTTGACATGCTGTCGTTGATCTGCTCCAGTCGCTGGTCGATTTTTTCCTGGAGCGATTCGATGTCGATTCCACGATCGGAAATGATCTTGATGTTGTAGGTGGTTCCCATGGTGTTGCCGGAAAGGATGATCTCTTTGCGAGTATCGCAGCCGGCGATGGCGAGGAGGAATGATAGGAATAACAGGCATATTCTCGCTGATGAGAAAAGGGGATCCGTGGTACTTGTGCTAAATGCTTTGATCATAGTGTAGCTCATTTTATCTTTCCACCGATAGTGGATGAGGCAGAAAGGTTCTAACGATTTTTTTAATTATCGATATGTTCATTTTCTTTGCTCGCCCAAAGAAAACGAACCATCCCCCTTCGCTTGAAAGCTACGGCGGGACAAGAAAGAAAAGGCGCCCAGCCCCTTGGCCCTTCGGGCTCCCCTGTGCTTCTCGAGTCGGGCCTGACGCCAAAAAACTCCCCCGACCTTCGTCGGGGTCAGACAGTTTGGGCGTCCTCTCGGCCCGTCTCTGCGATGTTTACCCGCCGTTTTTGTGGCGGGCTCGGCTGCGGGACAATGGGGATTGATTTCCCTTTTTGTTGCCGATGCCTTTGTGGGCCAATCGGTATGAGGGAGGAAAGCTCATCCGATCGCTTTGAGCTGAGGATAGCCGTGCCGATTGTCAGGTTCACCCGTCAACATATCCGCGGCAGCTGCTCGCCGGTCAGCATGTCCACAATCCGTGTCCCGCCGATGGGGGTGGTCATAACCACCTTGCCGGGATGTTCAGAGACGACCTCTCCAATGATGCAGGCCTCTTTTCCATAGGGTTCCTGCTTCATGGCCGCAAGCACGTTTTGAGTATGCTCCTCGGCAACAAAAGCAATCAGCTTGCCTTCATTGGCCAGGTACAGGGGATCGAAACCGAGCAGTTCACACAGCCCCGCAACGGCATCCTTAACCGGAATCGCCTGCTCGCTGATCCGAAGGCCCACATTCGATTTCTCGGCAATTTCGTTGAGCGCCGTTCCCAACCCGCCTCGTGTGGGATCCCGCAGGACATGAATATCGGTACTGGCCGCGAACATCTTCTGGGTCAGATGATTCAACGGAGCAGTGTCGCTGGAAACCGGGGCGTCAAACGTCAATCCCTCCCGGCGCGTGAGTATGGTGACCCCATGATCGGCAATGCTTCCACTGAGAATGATCCGGTCGCCAGTCTGTGCGCCACCGCCGGAAACCTGAATATCGGGTCCGAGAAGGCCGATTCCGGAGGTATTGATAAATATCTTGTCCACGGCTCCTTTGGGAACCACCTTGGTATCCCCTGTAACTATTTGTATTCCGGCGGCCTTCGCCGCGGCCTGCATGCTTGCCAATATCCGCTTTAAATCCGAAAGAGGGAATCCTTCTTCTATGATCAGGCCTGCGCTGAGAAACAGCGGTACGGCGCCACACATGGAGATGTCGTTCACAGTGCCGTTGATGGCCAAATCGCCGATGTCTCCCCCCGGGAAAAAGATCGGGTCTACGGTATAGGAATCCGTTGAAAAGGCGATTCTCCGGCCATCGATGTCAAATACCGCGCCGTCGTCCAGTTCGGCCAACATACGATTGTCGAAGAACGGGAGAAGGATGTCGGTGGTCAAGAGATGGGACAGTTTTCCGCCGCTGCCATGATCTAAAAGAATTTTGTCCATAGTTTGTTGTGTGGTGTTTTGTGTTTGGTATTTTAATTGTGGTTTCGGGTGTCAGGTTTCGGGTTTCAGGTGTCGGGTGTCAAAGATACAAATTCGAAATTCGGATTCTTGCCCGCCAAAGCCCTGAGCAGGGCGACGGCGGGTCGTGCTTCGGATTTAATGCCATGAACTAAACATTACGCATGTGCATAGATGAACTCGAATCTATTACTCATCGTCACTAAACCTGTAAAACGCCGCACAGGTCCCTTCGCTGGATACCATGCAAGGTCCTACGGGTGCCATGGGATTGCAACGGGTCCGAAACAACGGGCACTCGGGGGGTGTTTTGCTCCCGGTTAGAATTTCACCGCAGGCACAGCCCCGCGGCTCCGGCGCTTCTTGGGCGACGATTTGAAAATGCTGGGCCGCATCGAAGGCGACGTAAGGGTCCCGCAATGTAAGCCCGCTTCCGGGAATGACACCGATGCCGCGCCAGACGGCATCGACCGGTTCGAAAACATCCTGCAGTAGCCTTTGCGCTTTGGTATTCCCCTCTTGGGTGACCGCTCGTGGGTAGGCATTCTCAAGACGGGGAGCGCCGGTTTCGACCTGATCGACGAGCATAGAGATGCCTTTTAGAATGTCCGCCGGCTCGAATCCGGTAATCACGCAAGGCACCTGGTGCTTTTCGAAAAATGGTTTATAGCCCTGCTCACCGATGATTACGGATACATGGCCCGGTAGAATGAACCCATTGACGCGAACGTTCTCCTGACTGGTTAATGCTTCAAGGGCCGGAGGCACCAGTTTGTGGGCCGAATAGACAAAGAAATTCGCCACGTGCATCTGTTTGGCGGAAAAAATGGATGCGGCAATGGTCGGGGCGGTAGTTTCGAATCCAACCCCGAGAAAGACAACGGACCTGTCCGGGTTCTCTTTGGCGATCTCGATCCCATCGAAGGCAGAATACACGATGCGGATATCTCGCCCGTCCGCTTTTTCTTTCTGTAATGAGGAGGTTGTGCCCGGAACCCGCATCAAATCTCCGAAAGTGGCGATAATGACATTGTCCAGCCGCCCCAATTCAATAAATGCATCGATTTCTCCCTGGGCCGTAACACACACCGGACATCCCGGACCGGACAGCAATGAAATGGACTTTGGCAGAATCGACCGGATGCCGCTTCTGAAGATCGAAACCGTATGGGTGCCGCAAACCTCCATGAGGCGAATATCCGTTTTGCTGATGGACTGGATGTGTTCGATCAACTTTTTGGACAGCTTAGGATCTCTGTATTCTTCCAGATGTTTTAGTGCCATAATTTCATGACCTCTTTATCAAATAAGGGCAAATTTACGTACTCAATGGCCGGTCATAAATTTGAAATTCGAATTTCGAAATCCGAAATTCACCCGCCTGAGGCGGGCAAGATATCGAAATTCGAATGTTCCAATCATCATTCTTTTCGAGTTTATTTTTTTCGATATTCGTATTTCGAATTTTAAAATAGCATATCTGTAAATTTACACTCTGTTCCGAAGACGAATCCTATCCCCTTTTTTGCAAAATGGCCGCCGCCGCCACTGCCTGTCCCAGAGAAATTCCGCCGTCATTGGTGGGAACAATCCGATGGGTGTACACTCTCATTCCCTTTCTCTCAAGTGCCTGTATGAATCCGGAAAGCAGCAGCGTATTTTGAAAGACCCCTCCGCTCAATGCCACGCGGTCGATACCCGTTTCCCTGCGCAGTTCTTCGATCAGGTCGGTGAATCGGGTGATCAGTGTCTGGTGGAATTTCCCGCCGATGCGTTTCGGAGATACTCCGGCGACAATATCTTCGGCAATCCCTTTGATCAGCGGCCGGATGTCGATTCGGCGTGCAGGTTCACCATGCCATCCGAAGTCGTAAACATTATCAACATTTTCATCAGATTGCATCTCCAGTTCCATGGCGGCCTGTCCCTCGAAGCTGACCCGGTTCCGAAGGCCGACCATGGCCGCGATGCCGTCAAAGAGCCGTCCCAAGCTGGATGTCAGTGGCGCGTTCAATCCGCGATCGATCATTTGGATGAGAAATCTGCCATTTGTTTCCCCGATTTCATCCAGGAAGGGAAGACCCAGATGCCACATATCCCTGCCATAGGTTCCATACTGATAGCTGACAGCCATGCGCCAAGGCTCCCTGATGGCGGAGGAGCTTCCCGGCATGGGGAAATAATCGAGATGGGCCTTCCGGGTAAAGTCATTGTATTCTGCGATGAGCACCTCTCCGCCCCAAATGGCGCCATCGGTGCCAAATCCCGTACCGTCAAAGGAGAGGCCCAGCACCGGACCGTCAATCTGATGCTCGGCCATACATGCGACGATATGAGCATGGTGGTGCTGTATGGGAATTCTCTCAACATTTTTCCGATCTTGGGCATACCGGGTGCTCATGTAATCCGGATGCATATCATGAGCGATGACCTCCGGGGCAATATCCAGGATGCGTGCGAGGTGATCGATGGTTTGTGTGAAAAATTCATATGTGGCCAGGTTTTCCAGATCTCCGATATGCTGGCTCAGAAAAGCGTTTTTTCCTTTCGTCAGACATACGGTGCTTTTAAGCTCCGCACCGCAGCCCAGGATTGGCGGCAAAGAAGTTTTCAGAAATACCGGCATCGGGACATAGCCACGGGAGCGTCTGAGAAACCGGCTGCTGCCGTCTGTGCGTCGGACAATGGAATCGTCGCTGCGAAGGTAAATCTCCCTGTTGTGGAGTAGAAAATAATCGGCAATGCCGCTCAACCGGTCGAGCGCATCGGCATTATCGATAGCGATCGGCTCGTCGGTCATGTTGCCGCTGGTCATCACCAGCGCATGAAACCCGTGTGCCAACAGCAGATAATGCAGCGGTGCATAGGGCAGCATCACACCAAAATAGCGGTTCCCCGGAGCGACCGACTCCGCCAGAGGATGGGACGCCTTCTTTTTCAGAAGCACGATCGGGCGTCGTGACGATAGCAAAAGGGCTTTTTCCTCGGATTCTATCGATGCATAGGCATCGACTTCTTCGATCCCCAGGGACATGATCGCAAATGGTTTTTCTTCACGGTGCTTTCGCTTCCGCAATCGACGGACAGCCGCTTCATTGGCGGCATCCACCGCCAGGTGAAAGCCGCCAAGACCTTTCACCGCTACAATGCGGCCTTGGTTCAGGAACTGAACCGCCTCACCGATGGGGTCGTTGGTTCGGACGGTGTGCCCGGCATGGTCCCGAAATTCGACATGGGGTCCGCAGTCGGCGCACGCATTGGGTTGGGCATGAAAACGACGGCTCTGTGGATCGTCATACTCGGTCTGGCAGGCGGCACACATGGTAAAATGCCGCATGGACGTGTTGGGGCGGTCATAGGGGATGTCGTCGATGATGGTGTAACGGGGGCCACAGTTGGTGCAGTTGATAAACGGGTATCGATACCGCCGGTCATGGGAATCGAACAACTCCCGGCGGCAGTCGTTACACATGGAAACATCCGGTGATATCAGAGTGGCGCGTTCGTCTCCGGCACGACTGTGCACAATGGTAAAATCGGAATGCCCATTGATCGATGCCGGTTCGGTTTGGACGTCGATGACATGGGCCAGGGGGGGCTGGTGGTCCACAAGTGCATGAAGGAAGGTGTCGATCCGGTCGGCTGGGCTTTCGATGTGGATGGCCACACCGGTCGACGTGTTGGCGACGGTTCCGTTCAGGCCGTGGCGGACGGCTGTTTGATAGACGAAAGGGCGAAATCCAACGCCCTGGACGATACCGTTGATGCGTACCTTTCTGGCAATCGGCTCATTGTTCATCACGTTCCAGACGGTCCACCAGTGCGGCGGCCTCACGCAGGAAATCGAGTGTCTCCTGGGCGCTTTGTTTGTCGATTTTATGAATGGCAAAACCCGCGTGGACAATGACCCAGTCACCTTCCTTCACGTTTTCTAAAAGCATCAGGTTGGCCTTGCGACGAACGCCGTCAACGTCGATGGTTGCTGTCAGGTCGTCGATCCGGACTATTTAGAGGGTATGGCTAAGCACATCGTCGTGGGATCCTTCGGGTCTCTGTGTGTAGGGAACACCCAGGCGATCGAGTTCCTTGAGGACCATCGAGATGATCACCTCGATTTTCGCCTGGATGGTTTCTGTCATTTCCAACGTGCAGGTTTCAATATCTTCCGGCTCCACACCGACGATCACCGTCTCCGGAACTTTCTCCAGGGCCTGGCACATGGTCAGCGCTTCCAGAAAATCGACCTGGTGCAGGGAATTTTTTGCCCGGATACGTTCCGGGATGGCATCGCCTTCCAGACGATAAAGATCACCAGGTGTTCCGTTGTTCCGGATGGCATCGATAACGATCAACTGGTCGGCTTCGGCGATGGTTCCCAAAAGATTGAGACCCAGAACGCCCCCATCGACCAACGATATATTGTCCGGAAATTCGTAACGATAGTTGATATGTTCCATTACCCGGACGCCGGTGCCCTCATCGCAAAATAGAACATTGCCGATGCCGAGAATCATGATGTGCTCTTTGGCGGAGTCGTCTGTCATGGGTCATGCCATCTCCCGGTTGAAGTGTGCCATGAAATCAGCAGGCGGAAACCTATCATGGTTTCTGCCTCCCCGCAAGGCAGCGAACCGGAGCGCCGATCCCATGTCTGGAAAGTATTCCGGGAATTGCACGACGGGCACCCCTGTTCAAAGACCATCGTCTTGGCAAATGAAAAGCCCCCGGCGACCGACGCCGGGGGCTATCATCCGTTGTTGAACTTCCCAACTATAGGGCTTTGATCTTATATAGACCTGGTTGCTGTCCGGATCGATCACGTGGACGCCGCAGGCGACACACGGGTCGAAGGAATGGACCGTCCTGAGTATCTCCAGGGGCCGTTTGGGATCGGCAACCGGGGTCCCGATGAGCGCTTCTTCAACCGGTCCAAGCTGGCCTTTCTCGTCCCGCGGGCCCAGATTCCAGGTGGACGGCACCACATACTGGTAATTGCCGATCTTGCCGCCCTCGATATTGATCCAGTGACCCAGCGAGCCTCTTGGCACGTCATTGAGCCCGACGCCCTGGGCCGAGTTCGGCATTTCCCAGGCCTGGTAGGTTTTGGTATTGCCGGCCTTGAGGTTTCCGACAAGTTCCATGATCCACCCTTCCATGGCGTTTCCGATGGCCACACTTTCCAGGCCGCGTGCGGCCGTCCGACCCAGGGTGGAAAAGAGTGCCGGTACCGGAATGCCCAGTGTCGACAGGGTGTTGTCAACCAGGGGCTTGAGATCTTTGTGGCCGTTGGCGTAAGCCACGAGTACGCGGGACAGGGGGCCGACTTCGCAGGCGGCGCCTTCGTAGCGCGGCGCTTTAAACCAGGAGTATTTGCAGTCGCCCGGTCGATACGCCGGATTCTCCCGCAACGGCCGGGTTTCGCCCTTCCAGGGGTGCAGATTCTTGCCGTCTTTATACCAGGCACGCTTGACATGCTCGGTGACTTTCCCCTGGGAGGCCATTTTTACGCCGCCCACATTTCGCTTCATGATGGCGCCCCGGGGCATGTACAGGCTCTGAGGTTCTGCCGACGAAAGCGGAAATTCACCCCAGGCCATAAAGTTGCTCGTTCCGCCGATGGCGCCCCAGTCTTTGTAGAAAGAAGCGACTGCCAGAAGATCCGGAATGTAGACATCCTTAATGAAATCCTGGGTTTCTTTCCACAGATACAGGAATTCGGCGATCCTGTCGGGGCTCAGGTCTTTGACGCTGGTGATGCCGCCGACGACCAGGGATTGGGGATGGGGGTTCTTTGCGCCGAAGATGGCGTGCATGCGAGCGGCTTTGGCTTGGAGCCGCAGGGCCTCGATATAATGGGCCGATGCCATCAAGTTGGCTTCCGGCGGCAGGTTGTACGCCGAATGGCCCCAGTACGCGTTGTTCAATGGGCCGAGCTGCCCGCTGTCCACAAACCTCTGGAGACGCTTTTGGACGCTTCTGTAATAGGTCGAGCCGCCCCAAGGGGCATTGCTGACATTTTCGGACAGGGCCGCGGTTTTTTTCGGATCGGCCTTTAAGGCACTGACCACGTCCACCCAGTCCAGGGCGTGGAGGTGATAGAAATGAACGATGTGATCATGCTGGAATTGAGCTCCATGGAGCAGATTCCGCATAATCCGTGCGTTGTCGGGAATGGTGACGCCGACCGCGTCTTCGACTGCCCTCACCGAGGACAGAGCATGGGTGAGCGTTCAGACCCCGCAGGAACGCTGCACAAAGTGATGGGCATCGCGGAGGTCGCGTCCCTGAAGAATCAACTCGATGCCGCGAAACATCTGTCCGGAACTCCAGGCGTTAACGACCTTACCGCCGGCCACTTCCACCTCGATCCGAAGGTGGCCTTCGATTCTGGTGATCGGATCGATCGTGATTCGCTTTGCTGCCATATGCTTGCCTCCTATTCTGGAAACGGAAAATGTTCAACCGATGACGAATTAAAGCTCTTCATAGAATGGGCTCATTTTGTCCCAGAAATTCGGTTCACTGCAACCGATGCAGGGATGACCGGCTTCCACGGGCCAACTCGTTCCGTCGTTGAATTTCACGACCGGACAGTTGTTGTAGGTTTCCGGTCCCTTGCAGCCCACCTGATAGAGGCAGTAGCCCATGGCTGCTTCCTCGGAGCCGAATTCGGTGACCATCTCGTCGTTTTCGAAGTGCGACCGACGCGGGCACTGGTCGTGGATCGTCTTTCCGTAGGCGAACAGGGGGCGACCCAATTCATCGAGGGCCGGTAATTTGCCCAGGAGCAGGTAATTGACGACGGTCCCGACAAAATTGACCGGGTTGGGCGGACAGCCGGCGACCTTGAGGGTCTTGACGCCGGTGGCCTTTTCAACGCTGACAAAGCCACCCGGATTCGGTGCGGCCGCCTGGACGCCGCCAAAACTGGAGCACTGTCCGATGGTGATGGTCGCTGCCGCCTTGGGCACGACATCTTTGGCAATTTCGAGGAAGGTCCGTCCGCTGATTTTTCCCCAGCCGCCATCGTAATTTGTGGCCACAGCGCCTTCAACCACGCAGATAAATTTGCCCTCGTACTTTTTCATGGCCATCTGCAGGTTTTCTTCGGCCTGATGGCCGGCGGCGGCCATAATGGTCTCATGGTACTCGATGGACAAGATCTCCAGCACGAGTTCATCGATCCAGGGATACATGGACCTCAGAACCGCTTCCGAACAGCCCGTGCATTCCGCGAAGTGGAGCCACACAACGGGGGGGCGTTGCGACGGAGCGGCGAAGACCTCTGCCACCTTCGGTACGAACGAGGAGGAAAGCCCCATCGTTGCCGTAAGGAAGGTACAGAACTTCATGAAGTCCCTTCGTGAGACCCCCTTCTGCTCCAGTCTTTCATAGAATTGCTTCTGTTCCTTTTCCATTGGCACCTCCTGATGCAATTAAGGGTCGGGTTAAGAGCCTCTACATGGTTTTTTGGATGCTATAATTAGAGCCGAAACCTTGAGTGTGGTGTTTCGGCTCGCTGGCTGATGAAGGGGGTCTGTATATGCTATGAAAGAATGCGGCACGACCACAAGATTAGAGACGCGTTCAGAAATTAATATCGCCTGTATTTATTGAATTTTCAAAGATGTGTCAAGGCAATTCCGGCGATCGGCGGGGAAACGGTGCTGTTGGTCCGACAGGAATTCCCCGAGGGTTCAATCCGGAAGGGCCATCGGCAAACCGCTCTGGTACCCCCCTTCGACAGCCTTCATGTCAAGGTGGAGGCTGGAAATTTGTTCCAGAGGGAGATAGACAAAATGGGAGGCTTCCCGGAGATCGATCCCCTTGATATATTTTTTACAGCTTTCGCAAAGATTCACCCGGTAGGCCGGTTCACTGTCCGGGATGAAGTATGTGAGGGATTCACTATCGATGTTTCCGCAGAAGGGGCAGCCGATGCGTGAAACCTCCCATTGATGCCAGCAGAAACCGCAAACCAGCCGGCGCCGTCCTTCATCGGGCAGGACGAACAGGATCGGCTGGCTGCCGCAGATCGGGCAGTATCCCTCATGCCAGTCCGGCTGGTTTTTCAGGTGGTCGGAAAGACTGGCGGCACAAACAGTCAAAGACGGTTTTATACTGCTGTAAATAAGGAAGCTCAGCACGTTGCTGTCAATACCGATGCCGGCGGCGACCTTTTTCAGCATCTCATCACTTTCACCAAGGAGCGCGTCTGTAAGGGTCGAAATGTCTATATCGCCGCTTGTCAGGCGGGCTTTCAGATTCTTTGCGGCGTTCTCGAAATCGCTCCGGGCCGATATGGCGATATCGCAGATGTCTCCCAGCACCGATTGGGCTTCTCTGATATCCACCTCGAATTCCGTCAGAGTGATCAGGGGAAGCCGGGCATCGGCTTTGGCGACGAGGAGATCGTCGGAGATATGGATCGGATCAATCTTGACCCGCTTTGCGGAAGCCTCCTGGGACACAAATAGCGGCCCATAGAAATCGAGAAGTTTGGAATATACCGGCCGCTCCTGCTTAACGGATTCCACAGCCTTGAGGATCTGTTCGGACGTCGGGGGGGCGGGAGTATGAGTCATTTGGGTCACCTTCGCGGCATTTTGTATGATGGTTAATCGATTCGGGGTACTGACAGAGGACAGGTGTCGGGTTTCAGGGTTCAAGGTTCTGGGTTCAAGGCTTGTCCGCCCTCCAGAGGCGGATAAACCTCTGGCGGATTCAGGGTTCGGGTTTCAGGTGTCGGGTGTTGGGGCTTCGTCCTTCGGGCTTCCGACTTCGCTCTTCGAGCTACGACGGGACAAGTCGACCCCACAAGCAGGTGTCAGATGTCGGATGTCCGATGCCGGACGTCAGATTGTCAGCAAACCGGCAAACGCGCCAACCCTTCGACGCGCTGCGCTTGCTCAGGACAAGCGGGCAAGCGGGCAAACGGGCAAACGGGCAAACCGACCGTACCACAGGCGCATAAAAAAAGGGAGAAGCAACCGCCTCTCCCTTTTCTTAGTTTATTGTTATACGCCGTGCACTACCCTCTTATCAGCTGGGCCCCGGCCCGTTTGAATGGACGGAACATGCGCTGAAGCGCCATGTGGCGCGTGATGCCGATCTCGGCATTCGAGGCCATGGCAAAGTCGTGATAGAGTTCCGGTTTGTGAGCGACCAGGTAGATCACCCGAATGGTGTCCACATCGATCAGGTTCGCATCCTTGAACTTCTTTCTGGCCATCATCAGGTGTTTGCTGGCCATTTCCACAATTTCATCACGCTCCCCGAAATTCATGGCTCCCGTCGGGCAGGTCTTCACGCAAGCAGGCAGCATGCCGTTTTGGACCCGGTCCTGACACATGTCGCATTTGGCCAGGGTGCCGTCCGGTGCCATGCGCGGTATATTGTAGGGACACGACTCGATGATCTCCTCGGCGGGCATATCCTTGGTGACGGCCGTATAAAGGACCGCACCGGTCATGGAATCCGTGAAGATGGCTGTCGGTTCACCGGCTGTGGCCTCGCAGGGTGCATCGATGCAGTGCCGGCATTGCTCCGGAAAGAACAGCCACCTGAGCTTGTTGTTAAGGACCTGTTCCTGCATCCGGACCAACTTGTAGGTGGTGAAGGAGAGATCCTGGGGATTCTGGTATGAGCCCATGTTTTCGGTTGGATCGGCCGGCAGATCGTGCCACTGCTTGCAGGCCACCTGGCACCCCCGGCAACCGGTACACAATGTGGTATCGATTAAAAACGATTTCGCCATTCAGATCACCTCCTTCTATGCAAGTTTGACGACGTTGACCATGAACGCCTTGGTTTCTGGAATCCGGGTGTTGGGATCGCCGGTGGACGGGGTCAGCAGATTGGCGCTGTCTTCGGTGCCGGTGGTCGGCTTGATCCACCCGAAGTGCCAGGGCAGTCCCACCTGGTGAACGGTCCCGCCGCCCACCTGAAACGGCGTGAACCGTTTGGTGATGATGGCGGTGGCTTTCACTTCCCCCCGTGCCGATGTCACCTTGACCCGCTCGCCGTTCTTGATTTGCTTCAGCTTGCCCAGTTCCTCGCTCATTTCAACGAACATCTGGGGCTGCATCTCCATGAGATACGGCTGATACCGGGTCATGACACCGGTCTGCCAGTGCTCGGTGACCCGATAGGTGGTGGCCACATAGGGATAGCGTGGATCACAGGAGGCATAGGTATCTGCTTCGGTGCCGTATACCGGGGCCACCGGGTTGAGGATTTTCGGGTTGAGGAAATTCTTTTCCACCGGGCATTCGAGGGGCTCGTAATGCTCCGGAAACGGTCCGTCTGCCCGGCCGGGGCCGAAGATCTGGCCGTGTCCGTGCTTGCGCATGATGAACGGATGTCTGGTCTTGGGATTCGGCGTGCCATCGGCCATGAGCATCGGCGGCCATCCGCCATCGGGGACATCCCCTTCCCACTTGCTGCCGTTCCATCGGATGACCCAGTTTTTGCTGTCCCAGGGTTGCCCCTTGAGATCGACAGAAGCCCGGTTGTAGATGATCCTCCGGTTGACCGGCCAGCACCAGGCAAATTGCGGATACAGGCCGATGTTATTGGGAGCATCCTTCTGACTCCGGCGGGCGGACATATTGCCTTTTTCCGTGTAGCTGTTGCAGTACAGCCAGTTGCCCGATGAGGTGGACCCGTCGTCTTTCAGGAAGGCAAAGCTCGGAACCAGGGTGCCTTTTCTAAAATTCTTTCCCTTGACGGTGACGTCTCTCAGGAAGTAGCCGTTGATTTCCTTGGCCACCTTATGGGGATCGTACATGCCGTCGGTCAGATAGTCCCACTTGAGATTGCGGATCGGCTCCGGAAAAGCGCCGCCATCTGCGTAGGCCTTTTTGATCTTGAGCCCCAGTTCCATGATTATTTCGCCATCGGGCATGCTGTTGCCCAGTGGCCTGGGGCCCTGGTAGCGCCACTGCATCCAGCGGCCGCTGTTGGTGATACTGCCCTCCTTTTCGACGGCCACGGCGGCCGGCAACATAAAGACTTCGGTTTTAATGCTGCTGGGATTCATCCCGGGGCCCTTCCAGAAGGATCCGGTCTCATTGTCGAAGATGTTGACATTGACCATCCAGTCCAGATTTTTCATGCCCTCCCGAACTTTTCCGGCGTTGGAGCCGCTGCAGGTCGGGTTTTGACCCCAGGCAAAGAATCCTTTGAATGTGCCTTTATACATTTCGTCAAACAGGTCCAACCAGGAATACGCTTTCCCGTCATCAACCTTGGGCATCCAGTCGTATCCAAAATCGTTGGCCGGTGTTGCGGCATCTCCGAAAAAGGACTTGAGCATACTCACTGAATACTTGGGATAGTTTTGCCACCAGTTGGCACTCTTGGGATCATTGCTCTTGGGGGTCCATTTCTCGTTGTAGGCGGCCAGTGACACATTGGACGCCCTCGCTGTTTTTAGATATCCGGGCCAGATGTGCCACAGCAGACAGTGGTCGGTGGATCCTTGCACGTTGGACTCACCCCGAAGGGCATTGACCCCTCCGCCGGCCACGCCCATGTTGCCGAGAAGCAGCTGAATCATAGCCATGGTACGGATGTTCTGGACACCGGTGGTATGCTGGGTCCAGCCCATGGCGTACATGATGGTGCCGGCCTTGCCTGTCTGGCCGGTTGCCGCGTAGGTCTTGTAGATGAGTTTGAGATCGGCTTCAGGCGTTCCAGTGATCTTCGACACGGTCTTCGTGTTGTATCGGCTGAAATGCTTTTTCATTTGCTGGAAGACCGTTTGTCTGTCCTTGAGGGTCCGGTCCATCTTCGGGACCCCGTACTGGTCCATCTGGAATGCCCAGGCTTTTTTGTCGTATTTCCGGTTCTTCGCGTCGTAGCCGGTAAATACACCATTTCTGAATTTAAAACCCTTGTTCACCAGGAACGGGGCATTGGTGTAATTGGCCACATACTCTTTGCTGTAGAGATTGTTGTCGAGAATGTACTTGATCATACCCCCGAGAAAGGCGATATCCGTCCCGGATCTTAAGGCGGTGAAAATATCCGCTTTCGCCGATGTCCGGGTGAACCGGGGGTCGACACTAATCAGTGTGGCCCCGTTTTGCATAGCTTCGGTGACATACTTGAATGACACGGGGTGGTTTTCGGCAGCGTTGCTGCCCATGATCAGAATACAATCACTGTTTTTGATATCGATCCAGTGATTGGTCATTGCGCCGCGTCCGAACGACTCTGCCAGAGCCGCAACTGTGGCGCTATGTCAGATACGGGCCTGATGTTCGATGTAGGTCAAACCGATCGCACGCATCAGGGCCTGGTAGATCCAGCACTCCTCATTGTCCATGGCCGCGCTGCCCACCGAAGCGATACCGCCGGTCCGGTTGACCACTTGGCCCTTGGCGTTCTTGTTTTCGAACGTCGCATCCCGTGTGGCTTTGACCCGTTCGGCGATCTGGGTCAGCGCCCAGTCCCAGGATACCTTCTTCCACTCGGTGGAAAAAAGCGCCCGGTACATCGGCTCGGTCAGGCGAAGCTCGTTTTCCGTGAGCTGGGCCAGGGATGCCCCCTTGGAGCACAACGTACCGCGGTTGATGACATGATCCGGATCTCCTTCGATATTGATGACCCGTCCATCACCCTTCATGCTGGTATGCACGATAGCACCGCAACCCACTGCACAATAGCAGCAGATCGTGGTGCTTTCTTTGGCATACTTGGTCTTGATCATCTGGGCGTGGGACTTGACCGGCGACAGGTCAAATCCCAAACCACTGACGGCAAGACCGGCGGCCGTTGCACCCGTGATCTGGATAAACTCCCGTCGTGTAACGTGCATACGGAACCCTCCTTTCGACCTAAAGCAATTAACAGAAATGCTTCCCCTCTATAAACAAACGGGATTATGCACCATTTTAAGGGTATTCTCACGCAATGGTCTGAGTATGTAGGACCCTAAAGCCATTGTTTGCAGTTTTCCGAAGTTGGCGTC
>Ga0049114_1000126_pt1 | contig 18097 bp, 18 predicted proteins | sample WorMettanBELIZE2_FD_55211 | JGI IMG/M metagenome (GOLD analysis project Ga0049114, IMG submission 55211) | Marine gutless worms symbiont microbial communities from Max Planck institute for Marine Microbiology, Germany - Olavius tantulus BELIZE.2 | ecosystem: Host-associated > Annelida >... | reverse complement strand
CAGGACGCCAACTTCGGAAAACTGCAAACAATGGCTTTAGGGTCCTACATACTCAGACCATTGCGTGAGAATACCCTTAAAATGGTGCATAATCCCGAAATCTTATACCAAAACGCTGCCGATTTTTTCGATCTTTCCCTAAGGGTTCAGTTGCCGTAGCTGCTTTTTTGATAATCAGGAGCGGGGAGGTTGAAAAAGGAGGAATCGATGTTTCAACGATGAAGGTCGTTCGGATATGAGAACCCGCTATTGGAGCGCAGAATGAGCAATCCCAGCGATGTGACTGTCGGCGACGCAAAGGCGCCGCGGCGAAAACGCTTTCGGATGCCGGGGTTATCCGCCCAGGTCTTCATCGCCCTTGGCCTGGGCCTGGCGGCGGGCCTCTTTTTCGGCGAGATGATGACGGTGGTCGAGCCGATCGGCAACATCTTTATCGCCCTGCTGCAGGTGGCTGTCTGGCCCTATATCGTGGTGTCATTGATCGGCGGTTTGGGGCGTCTCTCATACAAGCAGGCGGCTAGTCTTGGGCTACGCGGCGGGGCATTTCTGCTGCTATTCTGGAGCATCGGCCTGCTGGCGGTTCTCGGTGTGGCGGCAACCTTTCCAAGTTGGACCTCAGCGGCGTTCTTCAGTACGACTCTTGCCGAAAGAGCCGAAGGTTTTGATTTCATCGGCCTCTACATTCCGACCAATCCTTTCTCATCCCTCGCCAATAGCATCTTGCCGGCTGTCGTTCTGTTCAGTGTAGCGATGGGGTTTGCACTGATCCCCATGGAGGCGAAAAAACAACCGGTGCTCGACCTGCTGGATACCCTTACGGAGGGATTGATGGCGATTGCTTCTTTTGTGGTGCGTCTGGCCCCCATCGGCGTGTTTGCGCTGGTGGGGGTGGCCGCTGGGACGATGCACGGGGAGGACCTGGCAAGATTGCAGGTCTATATTTACTCTTATATCGCCATCGCGTTGCTGCTGAGCCTTTGGGTGGTGCCAGGACTGGTAACCGTGTTTCTTCCGATTTCCTATCGCCAGGTTGTGCGTTCCGCTCAAGACGCGTTGATTACCGCTTTTGCAACGGGTTCGTTGCTTGTGGTGCTGCCGCTCATATCGGCAGGCGTGAAAAAAACTTTGGCAAACCTGGAGCCAACCAATCGCGATGCCGCAGGTGCCATCGATGTGGTGGTACCCGTGAATTTTACGCTTCCGAATCTTGGCAAGCTGATGTCCCTCGCATTCGTGCCGTTCGCCGGTTGGTATACGGGGTTTGCCATGTCAGGCGGGCAGTATCCTCTTTTTTTAGTGTCGGGTCTTTTCAGCATGTTCGCCGAAGTCGTGTCGCTGCCCTTTTTGCTGGATTTGATGCGTATTCCCGCCGACACCTTTCAGCTCTTTGTTGCTGTGGATGTGTCCACCGGTCGTTTCGGCCAGTTGCTCGCGGGTGTGCATACCGTTGCTTTGGCACTCCTGATCGGTGGCGCAGCCTGCGGTCTGATTAAGATTCAGTGGGCGGCGTTGAGCCGCTATCTCGTCATTACGATTGCGCTGCTGGTTACCGTGGTCGGCGGTTTGCGGGTGTTTTATGAGTATGTCCTCCCGCATGAGTATGGGCAGTATCGGGATTTCATGAGCATGAAGCCGGCCGCCGAACCGGTGAAGCCCCGCATGCTAAAAACGGTGCCGGACGGCGATTCCGAGCCGGATCAGTCAAGACTCGATCAGATGCTGTCCCGTGGTGTATTGCGTGTCGGTTACCTTGAAGATTCTCTGCCGAATTTTTTTCTCAATTCCGAGTCACAGCTGGTTGGCATGGACGTGGATCTTGCCAATGTGCTGGCACGCGAAATGGGGCTCGATGTCGAGTTTGTGAAAGTCTCATTTGATACTATGGAAACGGATCTCGAAACGGGCCGCATCGATATCATGATGTCCGGCTTGACCGTCACACCGGACCGCATGCTTAAAATGCTATTTTCAGAGCCTTACATGAAAGCGACCCTGAGCTTTGTGGTGCGCGACCATGCACGCGCGAAGTTCTCGAGTCGGGATTCCGTAAAATCGCTCAAGAAGCCTCGCATCGGCGTCTTGGATGTGCCGTACTACATCGATACGCTTCAGCGCTATCTTCCTCAAGCGGAGATCGTGACGCTCAATTCACCGCGCGATTTCTTCCGACAGCGCAGCGAAGAACTGGATGCCCTGTTCTTGTCCGCCGAGAGGGGCTCGGCCTGGACGCTGATTTATCCAGAGTTCAGCGTCGCCGTGCCACAGCCCGATGTGCTCGCGGCGCCGGTGTCGATCGGGGCCGCACGGGATGCCGAGGCGCTCGTTGATTTTATCGATGCCTGGCTGCGCCTCAAGCGAGAGGACAAGACGCTCGACCAGCTATACACGTACTGGATATTAGGAGGCGGCGCCGAGCCGCGACAGCCGCGGTGGTCGGTAATCCGCAATGTCCACAGCTGGGTGGATTGATCGATTGCCCATGATGGACTCTCGCCTATTATGCTCATTGTATTGCACTTTCGAAGACGGCGAGAAATCGATCCGTGTCGGGTACCGGCGGGTAATACCTCGCCACTACGATTGTATTTGCTTCCCAGATCATACCTTAGAGTAAAAAGGATATCGAACGATGGAAAAGGGACCATTGACACAAAAGTATTTACGTATCCAGGAGCTTTTGGGACATTACGGACAGGATGTTATCCAGGGCATGGTGGTTCTGGTGGTCGGGCTGATTCTGCTGCAATGGTTTATTCGCCGGTTCCACGCGTATTTAAGTCGACATAAAGGGGACAAATGGCCCGTCAGGACCATCTCCGCCATCGTCTACATTATCTTCCTGCTCGTTCTTTTGAACATTTCGCTGGTCTTTAGGGAATTCCAAGGCGAGACCATCGTCCAAATCCTTGGCATCATCACCTTGATGATCGTTGCCATCATCATCCTGCTGCGTCCCTACTTTCCCAGCCTGCCGTTTCATGTGGGCAACACGGTACTCATCGCCGGGTTGTTTGGAAAGGTCGAGTCTTCCAACATGTATCACACCAAGCTGAAAACCTTTGACGGCAAGCTGGTGTTTATCCCCAACTCCAAGATCATGGCCGATGTGGTGGTCAACTACCACGCTACAAAGGGGCAAAGGATTCGGATCAATGTGCGCATCCCCTACGAAGCCGATCTGGTCCGGGCAAAGCAGGTACTCGAGACCGTGATGATCGCCGATCCCCGGGTACTAAAATCGCCCCGGCCCACGGTATGGACCCTGAATCTGGACGGCGGCAGCGTGGAACTGGGAGCCCGCTGCTGGGCGGACAATAACAAATACTGGTTGACCAAATGTGATTTGACCGAGAAGATCAAGCTGCGATTGGAACACGAAGGCATCCGAATGGCTGTTGCCAGACACCAGGTGCAATTCCAACATCAGCCTTTCGACGAACCGGACCAGAGCGAAACCGCTGGCCCTTTTTCAGACAGAGACGTCGATTCCGCTGGCGATCGGATCTCGGCACATGGCAGCGGTGATGTATCCGGCGATAAACCTGCTGCCAGGGAATAAGGCCAATTATCCTGGATCGTCGCTAATTCGCGGAAAGCTGTGATCAGCGCCAACGGATCGTATGAATTTTAGGTACGCCCTCCAGCGAAAATGTTTCCATCGATCCTCTTGACATGAGCTGAATTATGCAATATTAATTGACAACGTCAACTAAAAATGTCAGGAACACATCTCATGGCAACCGAATCTGCAAAAACCATGGATCCGCTCATCCGGGAAATTGTATGGCGCTTCGGCGCCCAAGGCATCCAGGGAGAATGCTGCGGAGACCTGACGGCTCCGGAATTCCGAGCGCTGCGACTGGCCAGCGCCCAGGACAAGTGCTCCATGCAATATATCGCAAAGGAACTCGGATTCACCAAGAGCGGGGCCACCCGTGTGGTCGACCGGCTTGAGAACAGAGGGCTCCTCAAGCGTATGCGAAGCACCGACGATGGGCGGGTATGCTGCGTGGAACTTACGTCGGCGGGAGATTCTCTCGTTAAACGTATCAATCAAGAAAACGAAAGTCGTCTCGCCAAAATTTTATCGAAAATCGATCCGGCGATGCGGCAGGTGCTTCAGACATCCCTCATGTCATTTGTTCAAGCCATGAACGAAGAAGGGGGACAAGGGGATCAATTGGTTGATATATGCAACTAAATGAAACGGAATATTTATGAATCCGGTCTCCACATCACTCTATTTTTTTGGCTTCATCTGGATCGAGCTGTCCCTTCTTTTTCTGGGGATCAGCACCCTGATCGGTCTTATTCTTCAGTACGTCTCAGAGGAAAAACTGCAACGTTGGCTGTCCCGAAAAGAGGCCTATGGCAATATTCTCGGAGCTTTGATGGGAGGATTGACTCCCTTCTGTGCCTGTTCGACCATTCCCATGACGGTCGGGTTGCTAAAGGCAAAGGTACCCTTCGGGCCGGTGATGTCCTTCGTAGTGGCTTCGCCGATTCTGAATCCGTTTGTCCTTGGCATGCTGGTGGCCCTGCTCGGACTCAAGGTCGGTCTGATCTATGCCATTGTGTCCTTCACCGCCGCGGTGGTATTCGGCCTGGTGCTCGATAAGTTCGGATTCTCCAGGCAGGTCAAAAACGTCATCATCAGCGGTGTTTCCCGGGAAGAGGCGAACCTTGATGGATTCAAAGATAAACTGAAATATGCCTTCACATCGGCGTTAAGCGATTATAAAGCGGTGTTCTGGTATCTTTTGTTCGGTGTTGCCATTGGCGCTGTCATCAAAGGATTCATGCCTCAGGAATTTCTCGTAAAGGTGGCTGGCCCACAAAATCCAGTGGCGATACCCGTAGCGGCCCTCATCGGGATCCCGCTGTATATTCGGGCGACAACAGCAATACCCATTGGGTTGGCACTCGTTCAGAAAGGAATGGGGGTCGGAGCTGTCATCGCGTTGATCATCGGGGGGGCAGGTATGGCAATACCGGAGATGAGTCTGCTTGCCGGCATCTTCAAACCCAGACTTGTGGGAGCGATCGTGGGCGTCATTTTTATTACGGCGGTTACCGCTGGATTCGTGTTCAGCATCACCTGAGCTGTTATAGCAGTTACCAAAAATATGTTCCGTTTGACGACCGAGGATGGCCGGTACAGTGCCCGGCCCTACATGACAGTTTTGTAGAGTTCTCGTAGGGCGGGGCACCGTACCCGCCTGCAACCTCAAGTGCTGTTGCACTCTACCAATCGGAACGGAATTATGACATTCGTATAAAAGGAGAAATAAAATGACAGAAGAAAAAAAAGATGGATTTTTTAAGCGTCTGTTCGGAGGTAAAAAAGAAGGGTGCTGCGGGGTCACAATCGAAGAAGTCCCGGAAGAAAGCACTGAAAAAGAATCCGATTCAACCCAGCCTTCGGGGTGCTGTTCCACGGATAAAGAGACAGCATAATTCGGGTTGCATATGTACACGGGTAAAAGGGCTCACCAATGCAGGGCCGGCACTGATTAAAACCTGCCGGCGGTACTCCACTTACGGATAGATGTGAAATGCTTAATCTTTTTCTGTATGTCAGCACGGCTCTGATATGGGGTTCTACCTGGCTGGCGATCAAACTTCAGTTGACCCAGGTTCCTCCGATCCTGTCCGTTGCGTATCGGTTCTGCCTGGCCTCATTCATCTTGCTGGTGTTTTGCCGGCTCACTCGAAAGCGGCTGAACTTTTCTCTTCGGGATCACCGCTTCATGATGCTTCAGGGATTCACCCTCTTCGGTCTGAGCTACATTTGCAGCTATATGGCCACCGCCTACATGACAAGCGGTCTGGTGGCCGTCATTTTCTCCACCATCCTGATGTGGAATATCATCAACTTGCGGGTTTTCATGAAACAACCGGTGGCCTGGCGGGCGTTTTGCGGAGGGGTTCTGGGGCTTATTGGCATCTGCATTGTGTTCTGGAATGATTTGGCTTCTTTCTCTGCGACCCGCGGCCTCATCGGACTGCTCATCGCCATTGCCGGTGCTTACCTGGCATCGGTGGGCAATGTAGTGGGGTCCCGCAACGCGAAGCAAGGCGTTCCCGTCACCCAGGCAAATGCGTTTGCCATGGCCTATGGCGGCCTGCTGACACTGTTTATCCATTTCGCCATCGGCGGAGCGCTGACCATCGACTGGTCCATCGGCTATCTGGGGCCGATGCTCTACCTGACCATATTCGGTTCGGTTGTCGCGTTTGGCTGTTATATGCTCCTGATCAGCCGCATCGGTGCGGAGTATGCGGCTTATGCTCTGTTGCTAATGCCGATTATCGCGCTGATACTTTCCACCCTGTTTGAAGGGTATCAGTGGACAATCAACGCCCTGGCAGGAGTGGCTCTGGTGCTCGTCGGAAATCTGATTATTTTGACACCGCCGTCCGCATTCCGCCGGTTTATGCGTCACTTTAGAGAAGTTTCTGCGTTTAAAGGACGGATTGATCCGGCACTCGCAACCGGCACATTGGAAAGGGGTCGTATAAAGGAGTGAATCGCAGAATGTCTTCTGACTACGAAATTAAAACCATTTATGATGACCATTAGCATCGGATAGTTCGATATCTTACAAGAATGGTGGGGCCGCATGATGCTGAGGATGTTGCCCAAGATGTTTTCGATAAGGTAAGCCGTCGGGTTAAAGATTTCCGGGGGGATTCCAAGCTTTCAACATGGATATATCGTATAGCGACCAATACCGCGATCGACAGATTGCGGTCCGCAGCATACAGACATTCATCTAACCACGTCCCCATTGAAGAAGCCACCGGCAATGAAGATCAATCCGCCTGGGCGACTCAAAGGCCCGCTGCCACGAATCAAACATTGATCCGCAAAGAAATGAGCGAATGTGTCCTGGAGTTTGTCGATAAGCTGCCCCCGGACTACAGAACTGTGATTGTTCTCAGCGAGCTGGAAGGTCTGACCAACAAAGAGATTTCTGAAATTATCGAAATATCTATCGACAATGCTAAAATTCGCCTTCACCGGGCCAGGGCAAAACTTAAAACTGCACTGAATGAAGGGTGTGATTTCTACCATAACGACCAGAACACCCTTTCCTGCGATCGTAAGCAAGTCCACATATTTCCCAAAGTCCCTGATTAAATCAAATTTTTTTCATCTCAGGGTCTACCCCGCTCTTGTCCTGCCTTTTTTCAGGATCTGCTGTCCATCATTCCCATAAAAAATGGATTGTAAGTGTATCCTTTCCTCTGTCGATCTCGTCTATGGGATTGAAAAGGCGGGAAAGCTCATTTGTAATCTAACCATAGATGTAAAGGAGGTCATGAACATGTATGCTTCAGAGTTTACTTGTATTTCTCTTTGGTGGCTGTTTCCGATCGTGATGATGATTCTGTGTTTTTTCATGATGCGGAATAGACGGGGTATGGGGATGTGCTGTTTTGGCCCCCGCAACATTGCCAACGATCAAACTGCTGAGTCGGATTCCGCCATTGAAATACTCGACAAGCGCTATGCTTCGGGGGAGATTGACAATGAGGAATACCAAGATAAGAAACAAAAATTAACCGATTCAACGGATTCCACCAATGCATAATTGTCATTGCTTAGAGGAGTTTTCACATGAGTAGCGGAAACCCTATAAAGACCGTTCAATTGAGCACCACAACGGCGATCTGTCCCATCGGGGAGATTACAGGTAACAAAAATATCAATACATCGAAGGTCCCAGTTCTATCCTGTGAAGGTGCTTGCATCCGAGGAGAAATCGCTCGCCTCGCGGCGAATATCATTTCCCGAAAAGCATCCTATGGGCGTGGGTGCCATGGAGAATTGATCACCGTTCCCGAATCTGCGATTGCCAGGTGGATAGGGGCGGCTGAAAAGGTTGTCCTCATCGAGGGATGCTTTCTTAGATGTCATGGCCGAATCCTAGAAAACATCATTGACAAGGAAAAACTGATTCAATTCGATGCATTATCGTACCATAAAAAATACTGCGATGTTTTCGATTATGAAGATGTACCGGAAGATGAGAGAAAAGAAGTTGCTCAATCCGTAGCGCATTGGGTTATGGACAGTCTAAATGATATCCCATCCGGAACTGCGTCATCGCGCGCGGAACCCGGTGATCGTTGCGAAAGATGTGAGGGTTCGTAAACATCAATGCACCTCTTAAGGTTCTAAATCCTTGCGTCAAAATGATTCTATGACAGGTGTTTTGAGAGAAGAATGAAGGAAGGTGTGCTATGCCGGCTTATTTAAAAGACATTACCGAGTTTCCAGAACTCGAGAAATTGAATTCTGTTTTGATTGTCCCCTGTCGATTTTGCCCGGCGGCCAGTATGGCCGTGAGAACACAACGACCATATTTTGAGTTCCTGTGGAGGTTTTTAAAGACCGCGTCTTATGAAGAACTCATAAAAACCATTACATCGAATTTGGAAGAAAGGGGCGTCAGAACAGATGTGTTCAAGAGTTATTGGCCACACCAGTTTGTCGTTTGCATGTGGACGAAAAGGCGCCGGAAAAAGCTTTTAAAGCGCGCAAGAAAATATGAAGCCCTGGTTGTACTGGGTTGTGAAGCTGCGGTGGATACGGTCCATGATGCTGTCACATCCATCCCTTGTAAAGTTTTCATGGGCATGCGAAGCGAAGGGATTATGAGTATTCAACCGCATTTTCACATGCCGTGTAATCTATCGCTGGACCTAAACTATGTCACTCCCCTCGTTCATCAGGCGAAACATGCCGTGCCGTGGGTCAGTTTATGATAAGGAGGATCGATTTATGAAACCGGGAAAAAATAGAATGGATGGACAGATGTTAGAGGAAAAAACCGAAATTCTGATTGCCATTGGTGCTGCCACGGCGGCGAATTGTATCCCCTGCTTCGAGCACATTTATGAGAACGCCATAACTTCCGGAGTAACCTTAGCTGAGATTAAGCGGGCCTCGGATTTAGCTAGCCAGGTTAAGAAGGGTGCCCATATGGCCTTAACCAACAGCATTAACGAACTCGTTGGCAAACCAGAAACCGGTGATTTTCCTTGCCGGCAGGCGGAGAAGAGATCCTGCTGTGGCTAATGGCGCATACCGCCTGTAACAATGACCGGAATTGGGGAGGTGACATTGCACAACTGTGAAACATGTAAATTCCGAATGAAATATGACCGGAACCCCCGGTCATGGTTGGGAAGAATCTGGAAATGGCATATTGGATGGTGTCCGGGCTGGAAGGCCTATGTCAATTCCCTGCCGGACGAAAAGCGCGCGGAAGTCAAAGAAAAATACAGGTGATTTGGCCCTGTTCATCCAAACGCGATGTAAGTTAATCGCATCAACGAGGGATAAGCAGATATGAACACATTGGGAAATGTTGTTTGTCGACTACGCAAAAGAGCTGACCATCAACGCAAACGAATCCTGATAAAAGTAACAGTGGCGTTCATATCCTCCTGACCCTTTGCCTCTACGGATATCCTCCCAGTACCCCCAACATATTGTGCCAGCCCATCCGGATCGAGAGGTACAGATAATATATTGTTATGTGCACCTGTGGATTGCTCTTCTAATAACGGAATTGCACACGTAGAGCGTAGTAATATTCCAGGGAGAAGATCATGTAAGACATACGTTCGAAGCCGGTTCGGGAAGTCCACGAGCCGACAGATCAAACAGCGATTGAAGCAGAAAATTGCTTCTCAGTGTCGCGTTGGAAAAAAAAATGATGGTGCGGGTGGTGTTTCTTGAAATCTTGACGTCGCTGCTTCGACTATAATCGGGATTGTTCGCAATTTTCCGGAGTGTAAACACAGCCATCCCGATGGCCCAAAGGCAAAATTTGCGAATACCGGTTTCATTCGGGGGAATCAGCAGGGTAAAGGCCAGGGCGTTTTCAAGATGACCATGGGTGATGCCGATCAGCGCAGTCAAACCTCTACCGAATGCTGTTCGATCGTAACCGACCCCCACGGCATTCAGGTCACACCCGGCGGCAGTGAAGACATCCCTGGGCAGCCAGCATGCCCCACGCGCCCTATCCTCCCAGAAATCTTTCAGGATATTGGTCATCTGAAGCCCCTGGCCAAACGACGGCGCCAGCTTCAGGAGGCTTTCCCGGTGCACGGCAATAGCCTCTGAATAATCGCAAAACAGATCGGTGAGCATCTCCCCGACCACACCGGCGACGTAGTAGCAATAGCGGTCCATTCGGCCGATATTTTCCAACCCACGAGGATCCTCCGCGGTTTGGAACTCCAGCATCCCCTCGCCCATGATCTTCAGGCATCGCTGAATGGCGGACCGCTGGTGGGGTGTGAAGGTAAAAAACGTCTCCACCACACGGGGGGTGCTTCGTATGAGATCTTTTTCTCCGTCCGGTGTCTGATCTGACAGCACCCGACACAGCCCGTCGGCAAACTGCTCCGGCGATGTCCGATCGGCAACCGCAGCAAGGAAAAGGTCCATGTGCATGTGTTTCTGGGCCAGCGTGAGTCCTGCATCGTCCTCGATGGTGTCGACAATCCGACACAGCAGATAGGCAATGGCCACCTGCTTCCGCAACGCCGTGGGCAACTGCGGTATGGTCAGGGCGAAGGATCGTGAGACCTGATGGAGAAGCTGATATTCCAACAGCTCATTGTGCGTTTGGGAGGCAATTCGGGTCATCCTGTCTTTCTCCAGATATTCAGTTCCGTTGCCAATTACATATGATTGAATACTCCCTATCTAAGCTATTTAAACCAGCCTCGCCGATGGAAATACCAAAGTTCACTGCCAGCAATTAGGGCCATCAACCCTAGTACCCAAAAGTACCCGTACCCCCATTTCAACTCGGGCATGATTTCAAAGTTCATCCCGTAAATTCCCGCGATCAGGGTCAACGGTACGAAAATCGCCTGTAATATCGTGAGTATACTCAATCTTTTGTTGAATGTTTCCTGCAATGACAGGGTGTACTGCCGGTGGATGGACTCCAGCCGGTCTTCGATACGCTCCACCGTATTTTTAAGGTGTTCTAAGCCCCGGGCAATCTCCGCAAACCTCTCGCGGTATTTTGCCGTCCCTCGGAACAACCGAAGTTCAGGCGGAAAGCCGATGGAATAATACTCATCTTCAAGGACGCCGAATATAGCAACCAGGTCTCTCTTGATGTCCATAATATCGGACGGCTCCACATCTTCCGGCTGTTCATCGATGATCTCTGCAAGTCCGGCCACCTGCTCTCGCGCATGGGATACAGCATCCAGGTTTTCACCGGACAGGGAGTGGAGAATCAGATAAAGCACCTGCAGCAATTCCTGATCGGCGGGCAGCGGATATGATTTCATGGGTGTTATAATCTCGTCCATGGATTGGCGGGCTTTATCGGCAATCGTTATCAGCAGATCCTCTTTAACCAGAAAGGTAACGTATTCGCTCTTCACAGGCGTTGTTTCCAAAACCGTATTGAAATCCAGAACGGCCCATCGCTCAGTGAATCGAGCACGTGTGCAGATACCCGGATCCAGCACGTGCTGGATTACCAATTCATCACGAATGACACTGCCAAGCGCTTCAGAAATGCCGCTCCTATCTTCGGTAAAAACCGATATCCACAATGGAACCTCGCGTTCAATGGCTCCGGGTGAATCGGGCGTAAACTCCCGGACGCCCGAAGCAGCCATTTTAAGGTATCTAATATCCATAAATCGAAACCTCTCCTCTCATGATTGAATGTCCGATGATCGCCCGTCATGTTGAAATTCTTTATTCACGGGCGCTGCCATCTTCAATATCTGATCAATTTGTCTCTCCAATCTCTTCGACCGCTGAGCCCCAGAGCCCCCATATGGTCATGAACAGGGCACCGATGACAGGGCCGATGACAATACCGGAAGCACCAAACATGACAAGCCCGCCCAGGGTGGTCACCAGTACCAGAAGATCTGGCATCCGGGTGTCTTTGCCGACAAGGATCGGCCGCAGGACATTGTCCAAAGTGCCCACAACGATCCCACACCAGAGTCCCACACCGACGGCAGCGCCGATTTGATTGTTCAGCGCAAGAAAGATGACGGCCGGCACCCACACCAGAGCGCTGCCGATACCAGGAACGATGGAAAGAACAGCCATGACGGCAGACCAGAAGACCACCCCCTTGATGCCGGCGACCGCGAATGACAGGCCGGCCAGACTGCCCTGGAGAATTCCGATGACCAGAGTGCCCTTGATTGTTGCGCGGCTGACCGAGACAAAGGTGGCAAGCAGACGCTCCTTGTCATCGCTGGTGAGGGGTGTAAAGCGCAGCGCCGCATCGAGGCCCTCGCGGCCCTTCATGAGGAAGTAAAACATGGCGTAGAGCATGACGAACAGCAGCAGCAAATATTTTGCTGTGACCTTGGCACCTGCGGCGACCCCACGCGCTACAAAGGTCCCTGCCTTAGAGGTCACCTGACCGGCTTTTCCTACAATTTCCTCCTGGTTGGGCAGCAGCCGCTGCAGGGTCGGGCTTTCCTGAATCTTCTGCTCCAGGACTTCCCTATTGGTCAGTTCAATGGCTGCTTTACTGATTTCGACCGCTTCGTTGGCCAGGATAGCTAATAATATCGTTATCGGAACGACGACCAGACATAGGGTCAGGATCACGGTCACGGCCGAAGCAACACCCTTGTGGTTTTGAAACAGAGCAACCAGACGACGATAAACGGGTTGGGCCAGACCTGCCAGTATGGCGCCCATCAGCAGTGAAACCACAAAGCCCCAGATAAGCTTAAAAAACAGGAAAGATATGCCCGCCCCCAGTATGAACAGAAATGGAATCCGCAATTTCGAAGAGTATGGTTGACCGATCCTGAAGGAGGCCGTTTCCTGCCGCAGGGTACTATCCGGTTTTTCCGACATGGGTGAACAATCCTTTCCTATCGGTGCATCCTGTCCGGCGGAAGCAAATTTAGATTGCACTGAATTGAACTCGCTGGCGCCAAAACAAGTATCGGATTTACTTCCCCATAGGGGTGATTCGTTTCTGAAAACCTGATGCTACTCCGAATCAGCGAACGGATGACGATCGTAGAGCCAGTTCAATCGGTTCGGTACTCGAATCATCTACCTCGCCTGGCAGGTCGGCACATATGCGCCGGGCTGCCTGCACAACGGCGATGGCATCGATGCCGTATCGTGCCCGTAAAATGCTGGGGGCTCCGTGCTCGACGAATGTGTCGCCGATGCCGATGCGTTCCACCTTGATACCGGCAAGGCCGGCATCGGAGAGGCATTCGAGAACCGCGCTGCCGAAGCCTCCCTGGCGCATATTTTCTTCTACTGTAACGATGCGGGGTTTTCTCCGGGCCAACTCTATAATCAGGCCGTCATCCAGTGGTTTGACGAACCGGCAGTCGACCACGGAGGCCTGGATGCCCTCCTTCTTCAACACGTCCGCAGCCTTGAGTGCTTCCTGAACCGAACGGCCAATGCCCAATATCAACACATCGTTACCTGTTGTTACGACCTCGGCGGTTCCGATCGGCACGGTACGCAGGACCGGATCCAGTTCCACGCCCACTGCCGTTCCACGGGGGTAGCGGACGGCCACCGGTCCGTTATAATGGATGGCGGTGTTGAGCATATGCCTCAGTTCGTTTTCATCCCTGGGTGCCATAACGACCATATTAGGCAGACTGCGCAGATACGACAGATCGAACAAGACCTGATGGGTCGGACCGTCTTCGCCCACGATACCACCCCGGTCGAGAGCGAAGACCACCGGTAGATTGTCGAGGCATACGTCATGCAGAATCTGGTCGTACGCCCGTTGCAGAAAGGTGGAGTAAATGGCGACCACCGGCTTGAGCCCTTCGGCCGCCAAACCGGCGGCAAAGGTAACAGCGTGTTGTTCCGCGATGCCCACATCAAAAAGACGTTCGGGATACGTTTCGGCAAACCGGGTCAGACCCGTGCCTTCGGGCATGGCCGCGGTTATGGCTACAATCCCGACGTCATCCCGGGCCAGTTCGACCATCGTATCCCCGAAGACGGCCGTGTAGCTTGGGATCTTACTTTTCTGATCCAGGCAACGGCCTGTTTCAATATCGAAACAGCTACAGCCGTGAAAATAGACAGGATTGTTTTCCGCCGGTGTGTAGTCACAGCCTTTACGGGTCTTGATGTGCAGCAGCACCGGCTCATCAAGCCTTTTCAGGTTGCCGAGCATGTCGATCAATTGTTCCAAGTTGTGACCGTCGACAGGACCAAAGTATTCGATGTTGAAGGCCTCGAACAGCATTCCCGGGGTTACGAATGCTTTAAAGGACATCTTCGATCGTTTGGCTAAAAGATAAGCGTCCTGGCCGATAGCAGGCAGCGACTTCAAGAAATCGGCAAATTCACCAACCGCACGCTGAACTCTCTCTTTCGAAAAACGCCGGCTCAATATTGTGGACACAGCTCCCACATTGGGCGCAATCGACATGCTATTGTCGTTGAGGACGATCAACAGATTCTTCTTTAGATGCCCTGCCTGATTCAGGGCCTCATAGGCCATGCCGCCGGTCATGGCCCCATCGCCGATTACGGCCACGACTTTCGAGTCACCTTCATTCAAGTCATTTCCACAGGTCATCCCCAACCCGGCCGACAAGGAGGTGCTGGCATGGCCCGTGGTCAGGGCATCAAATACACTTTCAGAGGTTTTGGTAAAACCGGAAAGTCCCCTGAATTGTCGCAGGCTATCAAACTGCCGTTCACGGCCGGTGAGCAGTTTATGGGCGTAGGCCTGATGCCCCACATCCCAGATGATCTTGTCTGTCGGGGCGTCGAACACGTAATGAAGCGCAATGGCCAGTTCAACAGCCCCAAGGCTTGGGGCCAGATGGCCGCCGTTTTTCGATACCACCTCGATGATGCGTTCCCGAATTTCGGCTGCTAATATTTGCAAGTCCGAACCGGGCAGCTGTTTCAAATAGGATGGGTTTTTGATTTTGTTTAGTATTCGCATTTCGTCACCTCCCAATCGCTCCATTTGGGCCCGAAATTGTCATTGCCCGTATGAAGTGATTTGGTCACCTTACTGTTCTTCATGGTCATTCTCTCTGTACGAGGTTTCAGTGTTCAGGTGTCAAAGCTGATGAGATTTCAGGTTTCGGGTTTCAGTGTTCAGGTGTCGGGTGCCACGCTTCACGCTCCGCTGCTATCAGAACGGAAAGAAGACCGGTGCCAGCCAAACGGTTATTATGCCGACGAGGATCGCCAGCGGTATACCCATCTTGACAAAGTCCATGAAGCTGTACTCACCAGGGCCCTGGACCATGAGGTTGGTCTGATACGCAGGCGGTGTTATGGCCGCGCCAATGGTCCCGGTCATTAATGCAATGGCAAACGGCATGAAGCTGACCTCGAGCTGGCTTGCCATCGAGAGAGCGATAGGGAACATGAAGACAGCCGAAGCGGCGTTCGTGATCAGGTTGGCCATGACAACCCGACCGATGAAGACGACCGCAAGAGCGGCCAGTGCATTGCCACCTCCCAGGTCGGTGAGAATGGTCGCGATCCGGTCCGCCAGTCCGCTTTCCGAGACGGCTGCGGCAACCCCGATGGCCGCACCGAGCACTCCCAGGGTACTGTAGTCGATGCTTCGCGCAGCATTCCGGAGAGACAAACAGCGCGTCAGCAGCATGGCGCCGGTGGCCAGAAGAGCGGCGTTCAGCATACTCATCCATCCAGCGGCTGCCGCTGTAATCATGGCGGCGGTGATCACCGAAGCAGCGGCCGCCTTGTGCCAGCGTCGTAGATGGTAGCCAGGAACCTGTCGAACAAGAGAAAATTCGCGTTCGCCACGATTTACCTAGAAGAACGCATCATCAACCTCCATCACGGCGACGTCCCCGACCTCGATCGTCAGGTCGTCGATTCTTCCCGTGACGGCCTCATCTTTTCGTGAAAGGGCGACCAGGCTCAAGCGAAAGGGACTTTCCGGCAAAGGGAACTCGGAGACTTTCCGGCCAAGCGCCGCACTTTGAGGGGATATGACAGCTTCGATCAGTTGGTGGTGATGACGAACCGTTTCCATGGGATTCATGGTATGGAGTGGCGCCAGACCATGCATTGTCCAGAGGCCGGCTAGGCTGTCGAGCTCTGCCGATATCAGAAGAACGTCGCCTTCGACCAGGGGTGTACTCGGTTCTATGGAGATCCTCGAGCCATCGGCCCTGATCAGACCCACCACCTCGAATCCGATCGGCTCGGCGAAACCGGCGTTCTCTATGGTCTTCCCCGCCATCGGTGACGCAACCGGAATTACAAACTCCGCTCCGTATGACCGCTCGACCACAGCGTCGCTGACCTCTACTGCCGGCGATTTCAACAACCAGCGTGACAGCACAAGAAGCAGAACGAGGCCAAGCACCATGGCTGGCCCAGCCACCCAGGCCGGGTCGAAAAGAGCGATCTTCCGCAACCGGGAGCCACCGGCGGCGCCAGTGGCTATGGCATCGACGACCATTCCCGCAATGATCAGATTGGTGGCCGTGCCAATCAGCGTCGAACATCCGCCGAGGATCGAAGCAAATGAAAGGGGCATGTAAAGTTTGGCCTTGTCCAGACCGGTGCTGCGGCACAGGTCGCGAATGACGGGGATCATCATCGCCACCAAAGGTGTATTGTTAAGGAATGCGCTTCCCACGGCGATCGGCGGCAGTATCTTCAGTTGGGCCGCCAGCATCGTCTTTGGTCGACCGATGACCTTGTCGCTCAACAAAGTGATGGCCCCGGTGGAATACATCCCCGCAGCGACCATGAACAGGGCGCCGATAGTTATGACACCCGGGTTGGCAAATCCGGCCAGGCAGCGTTCGATGGGTGCCAATCCGAATGTAATGCACAAGGTCAATGCACCGAGAAAGATGGTCACCGGCGGCAGCTTGGTTGCCACCAAAGTGGCGAAGGTCGCGATAAGAATCGCGAGTGTCAGCCACGCGTCGAAAGGCATGGGTCATTCCCCTGTCTGAGGTTTCAGGTTTTGGGTTTCAGTGCTTGTCCGCCTCTGGCGGGTACAGGCCCAACGGTAGTTCCCGAAATCTGACACCTGACACCCGAAACCTTTCTTTCATTGGAATTTGTTTGGGTTTTGCTATTTGTCATTTGGTGCTTCTAAATCTTGGTTCTTTTAACTCCGTTATTTACTTTTCACTTTTCACTTTTGTTGTTTTCTTATCTTTGGAGCCAATCTGCTTTCTTGCCAATTCAATACCCCCGGATGTTAAAACTTCGGCGATATTCATTTCGAATGTCTCGCCTAATACCTTGGCCGCCCCGATCAACAGCTCGAACTCACGTGTCTGAAAATGCTTTTCCATGGTCTGGCGGCTCTTCCACTCTCCCACCACAATAAAGGTGTTTTTCTTTTCGGAATCCCGGCAAATTCTGAAATCAAGACACCCCTTTTCCTTTCGAATACTGCGCAAATACGAGTGCATACTGCTTACAAATTCATCCGGTTTGTAAGGCTTGATCTGGATCTTTAATTGATAGACGAGCATGTCATACCCCTGCTTGGTGGAAAGGTGATTAACCGGTTATTTTTTTAAATTTCCGAACCGGTTAGGGACTGGGTATCAGAACCCTGCCTCATCCTTGTCTTTAATTTCCGTTTCGAGCTCTGCCGGATCCAGCAACCCGCCCCAATTGGTGCGTTCGATCATTTCGTTTCTATTTTCATCCGAGAGCATTGTAGCTACTTCTCTTAATTCCCAACCCCCGCCCAACGCCTTGTAGGTGGCGACAAGATTGGTACCGATCTGGCCGGTGACCTCCGCTAGCCGATCGGTTTGAGTGGCCAGAAATCGTTGGGAATCCAGCACCCTCTGGTAGTCGACGATCCCTTCTCGATATTGGATTAAAGAGACATAAACCGAACGCTCTGAGGCATCTACACTGGCCTTCAGAAACCGCTGTTCTTCCATGGAACGCGTATAAGCAAGCATCGCATCTTCGACTTCTCGCTGGGCGTTTAAAACCGTTCTTTTACGGGACTATGTACCAATTTAAGGCCAAAATGACCGGATCTGTCAAAGTGGTGGTGTAGGGTCTTCTCCCAGAAAGGAGAAGATACCATGAATA
>Ga0049114_1000125_pt1 | contig 18313 bp, 15 predicted proteins | sample WorMettanBELIZE2_FD_55211 | JGI IMG/M metagenome (GOLD analysis project Ga0049114, IMG submission 55211) | Marine gutless worms symbiont microbial communities from Max Planck institute for Marine Microbiology, Germany - Olavius tantulus BELIZE.2 | ecosystem: Host-associated > Annelida >... | reverse complement strand
GATGATGAGTTTCGTGTTGAATGATTTCCAGTCATTTTCTTTCGTCGGCTTAAGCCGAAAACGCGGCTTTCAGCCGCAACTCATACTATGGACTTTCAGTCTATAGTGGTTGATTTCAATATTTCAGGCCGTAGAATTATCATATCGGTGGTACCGATGAGCGTTATTGCCGCCGAGAGCAGAAACATACCTACCGCCGCCGATCTCCAATCGTCGATCTTCACAAAATCCAGGATTCGACACGTACAAGGTTTCCATATTTTACTGATCCTTGGGAATGCAAAATAGGATGAAACTAGACACGAGGGGGCGTTCTCAAATGCCAGAGGATTCATTCTTGCAAGACAGCCGATCTATTGACGCTCGTCAGTGACTTAAGGCTCCCGAATAACATAGATTAATAATCTTGACCAGTCGGAGACTGGTCCCCGATTGCTCAAAGGATGCTGTAACAAGGGCATTCATGGATACTTTGGAAGCTGTGCGGAACCAGGATACCCCGCCGTTTGGCGTATGAAAACGAAGGCGCTCGAAATGCCGTGTCTACCTGTGTGTGTCCTGCCATCCATCAGTGGGCGGCAGGGTACGTAAATATAAGCGAGCGTCGGACCAGAGAATCTCGGGATAAGGATTCTTCAAGGTCCCTTTACATTAAGATCCCGGTCGTCATAACACCGGGGCAGCATCAACCACAGAGGAGGATCCCCTATGGGGTGGAAGATACCACGCCTTTCCCGCCGTGCGTTCCTGAAAACCACCGGCTACGGAACCGCTGGGCTCAGCCTGCTCTCTCCCATTTCTCCCATCGGCGGTATGGTCAGCAAGGCCGTCGCCGAGGATAAGGAAGAGCAGGAAGAAGTGACCTATAGTATCTGCAACTTCTGCTCGTCGCTGTGCAACCTCAAGGTCACCACCCGCACCAAGGATGGCGACAAGCGCATCGTCAAGATCGACGGCAACCCCAATTCCACGCTCAACCGCGGCAAGATTTGCGCCCGTGGTCAGGCGGGGATGCGCCAGACCTATGATACAGACCGCCTCAAGACGCCCCTGATCCGCGTCGAGGGGACAAAGCGCGGTGAGTACAAGTTCCGCGAGGCGAGCTGGGAGGAAGCCTGGAAGTATATCGAAGACAAGCAGAAGTCCGCGAAGATCCAGCCCTGGGAGTGGACCATGGTGGGCGGCTGGACTTCCTGTGTCTTCTATATGAATTGGGCCGTGCCCTTCGCCATGGCCAACCAGGTGCCCAATATCATCGCCTCGCCCATGCAGCACTGCGTGACCACTGGCCACTTGGGCACGGACATGGTCACGGGCAACTTCAACATCCACGACGAGGTCCTGCCGGATTTCGATAACGCTAAGTACATCCTGTTCGTGGCAAACAACGCCTCCATCGGGGCGGTCTCCACCTGTCGCATGGTGCGTTTCGCGGAGGGTCGCAAGCGGGGTGCCAAGGTGGTGGCGCTCGACCCGCGCCGCTCCGAGACCGCGGCCAAGGCGGACGAGTGGATCCAGATCCGCCCGGGGACCGATCTGGCCTTCATGCTGGCCCTGATGAAGATTATGATGGAGGAAGATCTCTACGACGTCCAGTTCCTCCGGCGTCACACCGACATGCCGTTTCTGGTCTATGCGGACGACCAGGGCGAGCTGCGGATGGTCACGGACGCGGAAGGTCGTCCCATGGTGGTGGAAGAGGGCTCCGACAAAGTCCGCGTGCTGGAGAAGTTTAGCAACGACAATTTCAAGGAGGCCAAGCTCGGGGCGATGCAGGCAAGTAGCGCCGTCGCCCCCATGCCGGAACAGTCCGGCCACCACGAGGCTAAGGACACCGAGAACAAACCCTTCCTCCCCGCCCTCAAGCTGTCGCAACCCGTCATGGTCGACGGCAAGCCGGTCAAGACGGTGTTCGAGGCCCAGCTTGAGGCGCTCGCCGAATGCACCCCGGAATGGGCGGCAGCGATCATTGGCGTGCCGAAAGAGGACATCACCCGCATCTCCCGTGAGTTCGGCACCACTCGCCCGGCCATCGTGGATCCGGGTTGGCACGGCGCCCGCTACGGCAACGTGATGATGCTGCGCCGGGTGCAAGCCATGGTGCAGGCGCTCACCGGCGGGATCGACGCCGTGGGCGGCTGGGTGAACTCCGGTGAGCTGCACCACAAGGCGGCCCACATGTACCAGACCATGGCCCAGGGCCATGAGATGGGCGCGCCCCTGGCGAGCATGGCCGGTTGGGGCTTTGCTAAGCTGGTCATCAACGTCTTTTCCAATAAGGGCGGCCAATTCTTCAAGCACGGAAAGCCCGGCTGGTCCTGGGCCTTCAGCCAGCAAGAGAAGGCGGCCGGCCGGTTCAACGTCGCCGTGCCGGCAATGACCGACACCGGATTACCCGAGTCGGTGAAGGGCGAGCTCCAATTTAATGGCGAGCCCTATCGGACCCGGGCCTTTCTCGTCAACGCGGCCAATCCGGTCCGCCACTATTATCCCGACACCTATTGGCGGGAGGCCCTGAGTCACGAGAATGTGGAGCTGGTCATCGCTGTGGACGTGCTGCCTTCGGACACGGTCCCCTACGCGGATGTGATTCTGCCCAACAGCACCTACCTGGAGCGTGATGAGCCTACCCTCTATGGAAACGGCACCAATCAGGACTTGGCGCTGACTACCCGCTATGCGGCCATTGATCCCCTCTACGACACCGAGGAGATGGCGGACATCCTGTACCGGCTGACCGGCATCGTCAGCGGCGAACAGGGGCAGGAGGGTTTTCTACAGATGATGGAGCAGCTGGTGGGGCTCAAGGCGGCGGACGTCAAGAAGTACTACGCCGAGACCCAAAAGACGCATCAGAATCGGAAGGGGAAGGGGGCCTTTGCCGCCGCCTGCCGCACGGCGTCCTTCGACCTCTACGCCGAGCGTGGTAAGACCACTGTGGAGGACATCGATAAGGTACTGCGCGAGAAGGGGGTCTATCACGAGGAAGCGATGCGTGAGATTCTCGCCCATCAGGCCATGCCGCGTAAGATGCCGGTGCCTACCGAGAGCGGCCGGGTGGAGTTCTACAGCGGCCTGATGCGCTCCTTGCGCGACGGTGGCCACACCCAGGACAACTTCCAGGTGCTGGCCGGCTGGATCGCTCCCGAGCTGCCGGATGGCAAATCGTTGGCAGCGGATGAATTCTATTTCATCTACGGCAAGTCACCCACTGTCTCCCACGCCTCCACCAACAGCAACAACCCGGTGCTATCCGGCATCAACAAGGTCAAGGACGACATCTACAAGGGGGTCTGGATGCATCCGGATCGGGCCGAGAAGCTGGGCATCAAGAAGGGAGATCCGATCCGGCTCATCAACACCGAGTCCGGTCAGGAAGCCGAGGGTCGCGCCTACATCACCCGCCTGGTGCACAAGGATACCTTGTTCATCCACTCCTCCTTCGGGGTGGAGAACAAGGCTTTGACCCGGACCTCCGGGGACGGTACCGCCACCAGCACACTCATCCCCCATCAGGTGGAGCCCGTGGTGGCCGGATTCAGGTCCCAGGAATTCACCCTCAAAGTAGCTCGCGCCTGAGGCTAGGGAGGATTTAAGACATGGCTAAATACGCGATGGTCATCGACCTCAATACCTGCGTGGGCTGCAACGCTTGCATGGCCGCCTGCGCCCTGGAGAATCAGACACCCGTGTGGGATACCAAAAAGTGGCGTACCTATGTCCACGACGAGGAGGTCGGTACGGGCAATGACGTGTACCGCCGCTTCTTCCCGCGTCTGTGCAACCACTGTGACAACCCGCCCTGCATGAGCGTGTGTCCCACCGGGGCGACCTATAAAACGGACGACGGCTTTGTCCTAGTGGACGAAGACCGCTGCATGGGCTGTCAGGCCTGTGCCATGGCCTGCCCCTATAAGGCACGGGTGGATATCACCTATGCGGACGTCGACAAGGGCAAGGAGTTCTACGGTTCGGACTACCGCCGCACCAGTCCCAGCGTGGACAAGTGCTCCTTCTGCAACCACCGAGTCGAGAAGGGCTTAAAACCTGCCTGTGTGGAGACCTGCGTCGGCGAGTCACGGATGTTCGGTAACCTGGAGGACCCGAATGATCCGGTCGCCCGGATGGTCGCCAGCGGAGAGGCCCAACCGCTGATGCCTCACATCGGCACCAAGCCCAATGTCTACTACATCAACGATATGAAGCGGAGGGGCTGAGATGGAGGTCAATATTACCTACGAGACCCAGCAGATCTGGACCTGGTGGTTCGCCGTCTATCTGTACACCGGCGGGCTCGGCGCGGCGGTGGTGGCGGTGACCTTCTTCACCGACCTGTATCTCAAGCCCCATCGCAACCTGGTGCTCTGGGGAGCGGGCACCGGGTTCGTGTTGCTGTCCCTGGGCTCCGGCATGCTGTTCCTGCACCTGCTCGACCATCTGGCGGTGATCCATGTGTTCAACCCGCTGGCTATGTTCAATCAGCCCATGGCCTGGATCGCCTGGGGTACCCAATTCATCCTCTGGATGATGATTTTTGCCGTGCTCTACGCGATTCCCTATGCGCGGGTAACACCCTTACTCCAGAAGACGCCTGTGCTCGGCAAACTTCTGGAGCTGTCCTTCGTGGTCAAGCTAGGTGACTTCGTGGCGAAGTATCGCAAGATCTTCGGTTGGCTCGCGATCGCCACTGGAGTGGGCGTTGCCGTTTACACGGGCCTGTTGCTGCAATCTTTCCCCGCCGTGGCCCTATGGGCGAACCCGGGGGTGGTGGTGCTGTTCACCGTATCCGCCTTCTCCACCGCCATGGCCTTCTTGCTGCTGATCATGTATACCATCATCAAGAACGATGCGGATGAGCACCTCCGGGTGCTCTACGAGCGCAGCGATCTGGGACTGATCGGGGCCGAGCTACTCATCATCCTCTCCTTCTTCTTCTACCTGCAACGGGGACCCGAATCAGCCATGCGCTCATGGGAGATCCTGTTCACCAATATGGGGTGGCTGATCGGCTTTATCGGGTTTGGCCTCATCGTCCCCTTCTTCCTGGAGCTCAAAGGGGTCATCAAGGGCTGGACCAGCCATGCACCCATTATTGCCGCGTCCGTTTTCGTGCTCGTCGGCGGTTATCTGCTGCGGCACTATTTCATGTACGCAGGAGTCTACGCCTATCCGTGGTAGGCTGCCCATAACGCGCAGCGGAGCAGGAGAAGAGGCGCGCAAGCGCCTCTTCGTATAAGCAGCTGAGTAGTTGTTGGGTCCCGGCACTGTTTGGCATATTCGGCGTTGCCTGCGAAGGTGTCTTTTTAATCCGCAGATTTCCACAGATTGTTTCGTTCTTAAATCTGCGTAATCTGTGGATAAACGCCAAATCATTCAGGATTGTTCCACCACCTGCCCATCGCGCGGTGGGACGAGATTTTCTCCCGACCGCCCCGCCTCGTGCTTGTACAGATGCCCTTGCCTGAACGCCCCTGCGATGGTAACGTTGCGATCATCCAGCCGTATGCGGTTGGATTTCAGTAATGCTCAATATTGCAGTGATGAGCTTCCTACTGAATCCTACTGAACCTTTTTCTTCCCCGCTAGGAGAATTGCGCGACCACTACATGTTAAGCACTACCGATTTTCTCTCCCCGCTCCAAAAGGATTGATGTGGGAATTGTAAACGGGTAATAGTTTATGACTGCTTTTTCGGGCTGTAAAGGTGAAGGAAGAATTAAGCACCTTGCTTGTTCTGATTTGGCAGATGCTTTAAGGTGTTACACATGAGACGGTCTTTTTTTATCAGTACCGGTTCTGTATTTTTGCTCTTCGGAGGCTTCTTTGGGATAGTGAAATGGTTGCTTATGCGGCTTCCAAGACCTACGTGGCAAGGAACCTTCCTTCTCAGACGGGAAGGCTGGACGATGCCTGTGGGAGGAGGTGGACGTTCGGCGCATGTTCGGGATGTAAGAGACCGTTATCTGACGTATGGGCCCTATACTACTGATATTCCAGCGGGGCGGGTGAACGTTAAATTTTATCTCATGGTGGACAATGTCAGTGCAAATAATGACAAGGTGGCTACGATTGATATCTATGGATTCCACCCAGAAGAAAATTCTGGCCATTCGGAGTATCTATCGAAGAGACTTTGATCAGCCTTCTGTGAATAAGGCCTTTGAGCTTCATTATGACCAAAAAGCTGAACATAAACTTGAATTTCGTGTCTACCACCATGGTACCGAATTATGTTTGCTAGGAAAAAGTGGTGGTGAGTTACAAAAGAAGAATTGTCGAGTGGCACCAGTGGAGGTTTTTCGGAGAGTTCTGGTACTTGTAGTCAGACAAGCCATCAGATGACAGGGTTTGAGCTTCAAAGACAAAAAGTCGATATAGGGAATGGGTTCTATATCATTGCCTCTTGTTCTGGGGAGGATGATCCTGAAAAATCTCATGTCGGTTTATACTTGCGGAAAGCTATCGAGCCGCAGCGGAGATTGTCCAGGGGCGCCGTATCGTTTCGATGTGAGAAAAAAGGATTCGTCGCTTTATCGCTTTGATATTTTGGCGGGGCCGCTTCCTGCAAATTATAAATCGCTGAGCATTCCTCTGGATTTGGATACAGATCTTATGGATCGGTTTGTTTTCGATGGAAGTGGTTATGGTAATGATCGTTATGCGAGTGGCAATTCAGGACCTTACAGTTCTATTTGGCAGCCGTGTGGAGGGGCCCGCATTGGGGGGCCGGTTGGGAGAGCTGATATTGGGCGGAAACTTTGGGTGGACGCGCATAGTCGGCTAAGGATTGTCAAGCTCGAAATCGTTCGAATGGAAGGAGATAGAGCGTATCGAATATTGCTACACCGACATCTGCATACGCACAATATAGAGATCGATTTCAAAGGCGGAAAGAAAAGGAATCGGGTTCGAGCGGTCGGAAACATTCGTTTGCTGCCTCCAAAGAGCACATCGTCTAAATCAAAGAGAAACCTTGCTACTTTTCAGCAATCTTCTCCCTACGAGTTTAAACAATTGGGTTTGAGGGGTGACGTGCCAATGGTGAAGGACTATAATTAAGGATTGTTGGACAGATATAGCAGTCCATCGTCCTAGTAATGGAAGAGTGTATTATATTCCTAGTGTGGGGGAGTGTGGATATTCGAGTACTCCGCACGGGGAAGGGTGTGAGTTTTTTGGTTGGTAAATGAACAGAGACGATGAGTAAAGACGACTATCGAATTTTAGTCGCGGATGACCAATTTCTTAATCGGAAAGTAAATTTGCATGATCACCGAAATGATGGGATGCGCTGTCGATGGAGTAGCAAGTGGGCAGGAAGTCCTGAACAAGCTGGAAGACAACAGCTATGATCTGATTTAACGGATTGTCGTATGCCTTATGGACGGTAGTCTCTGGAGCGTGGGAACGAACTATAATTATGTCGCACAATCATGCCACTTGAATTTAACTACTACCCAGGATTTAGTAAGATGCTTACATTGAATAAAAAATTCTGTAAATCCTGGTTAATCTTGTAACATGGGTCTGCACTTGGCTCATGTTGGACTCGCCGTCTTGTAAATCCTGTCTAATTTAAAGCCTCCCGGCAACGCCAAATCACTCAGAATTGCTGTTAACATGAAAGTTCTGATCATCGGTAGTGGCGGGCGCGAACACGCCTTGGCCTGGAAGGTGGCCCAATCGCCCCTGGTGAAGGAGGTCTTCGTGGCGCCCGGAAACGGTGGTATTGCCATGGAGCCGGGCGTACAAAACCTGGATATCCCATCCGATGACATCGGGGAACTGGTCGCCTACGCCCAGCGCAACACCATCGGACTCACCATTGTAGGCCCCGAGGCACCGCTGGTGGCGGGGGTGGTCGACGCTTTCCAAGTCGCCGGCCTGCCCTGCTTCGGCCCCACCGCCAAGGCCGCGCAGATCGAGGGCTCCAAGGCATTTACCAAGGATTTTCTCGCCCGCCGGGGTATCCCAACCGCGGTTTATCGCACCTTCACCGAGCCGGAGCCCGCCCTATCCTACCTGCGGGAGGTGGGTACACCCATTGTCGTCAAGGCCGACGGCTTGGCCGCGGGCAAAGGCGTGATCCTGGCGGAGGATCTTACTACCGCGGAGCGAGCGGTCCGAGATATGCTCAGTGGCGGGCGCTTCGGCGCGGCAGGCAGCCGGATCGTCATCGAAGAGTACCTGCGAGGCGAAGAAGCAAGCTTTATCGCGATCGTCGGCGGCGGCCAGATACTCCCCATGGCGAGCTCCCAGGACCACAAGGCCCGGGGCGATAGGGAGCAGGGCCCCAACACCGGCGGCATGGGGGCCTATTCGCCCGCGCCCGTCGTTACCTCCGAGATCCACGCCCGGATCATGGCAGAGGTGATCCGACCCACCGTTATCGGGCTTACATCCGAAGGGCTGCCTTACACGGGTTTCCTATATGCGGGCCTGATGATAGGGCTGGACGGCACCCCCAAGGTCCTGGAATACAACTGCCGTCTCGGCGATCCCGAGGCCCAGCCCATCCTCATGCGTCTGCGCGCCGATTTGGCGGGGCTGTGCCTGGCAGCCCTCGCTGGGCGACTCGATCGGGTCGATGCGGCGTGGGATCCACGGGCCGCGCTGGGGGTGGTCATGGCGGTAGGCGGCTACCCGGATGCCTACGAGAAGGGACACCCGATCAGGGGTCTGGATGCGGCAGCGGGGCTCCCCGACCGCAAGTTATTCCATGCCGGCACCAAGCTGGTCGGCGGCGAAGTAGTGACCAATGGCGGCCGCGTTCTGTGCGCAACCGCCCTCGGTGCCGGAGTCGCCATGGCCCAGGCCAACGCCTACGCTCTGGTGCACAAGATCGACTGGAAGAACGCCTACTACCGGAGCGATATCGGGTATCGAGCCGTCGCCCGAGAGCAAAAGCATAAGTCGGGTTAGGCGCAAGGACACAGCGCAACCCGAGGTCGAGGTGGCAGCTCACGCTCTGGACAGGATCTCTCCGATGTACTGGATCGAAAGCGAAATCGGGATCGCAACCCGAGTACCCTATTTCTGAATATTTTGCATATAGCCCGTAGGGTGAGCTGTGCCCACCAATCTGGGTTCACCAATACCGTGCCTAGTACAGGTGATCTCAAATACTGATTAACATAGAATCAGCAGAATCTTCACGGAAAATTTGCGTTGATTCGCGTTCATTTGCGGAAAATTTTTTCATGTTATCGATACTTCGGTACTGTTGTACTAGCTGGTGGGCACAGCCCACCCTACGGGCCTGATGAAGAAAATAAGGTAAAATACTATACTAGGCACCGACCTCGATAAGGGCGGTGGCGATTATGCAGAATGATAAATTTTTTGCCCCCAGAACGGTAGTGAATAGCACGATAGTGGATCATGACAAGAGGAGATAAGGAACGTTTGGGTGTATGTCGTTCGGTAACCATAACCTGTATCTCGGAAGTCGGCTGGCATGACACGGACCGGATGCTGGCGGATATCAGAGGTGGGGGTGGTCCTGACGCCAGTCAGTGGGACAAGCCTTGGCAGGCGAGTAATGCCGCAGGCAGCGCCGCCCTCATCGAAGTCGAGCTGCTGACGGGGACACGGCACAAGTTTCTCCTTGATTGTGGGTGGAACGAGGCCTACATGCAAGGCCGTTTCGAGGCAACCGGCGTGGACGGCATGCTGGCGCGGGGCGAGATCGAGTTTTTATTTCTATCCCATGAGCACTTGGATCACCTGTGGGGGCTACAAGCCGTACTGCGTCAATGTCCGGATCTTTCCCTGCGCGTGCCGCCCGATTTCACCGAGGAGGCGCTGGCGTTTATCCGCGGTGAGCGTCCGGCACCTACTGCTACGGATACGGCATCGCCTGTCCGTCATACTGGCCCCATTCTCGTTACTCCCCCGGACAAGCCGACGGTCCTGTACCCCGGCTGTGTGGCGGTGACCTTCGACCTTCCCATCCTGCTCGGCATCAGGGGCGAACAGTCATTGTATTTCCGGGTTCAGGACCAGGGAACCGTCTGTGTTACCGGCTGCTGCCATCAGACGGTTACTACCCTGGCGGATTACGCGCTGACCCATATCGCCACTGAGTCGACCTTGTACGGTCTTTACGGAGGAGTCCATATTGCTCCCTTTGGCCCGTCGCTGTCTCCCGAGCAGGAACGGATGATCGCCGATCTGGGGCGATTCGGCTTCCGCAAGATCGCCGCCAATCATTGCACCGGCGTGCCGGCGGTGGAAAAGATGATCGCCCTCGGCTATCCCGTCGTGCGTGGTTCCGGTCGATACGGCTCCCAGAACCCGCTAATGCTCGGTAATGGCGACCGTGTGGTCTTCGATTAGGGCCTATTTGGATTAGGGTCTACGTGGACACGAGCGTCTGGTAGAAGGTGAGCATGCGGTCGGCGAGGATTGGGGCGGACCAGGTCTGGGCGTAAGCACGGGCCTGCTCACCAAGCTTTGTGCGTAGATTGGAATCGGAAAGCAGGCGCACCATCTTGGAGGCAAAATCGGCCTCGTCGTCGTCGGCAATCAGGCATCCTTCACCACCGTCGAGAACCTCCCGGGCACCCATGACAGCAGTGGAGACCACGAGTACGCAGGGCCATGGCCTCCAAGAGCACCAGGCCCTGGGTCTCGGTGCGGGAGGCAAAAACGAATCCGTCGCCGGCGTGGTAACAGTCCTCCAGGTCACTGCCGCGGCTCAGGTAGCTCAGCCCGGCTCGATGCCCATGGATTCCAATCTGCGGCGTGCCGGTCCCTCGCCGGCGATATAACGAGCAGTATATCCGGGATCTCGCGCTTGACCCGCACCAGTATGCGCAAGAGAAAGTCCACATTCTTCTCGAAGGCCAAGCGTCCTATGTGAACTAGCACAGGCCGACCTACCGGAATTCCGTAACGACGTTTGAAACAGCCTCCGTCACCCTGACTGAATTGCTCAAGCTCGATACCAGTGGGAGTGACCGCAGTCGGCGTCGTCACCCCGTAGGCCTCGAGTATGGATCGCATGGCCCGCGACGGGACCACGAGCGCATCCGGATTACTGCACTGGGCGGCGGAAATACGCCGTGCCGCCAGGCGCAGGAGACGGTCCTCCAGGTTGGCACCCCAAGCGAATAACCAGTCGAAGTACTCGAGGATCCACTCGCGCAGGCTATCCATGGCGGCCCGGGCCTGGGGTGGAAACATCAGGGTCCCGATCACGAACACCAGGATGCCTGCCGTGCTCAGAAAGACACCGGGTTGTGGATGTCCATGCCGAGCAGGCGCAGGTTATCTCGGCCTACCCGGTAGCCGGCCCGGCCCAGACCGTCTGCAGCGCGGGCCACCGCTTAGGCTGGCTTACAGAAGTGCATGATGCCCCAGGGGAGCGCCCTGGTCGCCGGCCTCGATCCAGTTGCGAAGTCCTCTCAGCTTGCGCCCTCATCTCGACCACACCGATCTCTTCCCAACCGAGGCGCCGCGCCTGGTTCGCGGTAGAACGCGAACGAGGCGAGACTCGGCAAATGAAGGTGTTCCAGAGCCGGAGCCAGAATTCCTTCCGGGCAGTCGTCGGCCTGCAGGGGATTCGTGAAGATCAACTCGCTGCCGGGCCTGAGCACCCGGTCGACCTAGGCGAGCACGCGGTCGCGACGCTCCGAATGCAGGATCGCATCCTGGGACCAGGCCAGCTCGAAATGCGCATCCTAGGCCAGGATGGCCTCGAAACTGCCGGCGACGACCTCGATGCGACCGGCAAGTTCGACCCCTTGGTTCATCTGCCGATGGCGCATGTTCTGGGTCTCGCTGAGATTCGGGGCCAGGATCCGGCATCCGAAGCGGCCGGCGAGTAAACGTGTCCCGCCGTAGCCTGCTCCCAGGTCGATCAGACGTGTCCCGGCGCCGCGAGCTGCCCGGTGCCGCGTCCGGCCATGCGCTCGACGGTGTGCCGCGAGGCTCCACGATGGGCTCGTCCGGCGACTCATAGAGCCCGATGTGGATGTCCTCACCGCCCCAGACGTGGAAATAGAAGTTGTCGGCATCCTCGCTGTCGTAATAATCACGGGCTAGCTGGCGGCGGCAGAATAGTCCGTGCTCATTGGCCGGTCCCCCGGTGGGTTTTCTCGGCCACATGGACCGGACAATCCGGCTTGGTGTCGCGGACCGCGAGCGGGTCTACAGTATGTCCTTGTGTAACCTGGACGTAATCGTCTTATCCTCTCTCTTGCAGAGGGTGTCGTAAAAGCTCCTCTCCCGCCGGGAGAACGCTTGCCCCGAGCACAGCGAGGAGGCTTAGGGAGAAGAGGGGGTCAGAGAGCGAAGGTTGGTGCCTTTTGCGACACCCTCTTGCAGGGTCGAGGACAATCGGCGCGGAGCCTTAAAATCATGGATCTCTCAGCAAGGATCACGGGCGAGTCGCATTATACCGACTGTCGGCAGGAATACCAGGCGGCGTCAACCGTCGCCGGCCTGCGCATAACGGGTGCGAACATAGTCGTCCACAATGCGTATGAACTCCTCGGCGATCCGGTCGCCCTTGAGGGTTGCGATCTTTTCGCCATCCGCGTAGACTAGTGTGGAGGGGTGTTCGCCGGTGCCGGGGAGGCTGATGCCGATGTCGGCCTGCTTGCTCTCACCGGGTCCGTTGACCACGCAGCCCATGACCGCGACCTGCATGGAGGCGACCCCTGGGTAACGACTGCGCCAACGGGGCATCTGGCGGTGCAGGTGGCCCTGGATATCCTTGGCCAACTTCTGAAAATAGGTGCTGGTGGTGCGGCCGCAACCGGGACAGGCGGTCACCATGGGCGCAAAGGACCGCAATCCCATGGTTTGCAGGATTTCCTGGGCGACCATGACCTCCCGCGTGCGGGATTCTCCAGGCTCCGGGGTCAGGGAGATGCGGATGGTGTCCCCAATCCCTTCCTGCAACAGGACCGCTAGGGCCGTGGCGGAGGCGACGATGCCCTTGGAACCCATGCCAGCCTCCGTGAGCCCCAGGTGGAGACTGTAGTCGCAGCGCGCCGCGAGCGAGCGATAGACCGCGATCAGATCCTGTACCCCGCTCATCTTGCAGGATAGCAGGATGCGGTCGCGGCCGAGCCCCAGGGCACTGGCCCGTTTTGCGCTCTCGAGTGCCGAGACCACCATGGCCTCGCGCATCACCTCATCCGCTTCCTTGGGGGCGGTGGACCTGGCGTTCTCATCCATGAGGTGGGCGACGAGCTCCGGGTCTAGACTGCCCCAGTTGACTCCGATGCGCACCGGCCGCTCGAAGCGACAGGCGATCTCGATGAAGGTGGCGAACCGGGCATCGCGTTTTTCGCCGCGGCCTACGTTACCCGGATTGATGCGGTACTTGGCTAGAGCCTGGGCGCATTCAGGATAATCGGCCAGCAGTCGATGCCCGTTGAAGTGGAAATCGCCGATCAGGGGTACGTTTAAACCCTGCCGGTCGAGGGCTTCGCGGATGGCGGGTACCGCCCGCGCCGAGGACTCGTTGTTGACCGTGATCCGTACCAGCTCGGAGCCTGCTCGCGCGAGCTCGGCCACCTGATCTGTAGTGGCCGCCACATCCGCGGTATCCGTATTGGTCATAGATTGGACCACGATGGGCGAGTCGCTGCCGACACAGACGCCACCGACCAGCACCGGCAGGGTCCGGTGACGTTGGATGTAGTGTGGATTGCTCACTACGCCTTCTGATTTTAGTATCTTAACGAAGTTGTTTGGTTAAAACGGATTCCGGCGTCTGTTCGGCGTTATATTGGTGTTGTTCCGAAAGGCATCTGTTGACCACAAAAGATACGAAAAGGCACAAAACTGTCATCCCGACGCAGGAGGGATTTGTTCGTGTTCGTGCGTGTTTTCCGTGGTTCTTGATGAGCGCGTAGGATGTGGTGAGCGGTGGCCCCAGGGACGAAGCCACTACTCACCACATCCTGCACTCTTACCTAAACCTATCCGCAGAATACCTAAACCGGACGGGTCAGATAACCCGGTTGTTATGCAGGCGCTTGATCTCGGAGGGGTTCATCCCCAGGAGGTCTTGCAGCACTTCATCGGTGTGTTGCCCGAGTGCGGGTCCCAGGCTGTTGATCCCCCCCGGTGTCTCCGACAAGCGCGGCAACGAACAGGGGACGACGAGGGTCTCCTCCAGATCGAGATCGTCCACCGCAACCAGATTGCGGCGAGCGTGGAACTGCCGATTACCGAAGATATCCGCCACATTGGCCAACGGGGCATAGGGCGCCCCGGTCTCGTTGCACCGCTTCTCCACCTCGTCGCGTGTCAGCGAGCCGCACCAAGCGCTCACGACCTCGTTCACCTCGTGCCGCGCCTCCAAGCGCTTTTGGTGTCGCCCATAAAGAGCATAGGAGGCCAATTCCGGCCGGTCCATCGCCTTAGCTAGGGCCTCGAACAGCTTGTTGGTCGTGCAGGCGAAGGCCACCCATTTATCATCCTTGGTGCGGAAGTGACCGAGGGGACAGGCAATCGGGTTGTGAGGACCCGTGCGTTCGCGCACCGTTCCATACAGGGCATAGGCCGGCGCCATTTCATCCGAGAGCCGAAAGACTGACTCATACAGGGCGGCATCGATGTATTGCCCCTTTCCCGTCTTCTCTTTGTAGCGCAGGGCCAGCAGGATTCCGATCACTCCATAGAGACCGGTCAGGTAATCGGCAAGCGTGGTGGAGCCCGGCGTAACCGGGGTCTCCCGCGGCATACCCGCAAGGTACGCCAGACCGCCGACGGCATGGGCGATACGGGCAAAGCCGGGTCGATCCCGGTAGGGCCCGGTCTGGCCGTAGCCGGAAATGCGCAACATCACCAACCCCGGATTGAGTTTGCTCAGTACTTCCCAGCCGAGTCCCCATTTTTCGAGGGTTCCGGGACGGAAGTTTTCGCACAAGACGTCGGATTTGCTGACCAGCTTTTTGAAGATATCGGCCCCTTCGGGCGTGCGCAGATCGACGGTGACCGAGCGCTTGTTGCGGGCCTCACTGAGCCACGCGAGGGTGTCACCACGTTTGGTCGCGGTCCCGAAATTGCGGCAGGGATCGCCGCCAAAGGGATGTTCGACCTTCAGCACATCGGCACCGAACTCGCCCATGATCCCGGCGGCATAGGGCGCTGCGATGAAGGTCGCCACGTCGATAACCCGAATCCCGGACAGCGGCAGGTGCGGTTTTGCTTCCGATTTGGAATTGCCGTGCGCAGTTGTTTTGTCCTTCTGTTTGGGCGGAGCAGCCATAGGGACGTCCTCTTAAATCAGACCACGTGGTTCTTGTGAAACTCGGCGAGCTCGGCGGCGGTCATCCCCAGCAGCTCTCCGAGTACCTTATCGGTCATATTCCCGAGGGTTGGGCCCAGGTGTTCGACACGCCCAGGGGTCTCAGATAGCCTCGGGATGACACCTGGTACCGTGATCTCGCCCACATCCGGATCATTGATCGTGACCAGATTGGCACGCGCCTGGTAGTGGGGATCGGCGAAGATATCGGCGATGCTGTTCAGGGCCCCGATAGGGACCTGCGCGGCGAGACACTTCTCCATCAGCTCGTCGCGGGTCATCGAGGCTGTCCATTCGCCGACGATGCGGTCGACCTCTTCGTGGGCGGCAAGCCGCTTGTGCTTGAGACCGAAGGTCCCCTCGGCAGCCAACTCGGGCCGTTGCATCGCATCCTCGGCCAAGCGGGCGAACATCTTGTCGTTGGTACAGGCAATCGCCACCCATTTATCGTCTTTGGTCCGGAAGTGACCATGGGGACAAGCGATGATGGTCCCTGCGCCTTCCCGCTCGCGGATCTTGCCGTGGAGCCCGTAGGCTGTTGTCATCTCGTCCAACTGGCGAAACACCGCCTCGTAGGTTCCGATATCGATGTATTGGCCCCGCCCGGTCTGTTCCCGATGGCGTAGTGCCAGCATAATGCCGATTGCCCCGTACAGGCTCACCATATAGTCGGCAAGCGGATTGGGGCCGGGGATGGTGGGCGTTTGTCCGGGAAATCCGCACAGATAGGCGAGACCGCCGAAGGCGTGGGCGAGGTGCGCGAAACCACGGTGGTCCTTGAAAGGACCGGTCTGGCCATAGCCAGTAACCCGCAGCATGACCAGCCCCGGATTATCCTTGCACAAGTCCTCCCAGCCGACCCCCCAGCTCTCCATAGTGCCCGGTCTGAAGCTCTCTACCACCACATCGCATTTCGCAACCAGCTTCCGAAACAGCTTGGCCCCGGTGGGCTGACGCAGATTGATGGTAACGGATTTGCGGTTGCGAGCCTCACTCAGCCAAAACAGGGTCGAGTCCTGGCGACGAGAAGGCGTACCCAAGGCCCGCATCGGGTCGCCGGCGATCGGATACTCGACCTTGTAGACATCGGCTCCAAATTCACTCAGGATCGAGGCCGCATAGGGTCCCGCAATGAAGTTACCCACGTCCACGACCCGGATGCCGTCGAGCGGCAGGCCTTTCGGTTGCTCCTGCGCCTGATTGGTCGGCTTCTCGGCATTAGCGTCCTTCGCCGCCTGCTGGGTCTCCTTAACGCCCGAATTTTGCGTTTCTTGGCTCATTGCCTACCCCTGTTTCGCTTTTGTAATAATGCAGGCATGCCTGCGGCAACACGATAGCTCCGGCGTCGGAGCGGATGCGATCGTCAATCACATAAAACCCCACCCACATAAAGCCCTATCCGGCGCGGCGCGGCTTCCTGCACCTTATCACCGCTACCAGAGCGTCTGACTTTCAGCGAACCGCATTAGTCCAGGTAGCCAGTCGATTGGAATGCATCATGCCCGAAATCGGGATCGGGATTCCGATTGCGGTCCCAATTTCGATTTCAAGCCAGCGCATCGGACAGCTCCTGCCCAGGGCGTGATCTGCCACCGTTCCGTCGGGTTACGCTGCATCCCTGTGGCTGACCCGACCTACCCGGCTCGCTCGGATAGATGTCAATAGCCCCCAATTTCGGAAAGCCGTTCCATGCCGGCCATGGGCCATGAGTGAATCATATTTGATGCCGCAACGTAAAGTCTGCGTTCGGATGTGGAATCGCTCAGGGACTCGATAGCCGGGTACGCTCGAGCCAGCGCAGGATACGGTCAGCGACGCCTTGCCAGCCAGGTTCCAGCATCATGGCGTGAGCCAGGCCGGGAATAATCTCCGCCTGCGTGCCATAGACCCGGGCGGTAGCCTCCACCGTGGTTGGCGACACGAAGAAATCTTTCTCCGTGCCCAGTACCAGGAGAGGCATCTCCCGGTTCCAAGTGGGTCCGGGGAAATTAGGCCATATCAGCTCGCATCCGACCCGCAAGAATTCCGGCGAGCCACGGGCAAGGCGGTACTGCACCGTCACCTCCGGCAGGCCGTCGGAGAACAGCATTTTGCGGGTAGCCGCTGCCGATACGGTCCAAGGCCCAAACAGTTGCGTCAACACACCCTGCATGGCCAGAATGGGATTGCGCAGTATCATGCTGATTGCTGACGGCAGCATCCCGTGGGGCGGACCGGATCCCATGAGCACCGCGCCACGTGCCTCATGGTGTTCAAGCCATTTCTGAACGATCACGCCGCCCAGCGAATGCCCTATAAGGACCGGAGTAACGCCGAGATGCTGTACGACCTCGTTCAGGTCACCGACGTAATCCGCCAAACCCGTCAGGAGGCCATATGCCCTGCGTTCGCTTCCATCGTGTCCGCGCAGACTGAATGCATGGGCCTCGTAACCCTGCTCGGCGAAATAGGGCAGGAAGTGTTCGTCCCAGATCCAGGCGCCGCCACAGGCACCATGGACGAAGACCAAAGGTACGCGCCGGTTTGGACGGGGATGCGGGGGAGTGCGACTGATGATTTCCAGCTGCATAGCGATGCGACGGATACCGAGAACGGCAGGAGATCAAATCATCCCTAACCAAAGCATGGTGGGAAGGTTAAACGTGAAGACCGCGGTAGGCAAGGGTTAAGACCGAACCCCGCTGGACGCCCCGGTTTTATCCCAAGATGGGCGAGTATCGATTTATTTGTCGATGAATCCGGTCGCTTCCAGCGATTCGTCACCAGCTTCCAGCGGGTAGGGTCCGCTGGGCGGATCTTCTAAATGTCAACGCGACCTATTTCCTGGAAGTGGCTCAGTTTGAAAATTTTATGCTTGGCCGCTCACTTTCCGGCTCATTTAACGCCAGGACGCAATGGCGCCAAGACGCAAAGTTTCTTTTTGAGACCTTTGCGCGATGCGTAAACTTCCAATTTATTAAGCCCCCCGTTTTTTCAATCAACCAGCTGGTCGTTGCTTGTTCGAACGAACCTGAAATTCATCTGCCTTTTGACTGATTCCGG
>Ga0049114_1000123_pt1 | contig 18369 bp, 20 predicted proteins | sample WorMettanBELIZE2_FD_55211 | JGI IMG/M metagenome (GOLD analysis project Ga0049114, IMG submission 55211) | Marine gutless worms symbiont microbial communities from Max Planck institute for Marine Microbiology, Germany - Olavius tantulus BELIZE.2 | ecosystem: Host-associated > Annelida >... | reverse complement strand
GAAAGATCCTGACGATCTTGAACGCTATGATGAAAAATCAATCCTGTTGGATTGCTCCGTCCTGATTTACTGTTGACCCGGAACACAGTGGCTGACACCTGAGACCTAATCCCGACACCTGACACCTTAACAAAACAACATTTCGCAGGCTGTGGCGTCTCTTCGTTGACCAGTTAATACTACTCCGGTTCAAACCCCAGCCGCACCTTAGTGACCCCCTCCACCTCGCTCTTTAGAATCGTGGCCGTCAGCGGCATTCCGATGGAAAGACTTTCCGGATTGCCGGCATCGATGCCCACGATTCGGGCCACTGCATGGCATCCTTCCTCCAGTGCCACCACTCCCGAACAGTAAGGATTACTTCGGCCATAGCCTTCGGCGGCCATGGCCGGCGGCACCACGGTGATATTCGTGTAAGCGGTCAGTCGTCCCTTCCCGCTGAGTGCCACCCACTCCAGGTCGGAACCACCGCAGTCCGAACAAAACGGGCGCGGCGGCACGTAAATCGCACCGCAGTTCTGGCATTTTCCCCCCATCAACCGATCTTCCCCAAGGTAATGCTCGAACGATTGTATGTTGAACGGCAAAGACGCCATGGGCTTATCTCCTTTCGAAAATCGTGAAGGTGCAGGTGCCGCCGGTGCCCCCCAGGTTATGGGTGGCTCCAACACGCAGGTTCGGATTCGGTATTTGCCGATCTCCGGCGGTGCCCCTGAGCTGGGACCAGATTTCGACCATCTGGGATACGCCGGTGGCCCCCACCGGATGCCCCTTGCATTTTAAACCCCCAGAGGTGTTGATCGGTTTTGGCCCGTCGAGCCGTGTGGCCCCATCTGCGATGGCCTTGTAGCCCTCGCCGGGTTTGAAGAAACCCAGATCCTCGACATGGATGAGTTCCGCAATGGAGAAGCAGTCGTGAACTTCGGCGAACTGCACGTCTTCCGGTGTCAGGCCGGACATGCCGTAGGCTTCTTCCGCCGCGTATCGGGTCGCCTCAAAAAAGGTCAGATCCGATTTGGATGACATCCCTCTGCCGCTGCCCTGGCCTATGCCGGCAACATATATCGGATCGTCGGTGAACTGTTTCGCCATTTCTTCAGCCACCAGCAGTACGCAGCTGGCACCGTCGCTGATGGGGCAGCAATCATAGAGATGCATGGGCCAGGCCACCATGGGATTGGCCCTGGGATCCCATAAAAAGGCCTTTTCATCATCCCAGTCCGGCACAGGCTTGCCCTGCAGCTCGGCTTTTTCGATTTTGGCGTTCATGAGGTCCCGGATGGATACGTTGAACTGGGCTTTGGGATTGAGCGGAGCGTTGTTGTGACTCTTGATGGTGATATTCATGAGCGCATCCCGGGTGGCACCGTACTTGTCAAAATAGGCCGAAGCGGCCGCCCCGAACACTCCCGGGAAGGTGAATCCGGCCAGACCTTCGTCCGGAAAGGTGGCCAGGGCCAGTCCTTCGGCGACTTCCTCGGTCGCACATTTGGACATCTGCTCGGCACCTCCCACCAGCACCATGTCGTAAAACCCGGAGGCAATGGCAAATACCCCTTCCCGAAAGGCCAGGGCGCTCGAGGCGCAGGCCCCCTCGGTGCGGGTGGCCGGTTTGGGTACCAGACCGAGCAATTCAGACATGATCGGCCCCCAATGGGCCTGGTGAACGAAAAAGTCATTCGTGAAGTTTCCGAGGTACATGGCATCGATGTCTTGAGGATCCACGCCTTTGTCCACCGATGCCAGCATTTCCTGGAAGGCCTCCGAAAAAAAATCCCGGCAATCTCGATCCCGGTACATGCCGAAGTGGGTCATGCCGGCACCGACGATGGCCACATTCCTGTTAAGTTTGCGCGTTTTCTTCATTTTGATTCTCCCAATGGCTTGAGTCGCTTATCCGGCCACCGGTTGCTTTCTGCCGACCAAACGTTCCCAGAACACTTCCACCAGGACACTGGCACAGATCACAAAGATGGCCAGAACCTGCCAAGGGGTCAGCGTCTGGGAAAGGAACACAACGGCCAAAAAGGCAGCGATGACCGGTTTCAGAAAAAACAGATAGCTGCCCCGGGTGATATCGGGCACGGCCGCCAGACCGCCGATCCATAGAAACTGCGTAATGGTGGTGTTCCAGATGGCGATGGTCAGCAGCGAGGCAACCTGTGTTGCCGGCCGGTCGAACAGGGTCAGCGGATCAACCCACACGTTCCAGAAAAGCCCCACAACCAGCCAGAGCCCCGCCGCGCCGATGGTCATCGTGATGGCGGTGATCCGAAGCGCGCCGTATTCGGCGATGATGGGTCGCACCATTACGGTATACGCCGCGACGACCGCGGCACATCCCATGACCATTAAAATACCGATCAGGTTACCTCCCACGCCCGCCAGTTCTGCCAGATACCCATCGGTGATAAGAAGGGCGACGCCCACCATGGCGCAGATGCCGCTGATGATCTTCGCCCCGGCAAAGGGCTGCTTGTTGATAACCAGATTGGCCAGGCCGACAAAGATCGGAATGGTGGTGACCACAGTGGCCACTTGAGGCACCGTGGCAAAATCCAGAGACCAGTGAAACAGCAGGTAGCCGACGGTAATCCCCAGAATCGACAGCCACACCAGCCGGAGTCCATGGGTCCGAAAGGGTGCCGCCAAATCCCGGCTGGCTGGAAACATCACGGCGAGAATGACGAGGCCCAATCCCCCCAAAACGAAACGCCAGACGGAAAGCTCCGGACCGGACACCCCGGAAAGTACGGCGACAAATTCTGTGGATGCGTGGCCGCAAACACCGAGAAATACCGCCAGATATGCCAAAGACGCATAGGTATGCCAGAGTCCCATCAGTCGATCTCCTTTGCAAAGGCAAGAAGGGTTTCCGCCAGAGATTCCGGTCGCTCCGCGGGTATCAGGTGCCCGGCATCGGGAAGGTCCACCCGCCGAGCGTTCGGGAGACGATGGGTGAATTCTTCGACCACCGCCGGCTCTAGAAAGACATGATCCTGTAGACCGGTAATGACCAGCACCGGCAGGCTCAGTTTCTCATAAGGAAGATCCCAGTCCGCGGATCTACCGGCTTCTGCCAGAAGCTTGTAGATGCCGCTGCTGGAATCCAGAGATGAATACGGCTCTGTCTTGAGAAAATTGTTTCGATTCTCGGACAACCAGTCCTCATTCATAAGCAGGGGCAAATAGAGATCCCGAAACAGTTCCAAGCCGCCCACATTAACGGCCTGAACCAACGCATCACCGATCCATTGGAGCCGGGGGCCGTCTCTACGAAGCGTATTGATCAGGATGAGCCCCTGGGCCGCGGCCCCCCCTAGCCAGGCACGGGCGGCAAAAAGCCCCCCGATGGAGAGTCCGACGAAAATCGGCTTTTCCGGCTGAACATGGGCAAGCAGCGCTACGCCGTCGCCAACGATCCCATCCGCATCCAATCGGACATCTTCTGAGAACGGGCTGTCTGTCTGACCCCGGAAATTAAAGGCCAGTGTGCCATGCCCTTTTTCCCGGAGAGCAGGGCCGATGACCGCTTCCCAAAGGCCGGTGTCACCGGTTAGTGCGTTGAAAAACACGAAGGTATGACCCGTATCCCCGGCCGGTTCGTGATAGTCGTAATAAATGGCGTCATTGGAAGTAAAAGACAGATGTGCCATAGACTCCCCCCTTTTTATGATCTCCCATACAGCTGATTTATATCGAAAACGGTAACAGGTGGTCCCGGCCCGGCTCCGGGATTGCGTAAATTGGGTTCAAAGTTCAAGGTTCAAGGTTCAGGGTTCAAAGTTCAGGGTTTGGTATTTTGATGTTTGAAATTTGTTATTTCTCCGCGAAGCGGAGTCACAGGACCGCTCCCATGGGCCATGGGACAAACTCCACATCCCCGAAACCGAATCTCTCGCTGCAGGACGGCGTCCCGGAAGCAACGTCCAGCATGGTCTTGAAAATTTCCTCTCCCAATTCTTTCACCCCGGCCGTACCATCGATAATCTTGCCGCAGTTGATGTCCATATCGTCCTGCATCCGTTGGAACATGGGGGAATTGGATGCCAGTTTAATGGTGGGCGCCGGTTTGAAACCGCAGGGGGTTCCCCTGCCGGTGGTAAAGCAAATCAGATTGGCCCCTCCGGCCGTCATGCCGGTCACCGAGACAATGTCATAACCGGGGGTATCCATGAACACCAGGCCGCGCTCCCGCACCGGCTCCGCATACCGGTAAACCTGTTTGAGGTTCGTGCTGCCGGCTTTTGCCACGGCGCCGAGCGATTTTTCCAGAATTGTCGTTATGCCGCCAGCCTTATTGCCGGGTGTGGGATTGTTGTTGATCACTGCCCCCAAACGGGCCGTATAGTCCTGCCACCAGCGGATACGTTGGATCAAGGATTCACCCACCTCGGTGGATTCGGCGCGGCGTGTCAGCAGGTGTTCGGCCCCGTATATCTCTGGGGTTTCGCTAAGGATCGCTGTGCCGCCATGTCGAATCAGCAGATCTACAGCCTCCCCAAGCGCCGGGTTGGCCGAGATGCCGGAATACGCATCGGAGCCGCCACATTCCAGGCCAACGACCAGATAACGGGCCGAAACTGCCTCCCGCGTGGCCCGTGCGGCATCGGTAAGCATCTCGCCGACGGCCTCGATCCCGGCAGCGATCGTTCTCGGTGTTCCGCCGGCTTGCTGGATATCGATCGTCCGCAGTCTCGGTCCTGTAGAGAGCTGCGTGTTTTCCATGAGGCAATCCAACTGGTTGACTTCACAGCCCAGCCCCACCAAAACGATTCCGTAAAAATTCGGATGACGCGCATAGCCGGCCATGGTCCTTTGAAGCATCGCGAATCCGTCATCCTCCGGGTTCATACAACAACCGGCGCCATGGCCCAAGGCGACAATACCGTCGACACCCCTGGCGTCCGGGAGCAGCTCCTGGGTCGCCCGATCCGCGATAAACCGGGCCACACCTGCCGAACAGTTCACCGTTGCCAAAATACCGAGATAATTTCGGGTACCCACTCGACCATCGGATCGGACAAAGCCCTGGAATGTCGCCTGCGCGCCAGAAGGTACCCTTACGGTACGGGTCCTATGGGTCGCGAATTGATATTCCTGGTCGACGTCAAGGAGAGCGACATTATGGGTATGGACATGTTCCCCCGGTGCGATCTCCCGGGCCGCACAACCGATGGGCTGTCCGAATTTAACGATCGGTTGGTGCCGCGGAATGGATTGAAGCGCAACTTTGTGCCCCTCTGGGATGGGTGAGCGGCACCGGTGGCCGGTATCCAATACTCCCGCGCCCGGTGAAATCGCCTGAAGGGCGATACCGACATTGTCATTGTCATGGAGCCGGAGTATGGCCTGGGCTGGATTCACTAGTATCCTCGCCGGAGCGCAGCCCCTTCCGGGCGATGCATCGGCCCTTACAGGTCCGTGCGGAATCATTTGTTCCAGGGTAACGGTTCGTCGTCAGGATTCTTCCGGAAGCCGAATGACCATGACCGGCGTGTTACTCATACGGACCACACGACGGGCCGTGCTGCCGACCATGGCATCGGCAAGTCTTCCCAGACCGTGTGTCCCCATCACGATCAGATCGTAATTTTCGGTTCCAGACTCCTTAAGGATCACGGTAGACGGATCGCCTTGTCTGACCAGCACCCCCTTAACCACAAAGGGGCAGGATATCAGTTCTTCCTTCATGTCATCACAGAATTTCTCCAGCCGTGCCTTCACCGTATCCAGCACATCCTGAACATTCCGGCTCTGGAGTTCCTTCCAGCGATCCTCGCCCAAAAGGGATTCCAGCCGGACCGTGGCACTCCGAGAGGGTTCTTCGAGCACATGGAGAATCGTTATCTGGGCGCCAAAGGAATTTGACATGCTGGCCGCATACCCAAAGGCCAAACGGGCATTTTCGGACAAGTCGGTTGCATACAGAATTTGATTGATTTGCGGAATCATCAGTGTACCTCCTCCTTGGCTGGTCTTATTTGCGGATAAGAAGTACAAGCTCCTTGGGGCCGTGCACCCCGAAGACCAGAGTAAATTCGATGTCGGCGGTCTTGGACGGACCGGAGATCAGCAAAGCGTTGGTCGGCATACCATCGGCCCATTTCTGGGCAGTCATCATCTCGGCAAGGGAATTGTGGATCTGGTCGGCATCCAGCACCGCCACATGAACCGGAGGCACCAGGGACATGAGACGCGGCTCCTCCTCTGTGGGCCATAGAACAATGGCCCCTACATCGGCAATGCCACCCAGAGTGGACGTGATTCCCGCATCGATCTGAAAAAGCTCCTTCTTAAACGACTCGACAGGTCCGGTATATGGCACCAGAGACGGCACATCATCAGACGCCGATTTCCAGGTCGTTTCGATCTCCGACCCGAGGGGCGACGCCGGCCCGAACAGGAGCTGTTTCCATCCTCTATTCCGTGCCAGCTCTTGAAGTGTGTCGATCCAGCGGGCGGACTCCACCACATGGACCTCTGTTTTCATGGCAGTCATCAGGTCAACCAGCCGAGTGACCCTCTCGTGCTGATCAAACGTTGCATCCGGAGGCACGTCTGCGACAGGCACTTCGATGTCCTCGCTTCCGGCGGCATACAACCTTGAGAGAATCCGATCCCGGTCCTGGCTAGTCATCGCGGCCTCCCTTCTCCCGAACATGCTCATGGAGACTTTTTCCAGAGAATTTTGGTGCCGATCGCGCGCGTGTCCAATGTTTCAAAGGCCCCACCTTGGGCATGTGGTTCCCCACAGCACCGGCCATTTTCGTGCTGATCCGATTCAGCGCCGGATGCACATTGACCAGTTCCCATCCTTTCCATATCAGGGTTTCGGCAAGATTTTTCTTGTAGCCCCAGCCCGACACCTTGCAGCTTTCCTCGCCGGCATAACTTTCGCTGCGAAGCCGTCGAATCAGGGCCGGTATGGGGATTTTGACCGGACAGACATCGCCGCAGGCACCGCACAGGCTGGATGCCGTCACCAATACACCGGCCTGTTCGAGACCCTCCATTTGAGGTGTGAGAATTTTGCCGATGGGCCCCGGATAGACATGCCCATAGGCATGTCCGCCGATACGCACATAAACCGGGCAGTGGTTCAGGCAGGTGCCGCATCGAATGCACAGCAGTGTCTCACGAAATTTCGGGTCGGATAAAATGCGGGACCGGCCGTTATCCAGGATAACCAGATGGATCTCCTTGGGACCGTCCTTCTCCCCTTCCTTACGCGGGGAGGTGATCATGTTGACATAGGTGGTAATGATCTGCCCCGTAGCGGATCCGGTGAGCAGCCGGAGCAGCGGCGGAACGTCGGAAAGTTTTTCCAGAACCTTTTCAAGTCCCATGACGGCGATATGAACATCCGGGACCGTGGTGCTCATACGGCCGTTCCCCTCATTTTCCACGAGCAGCAGCGTCCCGGTCTCGGCAATGGCAAAATTGACCCCGCTCAGCCCGACTTTGGCCCGGGCAAACCGTTTTCGCATGGCCTGCCGGGCGATCCCCGTCAGTTCTTCGACATCTTCGGTATAAGGGGTATCCGGAAGCTTGTCGTGAAAAATTTCGGCCACCTCGTCCTTGTTCTTGTGGATGGCCGGAACAATGATATGCGAGGGGGTTTCATCATTGAGCTGAATAATAAACTCACCCAAATCGGTTTCAAGGGCCGCGATGCCATGGTCTTTTAAAAATCGATTCACATGCATTTCCTCGGACACCATGGATTTTCCCTTGACCACTTCCGTGGCGTCATTGGCCTGCATGATATCCAGCACGATCCGGTTGGCCGCAGCGGTGTCCTCGGCCCAGTGTACCTGGATACCGTTCCGCTGACAGTTGGTCTGAAGCTGTTCCAGAAGCTGGGGCAGTTTGCTTAACGCCCGGCGTTTGATGGCGTTGCCGGCGGTGCGGAGCTGTTGGAGGGTTTCCGAATCCGTGAAAACCGCTTTTCGTTTGGCCACGAGGATGTCCATGGCATTGCGGAGATTTTGTTTGAGTTGCGTGTCGGCCAGGGCCGCATCCACATTATGTTCAAAATCAAATTTATGTCCGGTTTCCATTGGTTCTCTCCCACAGAAATTCGGCGAGATGCTTTCCCGCCACAGGAACATCATGATGGGCCAAGGCGCCGGTAATGTTCATGAGACAGCCGCAATCCCCGGACAGAACGGTCGCCGCGCCGGTGCGGGAAATGTCATCAATTTTATCCTTGACCATGGCCGTGGAAATGGCGGGCTGTTTGACGGAAAAGGTACCGCCGAATCCACAGCATTCGTCCTCACGTTCGAGTTCCACCAGTTGGACATTTTGGAGTTGGCGGATCAGCGATTTGGATTCTTCGATCACGCCCATCTCCCGGAGGGCATGACAGGAGGAATGCCAGGTTACGGTTTCAGGAGGCCCGGCATCCTCGAGTCGCACATCCAGCACCTGTACCAGAAATTGCGATAGCTCGAATACCCGGTCGGCAAAATCCTTCGCCGCCGGATACTCGGCCCGGTCGGCAAACAACTCCGGATAATGGTATTTCATCATCCCGGCGCAGGAGCCGGACGGCACCACAATGGGCAGCGGTTCGGAAAATACCTGAATCTGTTTCCGGGCGACGGCCCGTGCCTCCTTTGTAAAGCCTGAGTTGTAGGCCGGCTGGCCGCAGCAGGACTGTTCCTGGGGAAATAAGACCGACAGTCCTTCCCGTTCAAGCAAACGGATGGCCGCCACCCCGGCGCGGGGAAACGCCATATCCACCACACAGGTACCAAAAAAGTAAACGGTATTCGGCTTTTGGGTTAGCTTCGCCATGTTACCTCTTCCACACTGGAATTGATGTTACGAAAAACGATGGAGCAACGGGGTCAATGACTGCCGAGGGACAATGTCGACAGTCACCCATGATGTTCTGTATCGGTAAGCGCTTCTCCATGCAAGGGAACAAATACAATTGCCGAAGAAAAATGCAGTTGCCGATGTGGCAAATTATTGGTATGACCTTTGTTACGATAGACCAGACCTGAAGTCAAGGCTTATTGAAAATAGGCTTGAAATAAAAACAACTATTTGAAAACATATTAAAAAACAAAAAAGGCGATGGCGGCACCATCAAATCCGGAAAGATTGAAATTGGTCCAACCAATTAACATGGGCCATGACATCCCCTGGACAGCCGCCTGCGAATCCGGGACAGGATTTCGGTGTTGGCCGGTTTACTGCCGGTCAACACCTGTCTCAAAATAAATAACCAGCAACAGATAGACGTCATTATTGCACCATAAACCGGCAAACGAATAAAAAGGACCCACCCATGAAAACACAACTCAAGCCTGTCAAACCACGGCGCGTTTCCGATCAGGTTTTTGACCAACTCAAGGAACTTATCGTCCGCGGCCAGCTCAAGCCCGGTGAACAGCTGATGCCGGAGCGGGAACTGGCGGAAACATTGGGTGTGAGCCGGACAACGGTTCGCGATGCCATCAGAAAATTGGTCGTTATGGGGTATGTGGAACATCGTCAGGGGCAGGGAACGTTCGTTCACAAACCGTCACTGACCGACGCAAACTTGCTGGCCGAGGCCATGCGGCTCGAAGACGCCACCCTTAAGGATTTATTGGAATTTCGGTTGGGACTCGAGTGCAACGCCGCCGCCGTGGCTGCCCAACGGGCCATGGAAGAAGACATCGAGGTGATTCGAAATACAATCCGGGAGATGGAAACGGCCTATCACAATGGCGAACTGGGGACAGAAGCCGACGTGTCCTTTCATATGGCGATCTCTTTTGCGTCCCGGAATCCCGTACAGATTCACGTGATGAAGCACTTTTACGACTACCTTTTCTACAGCATCCAGGTAAACCGGACCGAGCTGTACAAAGATCAGGATCAATTCGGAAGGCTTCTGACCCAGCATAAAGACGTGTTCAACGCTATCCGAGCCCACGATCCGGAAGAAGCCCATCGGGCCATGGGTCGGCATATCCAGTCGGTGATCGATTTTCTGCTCGAACGTGGCGTCACCATATAATCTCTTCCGCCAGCCTGACGCGGGCATGATAACGAACTCGCCCGTTCATTATTGAACGGGGAGCCGATGGCCCGCATTCATCCTGTTGACCATGCCAACAGCCTTGTCGGCAATCTCCGACAATTTTGTTGCTTTTGAAGGGATGCACATCCCTGACATCAGCCACACCTCATTATTTTTATATTAAATTCAATAAGATAAAATTTTATAGACATCAAAATACACCGGCATAAAAATTGCGAATTAGTGTGTTTCAAGAAGGATTGCACTGGAGATCTACTTCACAAAACAGATCAAAACAGACACAGCGAATATGGCCTTTGAGTCCCAGCACCGAGACTGGAAACGCATCACATTCGGAACACCTGGGACGCGGTCGGGAAAGGGGGTCCTTCAGAATGGAACGAAGACGATACCCCCGGTTCGCGTGCTTCGAAGAGGTAGACTTTATGATTAACGACGTGACCCACAGCGGGATCTTGCTGAACTTCAGCCGGGGGGGATTTTTTATCATGACATCCCTTTCCCAGTCCCTCGATCCGGGTCAGGCCGTCAGCTTGAACTTTTATTCCCGAACCACCCGGGACAGGATCTATTTTGACGGCACTGTTGTTCGCAAAGAGGCAACCGGCATCGGTGTGGCCATTTAATCAACAGCACATTAGATCGTCGATAAAGATTTACAACGCTTTCACCAGAACAGGACGCTGAGCTATGGAAAATGACAACGGATACTCGAAAGCGGTTGAAAGACGGGCGAATCACAGGGTGATGTGTTCCGAAGATGTGACCTTCAAATTCGAGGAGGAAACCTACAAAGGGACGATGCAGAATATGAGTGAAGGCGGGTTTTATATTCAGACCGATGTCAAACCCGAGAAGGGGGCCCCCATCATGCTAAACTATTACTCCATGTTCTGCAAGTCGAACGTCACATCTCACGGTATTGTCATACGGTCGGATGAACTGGGTATCGGCGTCAGGCTTCAACTGGAAGCCACCGAGATCGGGTAAATCTTCCGCTGCGCGGAGCGACCCGCAAAGAAAAGTACCCGGGGTTCGGAACGGAATTCCGACGGCGGCGATCAAGGCTTTGCCAATAGCATTCGCGTATATATGCAAACCGTTTCTACAGCAAGCCTTCGAAAACATCGTTCCCCTTGTCATCGATCAGGATAAATGCGGGAAAATCCTTCACGGTAATTTTAAAAATCGCCTCCATTCCCAATTCTTCATATTCGAGAACCTCCATCGCCGTGATACATTCCTTTCCCAGGCGGGCGGCAGGTCCTCCGATGGAACCCAGGTAAAATCCGCCGTAAGTTTGGCAGGCATCGCGCACGATGTTGGAGCGGTTCCCCTTGGCCAGCATCACCATGGAGCCCCCTTTTTCCTGAAAGATCGGAACATAGGGATCCATCCGGGCGGCCGTCGTCGGACCAAAAGATCCCGAGGCATACCCTGCCGGTGTTTTGGCCGGTCCCGCATAGTATACGATGTGATCCTTGAAATACCGGGGTAAATCGCCATCCTTCTCAAGCCGTTCGTTGAGCTTGGCGTGGGCGATATCCCGTCCCACCACGATGGGCCCGGTCAACAGCAGAGGCGTGGCCACGGGGTATTGCGTCAAGATCTCCCGGATCCGGTCCATGGGCTGGTTGAGATCGATACGCACGGCCTCCTCCCCACCGGCGGGTACATCCGGGAGGTATCTGGCCGGATCGGTTTCCAACTGCTCCAGGTAAATGCCTTCACCGGTAATCTTGGCTTTAATATTTCGATCGGCACTGCAACTCACCCCGATGCCGATGGGGCAGGAAGCACCGTGACGGGGCATGCGAATCACCCGCACGTCATGGCAGAAATACTTCCCTCCGAATTGGGCCCCGATACCTAACGCCTGGGCCTGCGTGAGTACCTGGGCTTCCATTTCAAGATCCCGAAAGGCATGGCCTGTCTCGCTGCCGTCGGTGACCAGTCCATCCAGGTATCCTGCGGAAGCCAGTTTAACGGTTTTCAGGGTCAACTCCGCCGAGGTGCCGCCGATCACAAAGGCCAGATGATAGGGCGGACAGGCGGCTGTTCCGAGGCCTTTCATTTTTTCCGTCATGAACCCAAGCAGCTTTTCCGGAGTGAGGACCGCTTTGGTCTCCTGAAAAAGGTACGTCTTGTTGGCGGAGCCACCGCCTTTCGCCATGAAAAGAAATGTATACGCTTCGCCATCGGCAGCATACAGCTCCACCTGGGCCGGCAGGTTGCAACGGGTGTTGATTTCCTCGTACATGGACAGGGGGGCGTTCTGTGAATACCGCAAATTCTTTTGTGTATAGGCGTTGAATACGCCCTGTGATAGCGCCGCTTCATCACCACCGCCGGTCCAGACATGCTGCCCCTTCTTTCCGATAATAACGGCGGTTCCGGTATCCTGACACATGGGGAACACCATATCCGAGGCGATCACGGCGTTCTTCAACATCTCAAGCGCCACCATACGATCATTCTGCGATGCTTCCGGATCGTCCAGGATCCGGGCCAACGACGTCAGGTGGGAGGGCCGGTAAAGATGCGACACATCCGTGAAAGCGGACTCGGAAAGCAGCGTCAGACCCTCCGGTGCGATCTTCAACACCGGCGTACCGCCCATATCCGTCATGGAGATGTAATCTGTTGTCAGCTTTCGATAGGGGGTGGTGTCCTGCCCCATGGGGAACATTTCCTGATATACGAAGTTTTCCATTTCGGGCTCCTTCTTCATATCTCCATCAAACACATCGGAACGATAAGATGATGACAATAGAAAGCTGCCTTGGCCCTGTCAAGAACATTCGCCGGTTGCAGTTTTCCCCACCGTATGGTATCGTAATAACTTGATATTTTTCTAAATCGAGGCGTCCATGATCCTTCGACGGGAAAAAGAATGGATCGTCGAGCACGGTCGGAAACTGATTACAGCGGGCCTCACCTCAGGCACCGGCGGCAATCTGAGTGTCCTGGGTGGTGATGGAAAACAGATACTCATTACTCCCACGGGGGTGCCCTACAGCGAAATGACCCCCGATGATGTGGTGGTGATGGATCGGGACGGCAGGATTACGGAAGGCGGCCGGAAGCCCTCCAGTGAGTGGGGCTTTCATGTGGCACTGTATCGCACACGCTCGGACGTGCGCGCGGTGGTACACACCCACTCGGTGTATGCGACCACACTGGCGTGCCTGCACTGGGAAATTCCGGCGGTGCATTATCTGGTCGGCTTTGCCGGCCGAAAGGTCCCTTTGGCACCCTATGCCACCTACGGCACCGAGGACCTGGCCCGCCATGTCACCGAAACCATCGGTTCGTCCAACGCCGTGCTGTTGGCCAATCACGGCCTTGTCGCTGTGGGTCCTGATCTGGCCCATGCCTTTAACACGGCGGAGGAGATCGAGTTTGTCGCCCGGTTATACTACCTGGCCCGGTGTGCAGGAGAGCCCCAACTGCTCCCTGATGATGAAATGGACAGGGTTATTGAGAAGTTCAAGGATTATGGTCCCAAAGCATCTTCTGATAACGACGCTTCATGAATCGTGGAGTGCTGCTGTTTGCCGGTTGACCGGTTTGCCAGTTTGCCGGTGAATAACAGCGCTCGTGGTTCATCGGAAACCGATGAACCTTTCAACGCGGTCTTCCACGGAACACGCATATGAACCGAAACTGTCTACTCATTGAAGATCTTTCCGGTACCGTTATAACCGGACAACCGGCGTACCGGCGAAACCGGCGAACCTGCATCATTAAAAGCACGCCCATGACCCAAAAACAGGTACATTGCCCGTCCTGCGGGGCGGCCCATGGCATTTTTAATCCCGGTGTGGTGACCGTCGCCTGCGAGTACTGCGGCAACGCCATCTACTGGGATGAAGATAAGCTCAAGAATGCCGGAAAGCAGTCGATTTTGCCCGAAGGTTTCTCTCGCTTGTATCGCGGCGGGACCGGAAAAATCACCGGCAAAGGGGGATTTGTCGTCCTCGGGCGGATCCGATACAGCTTCGGTAAGGGATTCTGGGACGAATGGTTCCTGGAGTTCGACGACGGATCCACAGGCTGGCTCACCGAAGATAATCATGAATTTGCGTTGGAAACCCAGGCCAAGGGAGGTAAGGTGCCGGATTGCTCGCGGCTGTTTCCGGGATTTGCCTTTAATGTACGGAAAATTCCATTTGTCGTCGAAGAAGTGGGTATGGCCGAGTGCCTCGGTATGGAAGGAGAACTGCCGATTGTGGTCCAGTCCGGAGAAACCTATTCCTTCGCCGATGCCTCCAGCCCCAACGGTCGATACACGCTGGGTATCGAATATGACGATGAGCCACCCACGATTTTTTTCGGCAAATGGCTGATGTATTCCGACATTCGCATGGATGATGAGGGACTGGACTGGTAGCCATCGTGGAAACCGAGAAATACAACCTCGAAAAAATTCGCCCCCGTCCGCCGTACACCCCCAAGACCATCCAGTGCCCGAGCTGCGGTGGCGGACTCTCGCAAAAAGATGAGCACTCGGAACTGATCGTGTGCGGCTATTGCGGAAGTCACCTGGATGTCTCCAAGGAAGAAAAGACCGTCCTGGGTAAAGGCCCGGCGCACAAACCGAAATTTCCGCTAGAAATCGGCGACGCCTTTCATTTTAAGAAGACCCGCTTCGAGATCATCGCCCGCATGCAGTTTATAGAGGACGGCGATCCGGCTGAAGAGACACTTCAGTATCTCCTTTATAATCCCCGCATGGGTACCCGATGGCTGGATGCCTACCAGAGCAACTATTCGATCTCCAATGATACCCATGTCATGCCCAAGGATGACGTCTTCGATAAATCCCGCGGCGATACCCTGGAGACCCACGACGGCCGAAAATGGGTATCGGAGGGAAGGGGTACGTATGAATTAATATACGTGGACGGGGCTCTGCCATGGATTGCCAAGATCGGCGACCGCATTGATTACGCCGAATTTTCCGAGATGAGCGGATCCGGAGAGCAGTATGAAGCCCAAAGCATCGGGGATGAAATCGAATACGGCACGGGTCGGGCACTCACCCTGGCGGCTGTCCGTCAGGCCACCCGAAAACCGGATCTTGAAAAAAAAGCAGCAGAAAAAGCCGGCAGACCCGGACGGCAGGCGGAACAAGCACCGGAGAATGTGGCCCTGACGCGAAGATATTACCTCCGCCTGCTGGCCATCGCCGCCGTGTTGCTGGCCATCAACGGAGCCCTGACAGCATACAGCTATCTGCAGGGAAAAAATGTCCTTAACCAAGCATTCAGCCCGGAAGAACTCAACGAAAGCATCCTGACCGATCCGTTTCCCGTGTCCAAGGCCAATAATGTCATCAAAATTACCACAAAAGCCTGGCCGAAACTCAGCAATGAGTGGATGGCGCTGGATGTCGTCATGATCCGTGAAGACGATAAAATGAGTCATGAATACGACGGGAATATCGAGTACTACCACGGCTCCTCCGGCGGGGAGCGCTGGAGTGAGGGGGGACAGACGCACAGTCTCTACCTGCGCGTTCCCCAAAGCGGCAACTATCGGTTGTTGATTTCCGGGGTCAGCGCGCGCGGAAACACGGCTAAATCTTCCCGAACCACCCATGGGGTCGTCGTTCGGGTCAAGGACCGGGTGATATATCCGTGGTTCTTTATCGCATCCACCATTATCTCCCTGGTCTTTCTCTGTTTCATCGCGTCAAACTACCGGGGCTGGAAGAACGAGGACGAATAAATTTTACACTGACATTTGCTGAGGGACACTTAGAATCACTATGCGTCTCATAAAAACATTACTGCTCATCGCAATTCTTGGCGGCGGTACAGTGTTCGCCGGCTTCGCCACGTTCAAAGGCATCGGCGTACAATCGGCGGCATACCCCCAGGGCATCAGTATCCGTGAGGACAGTGTCCGGGGCCCTCGTGCCGCGGTGGTACCCCTTGGGCGGGGCGGACGCGTTCATCGAGGAGGTGGATTGTCCAGAGGCAAGTGATTCGGAAATGCGAGAAAAGACCGATGCAATTTGGGTCGGAAAGAAATTCTCAGATTTTACGCTTAAGTGGTAAGAACTGAAAAACCTAAAATTTCTTTTGCCAAAAAAATGTACGATTATCGCGATTGAATTGGGAGGAACCATGATCACGCAAACGGAAATTATGCAATTTGTGTCGTCCGTTGTTTATTCACTTCTCGGTCTGGTGGTATTCAGTTTTGCATTCTGGATATTGACAAAAATTTTACCCCTTTCCGTCAAGAAAGAAATCGTCGAAGATGAAAACACCGCGCTGGGAATCATCCTGGGTGCGCTGGTGGTGGGGTTGGCGATTATTATTGCCGCAGCCATCACCTAGAAGTGGTTTTAAAGCCCCATCTAACACCGAACCTCTGCGTTGCGGGCAGGACCGTAGGGCCCCTTCCCCACGCTCTAGCGAAAAATGCTCACATACTCGCGTGTATGCTCCGCTTTTGCGTTTGTCCCGCCAAAGCCCCTAAAAAAGGGCGACGGCGGATCGGCCCGCGCCTTGATCCATACCATAGGCAGACAAGCTTCGGCGCGATCTGGAGCTTTAAAACCGCTTCTATGTATCGTCATGTCAACGTCTTTACGCCCGGAAGGTATGTTGTCTAGCACATGCTCATGAAGCAAACCGCATCATCCACCGCCGCTCCGGTTATTCTCCTCGGGTCGGTTTTCGTCGTCGCCGCCTGCGGACTGGTGTACGAACTGGTCGCCGGTGCCGTCTCGAGTTACATCATGGGCAACGCGGTGACCCAATTTTCACTGGTTGTCGGTGTATTTCTCTCCTCCATGGGGATCGGTTCATTTCTGGCGAAGTACATTCGTCGAAATCTGCTCAAGGCGTTTATCGAGATTGAAATATGGATTGCGCTCATCGGAGGGAGCAGTTCGATGATCATGTTCATGATCAGTGCCTTCGCCGACGACCTGTTTCCGATCTTCTTCTATGGACTGTGCATATCCATCGGAGTTTTGATCGGCATCGAAATTCCGCTGATCGTCCGGATCGTCAAAGAACGCCACGGATTTTCCGGGGCCGTTAGCAATGTGCTGGCACTGGATTATATCGGCGCACTTGTCGGTTCGTTGCTCTTTCCCCTGGTGGTGCTGCCGTATCTTGGACTGAGCCGGGCATCGGTGGTGTTTGGGATCATGAATCTTTCCGTTGCGGCCGCCGGCTGGTATCTGCTCACGGAGAAACGCAAATCACTGCTCATCAAAATGATTGCCACCGGATTGGTTCTGCTGCTGACGCTGATGTTCTCGGGACGGCTGGTTGGCTTTTTGGAAGACCTGCTCTACCAGGACAGCATTATCTATTCAAAAGACACCCGCTATCAGCGGATCGTGCTGACGCGTTGGCGGGATGATGTGAGACTGTATCTGAACGGACACATCCAGTTTTCTTCCATCGATGAAGCCCGATACCACGAGGCATTAGTGATGCCGGCCATGGCGGCATGTCCAACGGCACGTTCTGTGTTGATACTCGGCGGTGGGGACGGAATGGCTGCCCGGGAAGTCCTCAAATACGAAGGTGTTCAGTCCATTACCCTGGTCGATATCGATCCCGTCATAACGGATCTTGGCAAAACCCGAAAAGAACTGCTCGCTCTAAACGGGGACGCATTGAAATCCGACAAAGTCCGAATTCACAACGTAGATGCCATGATATTTCTGAAGGACTCCCGCGATTTCTTCGATGTGATCCTTATCGACCTTCCGGATCCGAATACGCCATCGCTGACCAAGCTGTACTCCAAGGCCTTTTATACACTTTGCTTTCGACATTTGAACCTCGGCGGTGTTTTATCGACCCAGGCCACATCTCCACTTTATGCGAGAAACGCCTTTTGGTGTATTGTTCATACCATGACCGCTGCCGGTAGAAGCATGGTGGGGCTTTCCGATATGATGTTCCTCCCGTATCACCTGAATGTCCCCTCTTTCGGGGAATGGGGATTTGTCTTGGCCTCGCGACGACCGGTCGATCCAAGGCGACTATCGATTCGGGTACCCACCCGGTTTCTCACCGATGATGTCATGCAGGCCATGTTCAACTTTGGGAGAGATATGGCACCCCATGGTGAAATGAAGATCAACCGAATCGATCGACCGGTGCTGTATGAGTACTACCGGAAGGGATGGCGCGCATTTAACGAATAATTGTGTCTCAATTATTCGTAAATCCGAATACTGAAATCCGAAATCCGAAACCCCAGTTCAATAAGTAAGTGCAACACTTTTAGGTTTTAAGGCTTTCGCGATATGACGCGATATTATGCCAAAAACCTATCGACACCTA
>Ga0049114_1000122_pt1 | contig 18474 bp, 16 predicted proteins | sample WorMettanBELIZE2_FD_55211 | JGI IMG/M metagenome (GOLD analysis project Ga0049114, IMG submission 55211) | Marine gutless worms symbiont microbial communities from Max Planck institute for Marine Microbiology, Germany - Olavius tantulus BELIZE.2 | ecosystem: Host-associated > Annelida >... | reverse complement strand
AACACTGGCTTAACAACCGGCCAAGAAAATGCTTGAAATTCAAAACACCGGCGGAAGTCTTTAAGGCCGAGTGTTGCACTTAAACATTGAATGCAGGAAACCCTATCAGCCCTTCGACTGTGCTCAGGGCGGACCATATGTGCAGCTGGGCATACATAGCCCGCCGAAATTCAGTTTGGGAAAGAAGATGCATGGTAGATGGGTATTACCGAACACCGGACAGATTGCTTTTACCCGATCGGCATCTCCCGATCGGGTAATAAAGAAAATAATCTCTGTGCTCTCTGTGTCTCTGTGGTAAAAAATTAATGGGTCCTCTGTGCTGAACAGTAAATAGAAAAGGATATCCCATGGCCGAAGATGTTTCGAAACGATTCGTGAGACGAGCCTTCGTTAAAAAGGTGCTGCGGCGGATTCTGGCTGTACTGCTAATCGGCGGTCTTATTTATGGGCTGGCGGCGCTGGTGTATGCCACCAAAACGATTTACAAGGTCAAGATGAACTACGCTGTGGTATTGGAGAAATTCGGCGGCAAACGGGAAGCGGTGACCGGCGTCGGGTGGCATGTGCGGCTGCCGTTTTTCACCCGTATTGAGCAGGAAGTATCGTTGATGAATCAGATGCTTTATCTTGCCGGAAGCATCGACCCGATGCGGATTATCTCCAAGGAAAACGTCGCCCTGTGGACCTCGGCGGTGATGACCTATCGGATCCGGGACCTCAGAATATGGGCCATTGAGAATCTGGAAGCGATGAATATTCTACAAGGTGACTACGACGGCATCGTAAAGGATATCCTTCAGGCCCAGCCAGTGGACAACCTCGTCAGCGAGCGGGAAAAAATCAAGGAAGAAATTTTTGCGGCCCTAAAAGCCAGACCGATCAATGAAGGCGGGCCCACTTTAGAAGAAAAATTCGGAATTAAAATCGTCAGTTTTGTGCTGAGAGAAACCCGTTTCGGAGATAAGCTGGTGGCTGCCACCGAGGAGAAAAAGCGTCGTGAATTGATCGCGGAAGCGGAGAATTATGCCGCCGACCAGGAGGCCAGTCGCATCCGGAAGCTGTATGCAGCTTATCTGGATGGCATCCAGTCCCTTCAAGGCGCCGTTGGAAGGTCAGACGGTGCTACGGACACAGCACTGCTTCAATTTTAGACGCAGCAACAGTGGGCCACGGCCTATGAGAAAAACCAGGAGGGTCAGCATACCGTCGTCATACAGAATACCCAGGGGACACCGGCGCTGACCCTTCCCGCTCCACCGGTGTCTGCCGACGCCGCGAAAGAATGACCATGACCCGAACCAAAACAAAAGAGAAAGTCTATGTGCGGCTTCCTGAACAGCGGATTCAGGAAATCGAGGAGCTTGTTGCGTCCTGGCCGTACGAGACAAAATCGTTCATGCGCTCCCGCCTGAACCAGTACAAACCGCCGTCGCATATTCTGAATCGAATCGTGGAGCCCTTTCTGTCGCTCTTTATGGCGGCCCCGGACAAACGCTTCCAGATCCTGCAGGATCCGGACATTTTAACCGACTGGCAGCGTCGGTTTGAAATCTCCGGTCAGACAAATCCTCAGGATGCCTGGAACAAAATTCTCGAAAAGGAGGTTTCATCACGGGACTATTCGTATCTCCTGTCTCTCCTGGAACGGGAACTGACCGATGTCCATGTCCCCTGGGAGCTTCGCGAACTATTTGAGAAAATTTACCGCGCCCACATACGCAAGGAATATCTTTCGGATCCGGAAGTGCCCAAGGCACCCGTGTTGCTGATTACCGGTCCCAGCGGCAGCGGTAAGACATCGACTCTGATAGAGGCCGTTGAAGAGGTCATTTTCGAAAACGAAGTACTTCCTGAAATCGATCTTGGAAAGAAAAAGGAAAAGCTTCTCGCCGAAGAGCCGTTTTGGAAATCTCTGGATGATGTGGACCCGATGTTGGCCATGGAAATGGATCGGCGCCGGAAACTGAAGTTCTACAAACCCCTTTCCCGTATCCCGCTGCTGCGCCGAATATTGAAACGGCAGATCGGGAGAAATCTTTCCAAGCTGGAAGAACAGGGCGTGATGGTCGATTACACGATGGTCACCCCAAACGATTATCAAACGGCCCTTGCCGGGGAACCCGGAAATTATTTCAAAAAAGCCATGGGGGATCCCAAAAAAACATCCATTCGGCATATCGAAGAGGCCCACAGCGCGTTCGGGAAGGCAGACGGCCGCCAGTCCGGCGTCGAACGACAACAGCGAACATTGATAGACACGGCCAATATCGTTATCGATGAGATTATCAACGGCCAGCGAGACTGCCTGCTCCTGGCGACCACCGATCAACCCGAGCGATTTGATTCCGCCATTTACCGTCGGTTTGTGGAAAAGGGTATCATCATCGAGATTTCCGAATACTGGAAAAATCCGGATAATCTTCGTGAAATCGTTCGTCTGGAGCTCAAACGAAACGATATTTATGTGGGCCTTTCCGAGGAGACCAAATGCAACTGGAAAATTCAGTGCCTTTCCCTGAAAGACCTGGATCAGGTCGTGGAACAGCTCTACACGATCTTTACCGAGCGGACTCTGAAAATTATTCCTGCCTATGTGAGAAAACTGATCCAGTCGGTCATCCAGATCAAAGGGGATTTCTCACAGGAGTATTTCTCGGATTCGGTTCTTGTTCGCCAGGCGTTCGAACTGGTCGCTAAAAACTCCTTCGGGGATCTCTACAAGAAATTCGTGGACCGTATGGACCGACGCGTACAGTGGGAATCCTACGTCGGAAAAGTGAAGAACACCTTCTCGGAAATGGCCAATAACAGCCTCTTTTATGGGGTCAGCGAGGAAAAAGGTGTTGTGCTTAACGGGCCGCCGGGAAGCGGCAAGACATTTCTCGTGCGCGCCTGGCTCAGCGAAAATAAAGATGTGCACGACATCTCTGCCAATCCCAGCGCTCTCCAGGATCCGGTGAATCCCATTGACGGGGCGATTGAGAATCTTGAAAAGATCTACGATATTGCCAAGATGATCGCCCCTTCCGTCGTCTTCTTTGACGAAGGTGACGCGTTGGCTCCCAAGAGAAGCGGTGCCGGCGGGTCTCCATCCGACAAATTGACCAACCGTTTTCTCAATATTATCGACGGCGAGATACCGCTGCATCGCGTGTTCACCACACTCACGACCAATCGCCTCGACATTCTGGATCCAGCCCTGATTAGATCAAAACGTCTGAAAGTACTTCAAATATCCGGGCATCTCAGCAACGACGACATCTCTGAAATCGTGAAACACAGTCTGGAGGGGATACCCCTGGCCGGGGGATTGGACGAAGCGGCCATCATCGATGCGGCCAAAGGCATCTGCCATACCCCGGCAGATTACGCGGCCTTTGTGGAGAAAGCGCTAAGCTTGAGGGTGGCCGAATACGAAGTCCTGCAGCGATTCCGGGTCCTGCCGAAAGAATCCACCGAGAATCGTAATAATTTCATTAAATTTAATTACAAGACGTTGCTCGGCATACTTGATGCGGCGGGAATGCCGGACGAGCTACGCAGTGAGACGAAAAAAGACCCGACAACATTTGAACGTCGATATGCCGAAATTATCTCGCTTCTGGAAACGATCCAGTCCGAAGAAGGGTATCCGTTGGTGGAATCTCATCTGTTTTCCGCCCGACGGGAAATTTCCGAAAGCCCCGTTAAAAAAGGAAAGGTTCAGCTGGATGAATTTCTGGAAGCCGAATTAAGCCAGGAACCCCAGGTCGGTTTTATCATCGGCGTGGGAGCCAATGACGTCTCCGGCATGTTGCTGCCCATCGCAACCAGCCTCACCTATGGCTTGACGCCGGAAAAGGTACTCGTCACCGGAGCCGTATCCTCAGCCACATCCGCCGCGGCAGAACTCGACATGGCCGTCCAGATGACTCAGCAATCTGCAAAAGAGGCCCTGACAATGGTAAAAAATTATCTTCAGGGCCTGGCGCCGAAAGTCAGCATCCCCAAGCTCCTCGGTGAATTTCTTGACAAATACACCATCCATCATCAGCTGCTTTCCGCTTCATACAATGTGGGTGGACCCTCCGCCGGCTATGCCCTGGCCCTGAACACGTTGTCAGCACTGCTGCACATACCGGTATACAATGACTTCGGCATCACCGGGGCGCCCTGGACCAAAGGTGTGAAAAAAGGAGAAGTTGGTGGATCCGTAATCATTGGCGGCCACAAGAAAAAAACCGAAAAGGTGCTGCTCCACCTACGTCGGATGTATATGCCTCTCCAAAATTACAAGGATCTGGAAATGGAGTTCCTTATGGCATACTGGAACCAGGATAAGGATATCCTGGGGGTCACCCACTTCGGTGATCTGGTCCCGGAGGTGGTCTGGTTGGGCTCGGATTATGAATCGATGCTGCTGGATCTGATCCGGCTCCGCATTGAATACAAAGTGAAGAAATTCCGACAGATGACCCCCCCCCAGGGGATTAAAGAACAGATTCTGTCAAAAAAGGAAACCCTCCGGATCCGGGTGGAAGACGAGATCATCGACCGTATCGACGCTATCCGTCTTTACCTGCGCAATCCGGTCAAGGACCCTCATTTATCGCTTCAGGAAATTTTCCGGGCGAGGGGGAGGCAACAAGTGGAATTCATGCGCCCATTGGCCAACCTCATGAACAAATTCCGACGCGTCCGCCAATAGGACCATCAACTTATCATTTCAAGACGTCTTTTTTGGATCATCCTGATACGAATCCACACGCATGCCTTCTACCCAAATACGAGGATTTTGTTCGAGTTGTTCGAACAACTCACTCGGAGCCCCCTTTAGGGTCACAAAATCCGCCTTTTGCCCTGCCGCGACTACTCCCTTTTTTTTCAGGTTCAATAGGGCGGCGCCGTTGGATGACGCGCACTGAACCACCTCGCCCAGAGACAATCCGGCTTCATACAGGAGTTTCATCTCATGAATCACGCCCGGACCGTGATGAACACCCAGACTTCCGGCATCGGATCCGGCTGCAATCCGGACCCCTGCTTTGCGCGCCTGCCCGATCTGATCAAACTGGTGCTCCATATTCCGCAGGGCCCCTTCCCTGCGCGGGTCTTCGGGTCTGAGCATTTCCGAATAGGCTTTCATGGTGACTGCGGTGGGTATCCAGAATACACCATGCTCTGTGAGTTTCACCAGATTGTCCGTCCCCATGAAGAAACCGTGTTCTATGGAAGCGCATCCGGCGTTGACAGCGATTTCAACAGGCAATGCACCATTGGCATGGACCATGACTTTCAGTCCCCGCCGAGCGGATGCTGCCACGGCTTGGGTCATTTCGCTGAGGGTAAATTGCGGTGCCGTTGTCTTTCCGAATTCGATCAGGCTGTTTAATCCGGAATTGACGATTTTCACATGATCCGCCCTGGTGGTCTCCGCCAATATGGCCTCCGCAAGTGTCGTCCCGTCTGGCGGAGGTCTGCCGATCAACGATCCGTAGCGGCCGATTTGGCGCCACGCTTTTCCGGCGGTACGCATGACAACACCAACTGTGTCGCCCGATTCTATGGCAAAGCGCAAACTGTGCCCGGATCGGTCCCCACCATCCCGAACCGCCATCACACCGCATCGGGCATGGGATTGAAGGTGACCGCCAATGACCCTTCGTGCGGTGTGGTAGTCTGCCGTCAGTTGACGCTCCCGGGTGTCGGTGTCGTCGGTACCGGACATGAACAGGTGCACATGACTGTCAACCAGGTGAGGCACAAGGGTGCTGTCAGAGAGGTCCACTAGGGCCGGATGATCCCAATCCGAATGTTCCATTTCCCTCAGGTGTTGGATACGGCCATTTTGAACTGTCATGCAGATATTTCGGCGGATCGGTCCGCCACTGCCGTCAATTAACCAACCGATTGTGAAAAGAGTGTCGGGTCGTTCCATGGGTGGTTCGGTTCAAATCCGGGCATCGTTGTGCAATTATGATTGTTTACAGGGAAATATGCCGCTTCCTAGTTTAAATGTGTGTCAGCTTCGTACCGCAGCGAGGTAATGCGCTTTGCGATATACTCGGCGTCGGGGTCGCTATCGGAATCGGAATCGATGCTAGAGTGCCATTTTCGAAGTCGATACCGATCCCGAACCCGATACCGATTCCGATGATACAACTTTTTCAGGTACTTACAGAGCACACCCAATTGAACGGGGTTCAGGTATTTATAGTATAGGCCCTTTTATGCATTTCGATAAATGCCCTCACGGCATAGGCATAACCCGGGGTGTGGCTGGAATCGCTATGCCCGGCCCCTGGGGCAACGTACAATGGGACCGGACCCTTAGGAAAACATTGTCGCAATTCTTCGGCAAAGCGCAGGGGAAACCGGTGGTCCTTTTCACCGTGAATGAGCATGACGGGCATGTGTATTGAGGGTGCGAGAAGGACCGGGCTGACCTTGTCGATGTTGGTCCGGTGAAAAACATCCATCCAGATCAGAACCGCCGGTGCCAGACAGACACCGAAATATCGGTTAAACCATCGGTACAGGCTCAGCAGCGCCTCTTTGGTACGCGCGTAACATCCCTCGAGAAAGAGAAGACGGACCTCTTTTGAGCGCCGCCAGGCGGCGATTATGGCACCGGCAGCTCCCATGGAATGACCATACAAAATGACCGGTTCACCAATCCAATCGATAACGCATTCGATATCATCTGCAAATGCCGGTGCACTCATGAATCGTTTTCGGCTGGAATGCCCATGATCCCTGGCGCTGTGTATCACTGTGGTGAATCCCCAGTCGCCGAACATTTTGGCGCGACGAACCATACGATCGCGATTTCGTCCCCATCCGTGGGCAAGCAAGACAACGCCCCGGCTGGGTGTTTCCGGTTCGACCCGCCAAACCTCCAGAGATCCGCCATCCACCGCCGGAATGCGCGTATCTTGAACGGTCCCCCAGTCCGGTATATCTGTCACAGGTTTTCGGGGCACCTGATGCACCACCACCATCAGCAAGAGGGTGACAACGGTGTACACCATGAAAAGACCGATCATGACCAAAATGACGTTAAAGAGCGCGACGATCAAAAAAAAGAATACCTCTCAGCAGATGGCGTACGATGTTTTTTTAAATCCGAAATACGAATATCGAAATCCGAAACAAATCCGAATCTCGAATGACCAAAAACGTCGGCTTTTATGCTTTTGTCTCTCACCAGCCTTCGTCCCTCCACAGTTTGACTGCGGCTGGCAGGCAGAGCTCTCAGAGTTTGCAGAGAAAAACTTTTTCACCACAGAGACACAGAGACACAGAGGCACAGAGATTTATTCTTTTTGCACGATCGGGAGATGCCGATCGTGCAAAACCAATCTGCCCTTCGAGCGGTGCAGATTTTATGCATTCCTTTAGGTCCCTCCGTTCAAACCGGCTCTGCCTCTACTCGGTAATAATTTGAGCTGCTGCATACCGGAAGAGAGCAACTGAACGCAATCATAAGAGAGTTGTCAAGTGATTGATGCTCAGCCGCACGCAGTGCTGAGATGGTTTCCGAAATCGGTATCTCCCGATTTCGGAAACAAAACAAATCCTCTGTGCTCTCTGTGTCTCTGTGGTGAATAATCTGTCCTCTAAGACCTCTGCTTGTCCTTGATAGCATCAGCGGCGGCGGGCGGACTCTGCGAGAACATATGCGGTTTTTCGGGATAACCCATCAGCTTTCGTCTCAGAAGATCCAATGCCGACATGGCAAAGATCTGCTTGTTCATCTGCCGCTTCCCAAATGGAAATAAATACCGACGCCCTTGGGATCCTTCCGGGGTGGATATACCGATACAAACAGTCCCCACCGGTTTGTCCGGAGTGCCTCCATCCGGGCCGGCAATACCGCTGGTGGAAATGCCGTAGGTGGCCCCTGCTCTGCGGCGGACCCCGTCGGCCATCTCCCGGGCGGTAATTTCATGAACGGCACCATACCGGTCGAGGGTCTCTTTTGAGACCCCAAGAACCGACATTTTCGACTCATTGGCATAGGTTACCGCGCCCAGCAGGAAATATTCGGAGCTTCCGGCGACATTCGTCAACCAATCGCATATGAGCCCACCGGTACAGCTTTCGGCAACCGCCAGGGTCTCGCCTCTCTCGCCGAGCATTCGTCCGACGACCGCAGGCATCGGTTCTCCGTCAATCGAAAACACGCGATGTCCGATCTTTTCCCGGACCCAGTCCGAAGCAGCTTTCATTTCATTTAAAAGGGCTGCCTCGCTCGCATGACGACCGTAAAGACGAATCTGTATTTCCGGGAATTTTGCCCGCAGCCAAAGTTTTATGTCTGGAAATCGGTCATTAAAACCGTCGAGTTGCTCTCCGGTGGTCGATTCGGGGAGGCCGAAGGTAGAAATGGTTTGAATGCAGGAAGCCTCTGCTTTGCGACCCAGTAGTTCCCGGCATCTGGGCAGCACAAAATCCTCCAGCATGCGCTTCATCTCCGGCGGCACCCCCGGCAGGCAGAAAAACTCACAGTCACCGATGTGCATGGAGAATCCTGGAGCTGTGCCCAAGGGATTGTCGATGCGCTGAGATGGTTCCGGGAGCATGGCCTGTTTGCGGTTGGAATCGGTCATCGTTCGGTGGCGTTTCTCAAAAAACCGGATAATGTCCTGCAGCGCGACCTCGTCCATTTTTAACCTAACGCCTGCTGCTCTGGCGGCTGCCTCGGTTGTGAGATCATCGATGGTTGGTCCCAGCCCCCCGGTCACCACGGCGATATCGGCCCGCCGACCGACCTCCCAGAATACCGCAGATAGCAGGTCGACATTATCGCCGACCGTATCGTGCCGCAGCACATCGATACCAAGGGCTTCCAATTGATCGGCAATATACGCGGAGTTACTGTCGACCAATGCGCCCGTCCGAATCTCGTCCCCGGTTGCGATGATTTCTGCGATCATGATGAAAGGTATTCCTATTTTTTCGGGGTCGGAATCGGGATCGGTATCGAAACAGGGTGGCGATCTTTGCCCTCGATATGGATACCGAACTCGGTTTCAATGATTCCGAATAGTTATGATAACGGGTAGACTCCAAATAAAAAAAAGGGAAAACCGTACAGTTTTCCCCTTTAATCGATCGTGGAGGCGGCACCCAGATTCGAACTGGGGAATGGAGGTTTTGCAGACCTCTGCCTTACCACTTGGCTATGCCGCCAAAAAAAATGGAGCGGGAAACGGGATTTGAACCCGCGACTTCGACCTTGGCAAGGTCGCACTCTACCACTGAGTTATTCCCGCTCAGCTGAAGCACTTTATTTAATTCCACATTCCGATTTTGTCAACAGAAAATCCGTCAGGTTTGGAGCAGGCGTCGGAACCGGATAAAATAATCCACCCCGGACCAAATCGTCAGAATCAGCGCCACCCACAAGAAAATGCTCCCGATGAGCTGCATATCCACCCCAAAATAGGGGTAATGGAACAATAACGGAATAATGGCGGCGATCTGGAAACCGGTTTTGTACTTGCCCAGACTCGATGCCGACACATCCAGGCCGCTCTCGCTAATAATATTTCGAAGACCGGTGACAGCGATCTCCCGCCCAATGATAATGCATACGATCCATGCCGGAACCCATCCGAGGGCGGTCAGCATAATGAACGTACAGGATACCAGCAGCTTATCGGCCACCGGATCCATGATCTTGCCGAAGTTCGTTACCAATCCGCTGCGTCGTGCCAGATACCCGTCTAAGTAATCGGTTATCGAGGCAACACTGAACAAAATAGCGGCCATAAAGGTCGTCAGACGATTCGGAACCATCAACAGAACCACAATGGCCGGCACGGTAACCACTCGAAAAAGCGTCAGGGTATTCGGGTTCCAGAGAAGCTTTTTAATTTTATCGCTGGAAGTCATAAGCGAATACAATCGTTATTGTGTTTATATCTTCTCCAACTTCCTTGGTGAAGGTCCTTATTTTTTTGCCCGGTTCCAGTCATCCAGAAATGCCTTTAACCCTTTGTCTGTCATGGGATTGGCCGCCAGTTTCTTGAGCACACCAAAAGGAATCGTTGCGATATCCGCTCCCATGAGGGCAGAATCCAGCACATGGAGGGGATTTCTTACGCTGGCAACGATGATTTCGGTGTTAAACGCATAGTTACTGTATATTTCAACGATCTGCTCGACCAGTAACAAGCCATCCTGGGAAAGGTCGTCCAGGCGACCGACGAACGGACTGACAAACGTTGCTCCCGCCTTGGCGGCCATGAGTGCTTGCAGGGCTGAAAAAATCAATGTGACGTTGGTTTTGATGCCTTCTGACGTGAGCTGCCGGACGGCCTTCAGGCCATCGACAAGCATCGGAATTTTAACGACGATGTTCTCGTGGATTCCCGCAAAATCCCGGGCTTCTTTAATCATTCCATCCGCATCCGTGCTGATGACCTCCGCGCTGATTGGGCCATCCACGATCGAACAAATCTCCTCAATGATCTCCCTGAAATCCCGTCCTTCCTTGGCAATCAACGTCGGGTTTGTCGTAATGCCATCCACCATTCCCATGGTCAGAGCTTCCTGGATTTCTCCAACATTGGCCGTATCTAAGAAAAACTTCATCCGCCCCTCCTAATAAAATCGAGTAACGATTTTATGAAACGCGACGATGTCGCTCTTAAGATTAATAGATTTTGTTAGCCGTAATCCCGGCAGCGCAACATTTCTATCCCCGGCAGGTGCCATGAGGATGAGTTATCAATCAAACCGGATTCTATTTGATTTAGAAATCAGCTTAATCCGCACCACGCAAGCTGTACACCAGTATATTGGGAATTTCAAATATTCGAATTTTGGAATTTGTTTCGAGATTCGATTTTCGATTAGATATTAATAGGATACTGATAACATTCGAAAAGAAATCGACTACGACACGTCTCCGTCACGTTTGTTCGCAGCACCAGATGCAATAAATTTATCCCGGCATGCGTCACTGCAAAAATATATGTTCTGACCATCGATATTCAGATAACGCCCATCCCGTTTAGGGAAATATACGTTGCATACCGGATCCTTTATCATCTCGTCGTCGATCTGCCTATCGTGGTTTCCTCCCATGGGCGGTCGTAAGGAGACATTGCTGTGAAACCAGGACTTAAGTGCGCGATACGCCAGATAGATCAGCGCGATAAGGATGAGAAGTCGCATGGGATTTCTTCAATGGACTGCTGAATGTCGTCCAGTTGCGTCAGCAAATCCGCTATGGTCTGACCCAGCACCGGATGCACAACATCCGGGTCTATATCACAAAAGGGCTTCAGGACAAAGCGTCTTTCATGCATTCGTGGGTGCGGTATCACCAGGTTATCCTGTTCGATAACGATGTCGTCATACAATACGATATCCAGATCCAAAATCCGAGGTCCGAAGCGTACCGGTGGCGGTTTTCGACCGATCTTCGTTTCGATGGCTTTCAGTCCCCGAAGCAATCCACGGGGTGACAAAGACGTTTCAATTTTCGCGACCGTATTGATAAACCAGTCCTGTTCGAGATAATCGACCGGTGCGGTTCGGTAGCAGGAAGCGACCCGGACAACATGGACTCCGTCTGTATGATCCAAATCGGAAATCCCGCTCAGGCAATTGGCCATTTTATCTCCGAGATTCGATCCAATGGAAATGTAGGCGGTGTGATTCATGTAGAATTAAACATTAGAAGGTGTTCAAACAGGTTTCCTCTGCCAATCGGTCGAAGCAGAGGGTAAAAGAATCCCGGGGGTTATGGGACCAAGGGGGTCGCGGGGTCTTGTGTTGTTGTAAATAATGAAATTGGTGTTCAGCATTCCACTTGAACCCTTGAACCCTTGAACCCTTGAATCCTAAGATATTTCATAGTGTATAATTCCAGGCGTCCTCCCAGAGTGCACCGTTATAAATAACCCGGGCATCGCCTTCCAGTTCGACCTCCTGAAACCTGCCGTTGTGAAACGAAAAATGGACCGTCAAACAGCTGCCGCTGCGCGTCATCATGTGAATAGGAGACGAAAGCTGCATTTTTGTGGCCATGATCAGGGCACTTGCCACCGCTCCGGTGCCGCAGGCCAGTGTCTCATCCTCCACGCCGCGCTCGTAGGTCCGAATGGAAAACATTTGGTCCGACACTGGCGAGACGAAATTGGCATTGGTTCCGGCCGGCGCAAACACCTTGTGATAGCGGATTTCCCTACCCAGAGCGACAACCTCGACATCATCGATCCGATCCACGGGAACCACCACGTGGGGGACACCGGTATTGATGCTGCTGATGGAGATCTGGCCTTTTTCAAGATCGATGGTGTAATCGAGTTTCAAATCAACGGGGTCTGTCACCTGAATCTTTACCTGGTCTTCCAGAACCTGGGCGTGAACTTTTCCCGCATCCGTTACAAACGACATGCGCTGACCGGTGATTTCATTCAGGTAAGCAAAGCGGGCGGCGCAACGTGCGCCATTGCCGCACATTTCAGCCCTTCCACCATCTGAATTGAAAAAACGCCACTGAAAGTCCGCCTCGCTGGATGCTTCGACAAGAATGAGCCCGTCGGCCCCGGCGGACAATCGTCGCCGGCAGACGTTTTCAATGAGTTGGGGTAGGTTTGCATCATCGATAACGTGATCACGGTTATCGATGATGATAAAATCGTTCCCGCTGCCACTCATTTTAAAGAATGGAATCGTTGTCATGAATATCACTCCAATATGGATTGCGCTCTGCCCGGATGACTGAATATTGAGCACTTATCACAGCGATTCATAGATTTTAATAATTTTCTCTCAAAGAGCTCACAGAGTTCTCAGAGAAGAATGTTTTCACCACAGAGACACAGAGACACAGAGATTCTTTTCTTTTTTGACCGATCGGGAGATACCGATCGATCAAAACCAATCTGCCCTTCGGGCGAAGCGTGTATTCATCAAAGTTGCCAAGAATTTATTCTAACAGACAAAAGTTCCTTAAAAGTGGGACTTCAGGCCAACGCTCCTCCGAAAACCGATCGTGTTCCAATAATCTCTCATAGCTGTCCGCAGGACTTAGAGGGTTTCAGAAATCGGTATCTCCCGATTTCTGAAACAAAACAAATCCTCGGTGTCTCAGTGTCTCTGTGGTGACTAGATTTTTTATCCCGTCTCTTTCAGAAAGCTTGGGATCGTCTCGCCATCCATCAGATCCTCGTAGGTCTGCCTGCGGCGGATGACGTCAAAGGTATCGCCCATGACCATCACTTCCGGAACCCTCAAGCGGCTGCAATAATTGGAGGACATCACGAACCCGTAGGCTCCGGCGCTCATCACCGCCAACAGTTCACCCTTCATGACATCCGCCAGTTCGCGATCCAAAGCGAGAAAATCGCCGCTTTCGCAGATGGGACCCACCACGTCGGCCCGGATGGTGGCTCCACCGGCCATCTCGACCGGTTTTATGGCATGGTAGGCACTGTACAGCGTGGGGCGCATCAGATCGTTCATACCCGCGTCGACGATGATAAATTCTTTTTCAGGACCGGGCTTTCGATACAGCACCCGCGTCACCAGGATGCCCGCATTCCCCACAATCACCCGGCCCGGTTCAAGAATCAACGTGAGCGGAAGCCCGCCCATGGACTCGACGATAGACTTGGCATACTCGCTGGGCAGGGGCGGTTTCTCATCGTCATAGGTAATCCCGAGGCCGCCACCCATATCCAGATAGCGGATGCGGATATCCATTTGTTGAAGCTGTTGTACCAGTTCCTTTAAGCTATCCAGGGCATCCTGGAATGGACGGGCTTCGGTAATTTGCGACCCGATATGACAGTCGATACCGATAATCTCAACGTTTTGGAGATCATTGGCCGCCCGATATCCCTCCACTGCGGTTTCCATGTCAATACCGAATTTATTTTTGCGAAGCCCTGTAGAAATGTACGGATGCGTTTTCGGATCTACGTCAGGATTTACCCGCAGAGCTACCGGTGCCTTTTTGCCGGCCGTCAAGGCCCGTTGATCGATAAGTTCGAGTTCCTCAAGGGATTCGACGTTGAACATGAGAATGCCGCTATTGAGGGCGGCATCAATTTCATCGATCCGTTTTCCGACTCCGGAATAAACGATCTTCCGCGGTTCGAATCCCGCCTTGAGTCCTCTAAAGAGCTCTCCTCCCGACACGATGTCCAGCCCGCCCCCAAGATCGGCGAAGATTTTTAAAATGGCCAGGCTGCTGTTGGCTTTGGCTGAAAAACAGACCAGCCGGTCTACCCCTTCGAAGGCCTGTTCAAAAATGCTAAAATGCCGGGCCAACGTGGCGTGACTGTAAAGATAAAATGGTGTGCCGACTTTTTCGGCAATGGTGCTTACCGGAACGGCCTCACAAAACAACTCGTTATCTGTGTAATTGAAATGATCCATGTGTTTCCTTATAAAAATAAAATCGCTCGGCGATTTTATGAAACGCGGCTGCGCCGCTTAATTAAGAAACGGGTCGGGGTGTTTCTACCGTCATGCCTGCATCTGCCTGCGCAGAGGCAGGCGCCGTTCCGTAATCCAGAGAAAGTCCAGCAATTAGAACTGGATTCCGGTCGCAGATCCCGTCTTTAGCGGGGATCAAGTCCGGAATGACAATCGCTGATGCTACTAACTCCCTGGCCGCTGAATGAATTGTCTACTATTCGGAGTGAACCCCATTTTCCGCTTTTATTTTTGGTTAGAGGTCCCTCAATTTTCCGATGACTACTGCTCCACTTTGATCACCCGCGACGGTTCTCCGGCCACCCCGTTTTTCGATACCGGCACGATCTTGTAGTAATATATATTACCCGGGCTCAAGGTGTCGACAAACTCCACAAAGCCTTCGTCCGAAGCATTGGCCGCCAGCACCTCCCCTGCCAGCTCAAAGGGCATGGGACAGCCCGGGCAAGCCGCAGCGGTCGCCGGTCGGATAGAACGATAGACACGAAAAGAGACGATCTTTTGACGGTCGGAAGCCTCCCGATCGGTCACCGGCCAGTACAGCCTAACTGTCGAAGCTCTAACGTTGACATTAATGTTCTGAACGGCCGGCGGAATCTTTATTTTCGGGGGTACAGGCGGTGCCTTCTTGCCGCAGGACACGGATAAAAGTATCAGTCCGCAAAGGATTGCAGCTTTCACAAAACCTGGGATGGGCCAAATGCGTACCCGTGATAATTTCGACCCGTCGAGCCCCCCAGCACGTAAATTCACGTCTGGACCTCTTTATCGAGAGCGGTTTCAGCGGCCTCAATCGCTTTCCGGACGAGAGCCGTGGCGGTTCCACCGGATGAGTTTCTCCGGTCAATGGTGTGCCGCGTCTCCAGCGCATCGTAAACATCTTCCTGGATTAAATTGGAAAAGCCTTTGAGTTCATCCAGGTCCATCTCGTGAAGCTCCTTACCCTCGGTACATGCATATCCGACGGCACGACCAACACAATTATGAGCCTCTCGAAAGGCCATCCCCTTGGTGACCAGGTAATCCGCCAGATCTGTGGCATTCAGATATCCACTGGAGCCCGCGGACATCATCCTCTCGGTGTTTACAATCATGCGTGGCAGCATTTTCGTGGTGATTCGGATGCAGCTTTTCAAGGTATCCAGGGCGTCGAAAAGCGGTTCCTTGTCTTCCTGCATATCCCTGTTGTAGGCCAGCGGCAGAGCTTTCATCATGGTCAGGAGCGCCATGAGGTCCCCGTAGACACGGCCCGTTTTTCCCCTCACCAATTCCGGTACATCCGGGTTTTTTTTCTGGGGCATAATACTACTACCGGTGGCAAACGCATCCGGCAATTCGATGAAGCCGAACTCAGCGCTCGACCAGAGAATCAATTCCTCGGACAAACGGCTCAAGTGCATCATACAGATCGAGGCTGCCGCAACGCATTCGATGGCAAAATCACGGTCCGCAACAGCATCCAGGCTGTTGGAAGACACCTGTGAAAAACCGAGTAATTCAGCCGTATATTCCCTGTCGATGGGATATGGCGTCCCTGCAAGGGCAGCGCTTCCCAAGGGCATGACATCCACACGCCGCCAGGCATCCCGAAACCGTTCTGCATCCCGGGTCAACATGTCATAGTAGGCCATGAAATGGTGGGCCAGCAATATCGGTTGGGCCCTCTGGAGATGCGTGTAACCCGGCAGCACGGTCTCGATATGGGTTTTCGCGAGATCCACCATCACCCGCCTCAGGGCGGTGAGATCGGTGATGAGGCGCAGTAATTCCTCCCGCAGGTAGAGACGCACGTCTACAGCAACCTGATCATTTCTGCTGCGGGCAGTGTGCAGCTTCTGGGCAACCTTTCCGACCTCCTGTACGAGTCTGGTCTCGATGTGCATATGTATATCCTCGAGTCCCGGATCAAATTCAAAATCACCGTGCTCGATTTCTCGTTTGATTCTTCCCAACCCTTGGATCAGATCCGATGCCTCTTCCGCTGTAATGATGCCGGTTGTGGCAAGCATGCGGCAATGGGCGACACTACCCTCGATATCATGGATGTACAGCCTGCGATCCACATCGATCGATGCAGTAAAGTCTTCTACACTGCGGTCGGTTTTTTCTGAAAATCTGCCGTCCCAGGGTTTGTCTGACATATAGGTCCTCTTTTCAACGAGACATACGCTGCCTCTAATAAAGCTTCTACTAATAGGTTGTAGAAGTGGTTTTAAAGGTTCAAGGGTTCAAGGTTCGATTGAATAGAAAGTGCATATTCTTTCAGAAGCCAAGTTGTGGCTTCCATCATGCCGGCCCCTGCCTGCTTTTGGACAGGTTCCGGCGGTTATGTCACAATTACCAAATCCCATTACCCTGGAGGCGTCCCGTGAGGCGGAACGAGATCCGGAATACAGAGAATCCGATGAATTCTGCACTCCGGATACCGGATCACGTCCAGCACAGGCTCCACTGGAATAACACGCTGCCGTGTGAAAAACTTCCCTGCTTCTCAATTATTTCGAGAAAAACGCTTGAACCCTTGGATCCTCGGATCCTTGAATCCTCCGCTCTTTAACCGATCCGATTTGGAGATATCTAATTAGGTTTCCTGAGTTGTCTTCTCAGTGGCTACGATCCCATTTGTTCCAACATCCGTTGAATCCTCAGACGAAGCGCATTGAGACGAATAAAACCTTCAGCATCCTTCTGGCTGTAGACGCTGTCATCTTCGAATGTAGCGAAATCTTCCCTGTAGAGAGAGTGGTCCGATCGACGTCCCAGTACCCGGCAATTCCCCTTGTACAGTTCCAGCCGCACCTGCCCGGACACCATTTTTTGGGTTTCATCGATCAATGTTTGCAACAGAGTACGCTCCGGTGAAAACCAAAACCCATTGTAAACAAGTTCTGCATATTTGGGGATCAGACCGTCACGGAGATGCATGACCTCCCTGTCCAGGGTGATCGACTCTACGGCCATATGCGCCGTCCGTAAAATCGTCCCGCCGGGGGTTTCATATACGCCCCTGGATTTCATGCCCACAAAGCGATTCTCCACAATATCCACCCGCCCGATCCCGTTACGACCACCAATGACATTCAGCTCCTTGAGGAGCTGAGCCGGAGTGAGCTCCGTGCCGTTCACGGCCACCGGATCCCCTGAGCGGAACTCGATGTCGATGACCTCAGGTGTATCCGACGCATGCTGGGGGGCCAGTGTCATCGTGTAGATATCTTCCGGCGCCGGGGCCCAGGGGTCCTCCAGGATCCCCCCTTCATAGCTGATATGAAGAAGATTCCAGTCGGTGCTGTAGGGTTTACTATGGGTGGTCGGCACCGGTATTCCGTGTTTTTCCGCAAACGCCATAAGCTGGGTTCTGGAATTAAGATCCCATTCCCGCCACGGGGCGATGATTCGGATATTCGGATCGATCGCCAGATAGCCCAGTTCGAAACGCACCTGGTCGTTTCCTTTGCCGGTCGCACCATGACTGACGGCATCCGCACCCTCAATGGAAGCAATTTCCATTTGCCGCTTAGCGATCAAGGGACGGGCAATGGATGTACCCAACAGGTACTGCCCTTCGTAGATGGCGTTGGCCCGAAAGGCCGGAAACACATAATCCTTGACAAACGTTTCCTTCAGATCGTCGATGTATACCTTGCTGGCCCCGGTGTTGACCGCATTTCTTCGAACCTGCTCCAGATCTTCCTCCTGCCCGATGTCGGCAGAAAAGGTAATGACCTCGCAGTCATAGGTTTCAATTAACCACCTGAGGATGACCGATGTGTCCAGGCCGCCCGAATAGGCCAGCACGACTTTATTGACTTTATTCCCCACCCCGATGTTCTCCTTTGGTTTGAGCTTAAAGTTCAAAGCTAAAAGTTGAAAGCTATAAGATTAAAGACATAAGCTCTGTATGAATTCTTTTTTTCTGCTCACTATTTTAATTCCTGCATTCAATGTTTAAGTGCAACACTCGGCCTTAAAGACTTCCGCCGGTGTTTTGAATTTCAAGCATTTTCTTGGCCGGTTGTTAAGCCAGTG